>Ga0210059_1012243_pt1 | contig 13000 bp, 9 predicted proteins | sample Ectturendosymbi2_FD_188042 | JGI IMG/M metagenome (GOLD analysis project Ga0210059, IMG submission 188042) | Ecteinascidia turbinata endosymbiont from Florida, USA - Sample 2 (SPAdes) (version 2) | ecosystem: Host-associated > Tunicates > Ascidians > Unclassified | place: Key West, Florida...
TCAAAATATAAGCATACGCTACTAAGCATAATAGCCTTTTTGTGTTACCGGTATTGCAATTTATGTATATTAGAGTTTGAGTCCCGTTGCAATGATTTGTTGATACCGCGCTGTAGGGGGCCCGCATTATGCTTCTTGCACAGGGCCCGCAAAACCCTAAGGCCACCACTGATTATTATAAAGTTCTGTACGAGCTGTGCAGTGAACGTTGTAGTGGAAGCAAAGCTGTAGAACGGTCTCTACATCGTCACATACACAAACACGATAAATATTTTGGTGATATTCTACGGGCTGTGGGCGAAGCGACATGTACAAGGTATAGACGTCAGATGATAATTTATTCCTAACAGGTGATGGGTACTGTCTTTTAATAAGTGATAATGGGAATTTAGGTGATTCATAGAAATGGAGTGGCTGGCTGAAGATTTGATTCTGGACGGGAGAGAGTTCCACAAGCTGGAAGCCCTACTGAGAAAAAGTTATAGGCCAAGGATTTTTTTAAAAGTGGAACCTAAGCGTTTTGATTGTGGCGTAAAGCACAAGGAACGAAATGTTTGAACGATCTGAAAATACTGGCAGGAAAGGGGCAGGATATCATATCAAAAATAAATTTGTAGAAATACTGCAATAAAGACATTTCTCTACGTAGATGTAAGCTTGTGAGATTTACTGTACATCAGATAGCATATCGTCAGAGGAGATAGTTTGAATACACCCCAATATTATTTTAACCGCGGATAGTTGTGCTTTATCTAACATAGAGCAATTATCATAGAAAAAGATAATACTCCCATAATCAAAAACCGGTAACATGTTTGTTTTGTAAATCATAAGGAGAGTGTGGTGAGGCACAGAATTGATGAATGAAAGAAGAGTGTTAATTTTGGTCGTTGCTTTCTGATATAACTGTAGCCTACAAAGTGAGTATCCCAAGAGATACTGCGGTCTAACATTAAGCCCAATTGGGCTTAATGTTAGACGTGTTCATGGTGTATCTGTTTCAGAGAAGTAGATATAATTAAATAATAGAAGGGGTGATCGTTCGTGTGATTATATATGGTCATAAGGGCAGTTTGTTTGATGTTGAAAGTAACATTTCAAACCTCATACCAGTTGTGAACGTGCAGAGGTCATGAATCAGCACGCTGCACAAGTGAACAACAGTGACGTAACTGACAGAGGGGCAAGGAGACAAGCTCCCCCCCCCTGGCAAGCTAAATGTAAAAACTGGGCTGCCTTAGTGTTCTTTAGGTTGTTGCTTTTTTGCATTTTTCGGGGTATTTTCGATTTTTTAGCTAGTATAGGCATCCACGACATCCAGAGATTCACTATCATTTTTTAACGTTTTTCTGAGTTTTGGCTAGTGGGCTCCTTTCAGCTAAGCTTTGCCCCCCTGGTTCAAACCTCCAGTGACGCCACTGGTGAACAAGACACTTATCTGAATAAAATAAGGTAGTATCATCTGCAAAAAGGTGATAGACGCTTTAGTGTTTGTAGCAATATCATTTACACAGATTGAAACAGCAAAAAAAGATCCTTGAGGAACACCACAACTGGCCTATTTACCGGTCGGAACGAGTCAGATTTGAAGAGAACGACAGGAAATATAAAGGCCTTAGAAGGTTTCAGAGAGAGCCAACAATTCCTAGCTGTTGCAATTTAAAGATTAAACATGTGTAATCAGTGTGTAGTTGAAACTGTAAGCCATTGTGTCCCAATCTTTTTTGGCTTGCGGTACACCCTACAGAAGAGAAATATGATTTGCTGAACAAAGTGGCGAACTAACAGCCATTTGCTTCAGGGTTTGATGACATTTTGAAATTGTATTTTCATCGATATACTGAAAAACGTAATAGCTCGCGGCACCCGTGTTCGGAACCACTGCTATATAAGCCATCATTTTGATTGTTGACAGACGTGTGGGCTGCATTAGTTTCATGGTGTAGTCTTTACTTCCCTATAAAAACTGACTAAGTGCGCTAGCTGTGTAACACAAACATTTTGGAATCGTTGTGTGACTCAAGAAAAAATGAGTCAGACAGACATGCAAAACCCATTAATAAGTTCTTTGATCCTCTTTACCCCTTCCGTTCCTATAAGCTGCCTACTTCAGACAAATGAAAATCAATTCTAAACTGCACGTTGTTTGATGCGAGATTCGAGGGCCTTCGTAGGCTTATTAGCTTCCATGATATTTGTTTCAGAAAAAACTTGGTATGGAAGGTATGCGTAATTGACACTCTTAAAAATTGCTATTCGTTGTTGGTTGTTTGCTTTCATAGTGGATACATTTGTGCATTCTTGCTGCGTGATTTCAAACAATATTCTATTCGTGATTCAGTGCAATGTACTTCTTTGCGAACAGTCTAATAATTGACATGATAGCCTGAGAACATACATACCGGCAATTTGTCGCTGTTTCCGGTTGCTCCTGTCAACGCTTAATGCTGTTGTTCACCGTTAGTCTACACCTAACCGTTTTAACGTTACGTGGTTCTGACAACACATTCAAGTGTATCGAACAGTTTGTTCTATATCTAAATGTAATCAACGGAGGCAATCGAAATTGGACTGCTACTGGAAAGTTACTAACGGACAAAGTGGTGAGAGCCATTATTTCGCCTTGCATTGGCTGGGCAACCTCAAAACGTCAGGTCACTTAGTTGGAAGATTGACCTGTGCTCCTGAAACAACGAGATTGACCCCCCAACTGCAAAAGTAGGAATCTCTGTGGAATCGTATTATTGTAAACTACAACACGTTCCTCACATCCATCGATGACCCCACATTCGATTCTCCACACTCTCGAAGCGTACTTCGTTTGCATCACCCTGATAGTTGACGACCGATACCAACAGTGGATGGATTGACAATGTTCGCAAACATTTTTATGAGCTCACTGTGAAGGTAATACTATTGCGAGTAACCTTCTTAAGCCCCCAAACAATGCTCCAAGCCTCCCCAAATCGAAATGTGAAACACTATCAGTGGAGTTTTGTCAATTTTCAGAATGTGAAGCCCCTTTATTGAAGACTTTTTGGCAACGGTTCTGCAAGTAACTGATTTTAGTCTTTTTCTGCCTTTGTTTTTCTTATGTTATGTCACCAGAGCGCTAGGCCACAAATTGCAGCAGCATATTTCTAGTCGCTTAAAACAGCAATAAGCGTTTAGAATGGTTTGAGTAAAAACCAAATATGTATCTAAATCTTATCCATTGCTCTGATCTTTGCACGCGCTATGTTTTCAGACGCCATTTATTCTGTCGGAGGAGTCACTAACGGAGATAAACGTTGCGATTCCATGGAATGCTTTAATATAAGTTCTAACCAGTCGACTTTCATGCCTTCCATGAGCACACGGCGGGGTCTGTGCGCCGGAGCAACGTTGAATGGTTCTTTTTACGTATGCGGTAAGCAAATGCTACAGCTAAGTACAGCACGTTTCGCTTATTGCGGACCGAACCTTCGCTGTTCGCGTGTGAAACGTCATTGCGACGCTGGGCTTCCACCTGAAACGTGAAGGTGTGATCGTATTTCGCGCAAATTTGAGTAAAGGTACGTAGGTTATCACTTATTATGACCAATTGCTTGGTTGTTTCAACAAGCTTAACTAGGTTCTTTATCTGCGCTCATTCCTCAAGGAAAACAGAATACTGGTGGCGGCAGGACCGGATTAACCATTGGGCAAACCGGGTAAATGCCCGGGGCCTCGCGCTTCAATATCAAAACACTGCTTTACTGTTTTTTTTATGTTTTCAGGCTGTTCACCATGCGTCAAAATTGTAGAGCTTTTTGATTACTGCATTTAGTATATAGGTTAAGGAAAGTGACAGCTTTGGCATTTATCGTTTTCAAATGACTTAAGAGAATTGAAGCAAACAGCACCACGCTTTATGACCCAAGAATTAGATCGAAATCAGTGCATCCATGGGCGCCCGTACAAATTATTTCATGGGGGGCAACGTCAAAATTTTGCTTATCCTTTTCAGGTTGCTGGCAATGCAATGCAAATGAACGTTCACAAAACGCTTTAACCTTTCTACCCCATTAGTCTGTGCTGGCTGAACCTCAATTCTCAATTTTTTGTCTGAAATGTTTTCTACACTTCGGCTATCAGAAATGGTTTTCCTTTTCATAAACTGCCGTATATCCGTTTTTGCGCGCACTTTCTGTTTCTACCAATAAGTCATAATTTAAGAATAATCATCGGCCGGAACAACATGAGCGGTGTAAAAACAAAAAGAGTTAGGCGCTCACGTAAAACGTCTTTAAGCAATGAGTGAAAAGTAGAATTATATGTTGGTAAGACTATCGCAGAACTTACTAAAGTTAGAACACCACGCAGGTTTTTAAAAAACTGAGCAGATGAATTACGAAAGCTCGCCGCAGCAAATATAGTTTTGCATTTAGTGCTCACTAAGAAGTCAGAACTGAACCTTAATGATAAAGACGTATTCCCACAAGTCTACATAGACGTATTCTAACAAGTCACGTATTTTTATACTGTGTGAAAAGAAGCCTGCATAGGAGTATTTTGATTAAGCTATTCACTCGGGCACGTTGATCACAGTCTCACACTGACAATGGATTTTTCAAACTTGTGGAAGCACTGCTACAGATTTACTCATGCTTCTTTTCACACAGCATAAAACTACACGGGGCTTACCGCCAGGGACGCCGGAACGGGGATGCATTACAAGGGCACTGCTCCCCTGCCCTTTGAAAGGGGGGGGGCAACGGGGGGACAGGTGCCCTTACATGCCAGTATCATAAGTAATTTTCCTGATTTTTCAAGATCAATTTGAAACAAATTTACTGCAGCTATTCGCGCACACCTAAAATTCAGAATGGTTTTCTATAATTTATGTTATTAGTTTCGAGGTCAACATTGTTGCTAAACATGTACATGCGAAAAGAATGACTATGATGGCTATACGTGTGCTTTTATACTAAACTCAAGCAAACAGTTTTTAACTCGTGGTACGTAAAAGCCATGGGCGTCCGCACGGGCGTCAAAACAGGGGCGAATTCAGGAGGGAGGATTGAGGCGATCGCTCCCCCTAAAACCTACGAATTAACCTTATTCACCATGATTGTGTACAATTCGGAAAACAGCATTCGCAATACAAGGCCATTTTGCCATCCATTGTTTTGTCGCAGAAGTGTTGTGAAGCATACTTCATCTCTCTTAAAGTAGTGAACTCGTCATGAGACTTGACTAACAAATATTGCTGAAATCGCCCCCCTAACCCTATTGGCTGGATCTGCCCCGGGGTCAAAACGGGCATTTGCCCCTCTCTGGAAATTGGGTCTAAGAACTAAAACTTTCTAGAAAACTTGAAGTCAGCAGCTAATTCCGATTAATTGATTTATTTCTTGCCATAATATTATATTTGCCGGTAAGACACTCACAAGGCACAAGAGTCAGGTTCACTGATCTGTTGTCATGCAGTGCTGAGCTTGCAGTTCACTCATGTCCGCTCCTTTGCCTGCAGGCATAGGCGTAGCCAGGAGGGCCTGGGGCCCATGGCGCCCCCAGATTTTTAAAACATATAGCAGGTTTTTTTAAGGAAAATATTAGGTACCTGGTATGGACCTGTAGGGACCCGATTTCTCTGATTGTAGGGACCTGATTTTCTTTGATTCTAGGGACCCGAATCGGGTCCTCAAAAAAACCTTAAAAAAGTCTGCATATAGTCATTTGTGCTTTGAGAGGCGGTATCACAAACAAAATAGTGTTATTCGCCTAAAATCAAGCATTTTGCCCACTCCAATTATTTGGGCTGGCCACGCTAGTGCCTGCAGGGGCAAGTTGCCAAACTTGCGAGCAGATTGTTTTTACTGTTTGTCTTTATCGTGTAATAATAACATGGCAGCAAATCTTCAAATGTTCACTTCAAGTAACGATATTAGGCGTTTTGTTGCATGTGACTCTTGAACACAGATATCTTAGCAGGTAATATAGCGAGACAGTTACTGCTGATAGCGGCAAGCAGGGACGTCGGAGAGCGGTGGCATTGAATCCCTGACCTTTCAAACGAGAGACAACGAAGGCAAAGGTGTCTTTTCATAGGTAATTTTATGATTTAACAAGATCGAAGTGAAACAAGTTGTCTATAGTTGCTTTATTACAATATTTATGAGGTCAACATTATTGTTGAACTGTAGCAAGCATAAATTGGCACCCCTTAACCAGATTGGGACACCAGGGGAGTCGAAGAGGGGAGTCGTTTACTTAGAGGGGCCATTTTTTAAACTATGTCCAACACATCTTTCCTGGGAGGGGCAAATTTTTTTTTCAGGGGAGACTAAGTCCCTGCGCCCCTCCTAGTTACGGGCCTGATAATTGGTAACAATTTTTTTTTTCATAAGTTTCCATTGCCCTCAACTTTTTTTCTGCCCCCTCCCTGCCCTACCGACGTTCCGGCGTCCCTGCTTACCGCTATCAGCAATGTCACTGTCTCGCTGCATTACCTGCCAGGATGTCTGTGTTGAATAGTCACATGCAGGGCTTCCATTCAGTTATTCACAAAAAAAACAGAATACACACCAAAAAAACGTATTCGCACAATAAAAAAACAGAAAGCTCTTGTGTTACGAACATAAACATATGAGTGTGATTATTTGAATTGAAACGATATTGGAATACTGATTTAATTATAGTTCCTCTTCCAAATGTTCTTCTGCAGCGCAAACATTGACATCTGGACGACCTTTTTGCTGCCCAAGACGCTTTTCATAACGCTGGTAACATACTCCGTTGATGATATCTTTCAATAATTGTAGGGGTACGTTGGTGGTTTAACCCAGGGGGTTTTGTTCAATCTTGAACTGCAGCGGATCTAAAATCCAACAAAAAATATAATCCCAATGCCTTTTTCCTCTACAGTAGTTTTTTTTTTTTAATTTGTATGCATATGGGGAAACATCCAAATGTAAACAATCAGGCCTAACCCTTGTTTCGACAATTTGTTCAATTGGCGTAGAGACAATTACATTACATATAACCGCGACAATGATCTTATATGAGAATATGAAACCGATTGAACACGTTCTGCTTCATCCGATATGCGTACTTTCTCACTGATGAACCCATGCAAACACTGTAATATAAAGTTATCTTTATATTGTTGAACACATTGAAGTTGCTGTTGAATTTATCACTTCATAAAAACGAGATTTAACGCGATTTTTCATAATTAAGCCTAGAGACTCAGGTCGACAAAAACAGCAGATCTGGGTGGAAAACCCTGCAGCGGGAGCCCTGGTCACATGTGGAAAAACGCCTACTACCGTAACTTGAAGTGAACGTGACAGAGACCCAGGGGCGGGTCCAGCCAGTAAGGTTAGGGGTGGAGATTTCAGTAATACAGTATTTGGTAGTTAAGTCTCATAACAGCTTCGCTACTGTAAGAGAGATGAAGACAACATTGCTGTGACAAAACAATGGACGACAGAATGACCTTCGCGAATGCTGTTTTCCGAATGGTACAAAATTATGGTGAATAAATTTATTTTCGTAGATTTTAGGGGGGTATCCGCCTCTGCGAAGACCAGGGTCACTTCAATAAGTTCGTTACTAAGTATTTTTCGCAATCGAACGCCTTTGCCATTACCCGATAATGCGCTGACGTAACAATTAGTTGCGAAGTGCTTGTCGTGATTGTGAGGGTATCAGTTTTAGATCAAGCAAAGTGCTGCTGTCCATTAAATCACGGAACAGTTAATATATGTGCACGTACAGTATTGTAAATCTCCCATCGTAAAACTTTAGTCAAGTAGTAAGGTTCAAGCTGCTTTTGCGTATATTTAGTTTAGAACATTATTTCTAAACGGTGTACGTTTTGATCTGCGAGAGAGTGCAGACATATCTTTATTCAACACATATGTGAATTGACGGTGTGTGCAGTGAAGATAGTCAGAGAGCTGTAGCGTGATTGACGAGGGGACAAGCCGCCCCCTGGTAAGCTAAATGTACAAACTGGGTCCCCTTTACTTGACATTTTGATATTTAGTATTCTTTAATTGTTGTTTCTTTGCGTTTTTCGGGGTGTTTTTTTTTTAATCTAGTATGGACATCCACAGCATCCAGAGATTCACTATCAATTTTTAACCTTTTTTTGATTTTTGGCTAATGGTCCCCCTCAGCTAAGCTTTTCCCCCTGGCTCAAACCTTTAGTTAAGCCACTGTCAGAGAGTCTGACAAAAAAGATTGTTGTGAGGTGTCACGGTAGCAAAGCGATCGTGTTTTTGTTATACAACTTTCTGTTTGAACAAATTTAACCACACACGAACCGCCTCACATGACTGGTCACCCCCACCTGTCTCTGAAGTGTAGACTGTCAAATGGTATCACTTTTGACGTTTTTGACCGGTGTTTCTGCAAAGTTGAAACGAGGGCATGTGAAACGCCACTAGGTCTTGCTAAGCGTTTGGGGGGCCTAGCGGTCACGAGTTTGCCCGGGGCCTCGCGTTCATTTAATCCGGCCCTGGGTGGCGGTGACAGACAACGCAATTCATGCTGCCCAGGGTTTCAGATTTAAATTTGGGATACTGATATTTTTAATTACACTCATGCTGTTTTCGGTTCCCTTTCAAACCAGACGTGTTCGTAACATAATACTCATAACAGACCCATTCGCAATAGACCACGTTCATAACAGACCAGTTCATAAACGACAACCTTCATAACGGGTATGTTATGCAGAGACATTTGAAAGGTCCGTGATAATGCAGTCCCTTAGCCTGTCTTTTCCGTTGCAAACGCATCTATTTCACTGCTGTTTGCAAACAACCCAGAGAAGCAAATGGAACCGACCTGCACCACAATCCACTCCATCCAAATACTGCGTTTAACCGGAGGCAGTTTCAAGTTTTGAGGCAGTTTATGTGATGGCTGCGCAGTCGTGGCACGGAATGCATGACCCCATCGTTTTTCCTCGAACTGCAGTTTGCCTTTTTTTCCTGTTAGTTTTTTCTTCTTTAGAAATTACCTAGTCTAAATATTGGTTGTAGAATCGCAGACCACCTCCCCATATTGAAGGTTTACAGTCATGGCCTTATTTGCAGAATATCCTTTGATCTTATAAATGTTAATTCACCACTCTATACAGCTAGCACATGTTTTCAGGTGGACAAAAAGAAATGTTCTCAAATTTGGACACAGTAGAACGTTTTGACATCCAGGCTGGCGAGTGGAAGACAGACGTTCCGAACATGATGAAAATCACCAAAGGCTGCGGTGCATGTGTGGTTGGAAATAAACTGTACACTGTAGGAGGGTGAGCTCAGTTGCGCAATGTGAACAAAATTCAAGTATTATAATGCGTCGTTTGTCAAAAGCGTCCGCGTGAACAGGGACGTCGGAAAACGGGGGCATTGCCTCCCCTGACTTTTCAAAAGGGGGAAACGGCGGTGGAGGTGCCTTTTCATAGCATTATCATAGGTAATGTCATGATTTATTAAGATCAAATTGAAACGAATTTGTCGCAACTATCATTGCATCCAGAAAATTCTGAATGGTTGGTTATAATCTCTATTAGGTCTATTATTTTTGAGGTCAACATTGTTGATGAACAGAAAACCACGTAATTGGTAATAATTTTTTTTGTTTTTTCTGAGTTTCCTTTGCCCTCAAATTTGTTACTGCCGTACCGCTGCTCCGGCGTCCCTGGGCGTGATACACATAAGACCAAAAACTAACGGTTCTGACAAGTTCAAGAATTGAAATCAAATCCACAGACTAACGTTGCATCAAAAATATCAGTTCAGTTTATGCAGATAAAAAGATTGGCAACGTCAATAAAAACACACCTTTTTGAAAAACAAAACATTAATTGTATTGCTCTTTCATCAAGCAAGGCGTTTCTAGCGGATAGTTTGTAAAAAGCTTCTGTTTCAAGTGCAGAGTCGGATTGAACGACGTTGGCAAAAGCATCCAGGTTTTCGATACAAAAGAAAACAAATGGGATTTGTTATCCAGACGACTTCGCCGTGACTGGATTTATCCTGCTGCAACTTCAATCACGCGGAAGAGGCGTTTAAATGTTGACTGCATTCTGCAAAGTTTTGACTGAAACTCTGAAAGGTTGTGGGTTTTTTCTCTGAATTTCAACGCGTGGCCGCGTTGGCAGCTCTGTGCTCTAACACTACGATTTGCTGCTTTACATTTATTTACTCACCAGCTGCGAAACCGAAGCAACGTTGGCGTTTAAAGATGGAAATAAAGATACAGCAATTAAGAAATTAAACATCTGGCTGTGATGGATTTAGACAGTTAAGAGAGATCCACAGTGCAGTTTTATTTATGGTTCTTACTTGTTTGAACCTTTATTTTCATTTCTTTGCGTGCACTTACAATAGGATATTAAGAGTATTTTCTTTTTCGTAAAGTCATCGTTTCTGGTTCAAATATGTTTGAGTTCTTGGCAGGGTTGATTGATTTAAATCAAGCGATAAAAATCAACAAATCATGTCATTTTAGAACTTTGTGTGATGTCTACGGCACATTTAAATTAGCATTCTAATAGGTTTTCACACAGCCTAGCAGGCCTGCACGACGCGGCCCGGGCTTGCGGCCCGCAAGAGTTTAATTGTGGAAATTGTTGCCAAATCTCGACCTCTAGTAAGTAATTGTCGTTCTAGCATTTCTTCAATACTACCCTACAACAAAATCTCTACATTGAAATTAAATAGACTTCTGTTGCCCGCGGCAAATTAATGTTATAATTTGGCCCTTCGAGCCAGTAGCGGACACAGGCTAATTTGGTGGGGGGATGCGATATCGATTCGCAATGAACCCAATGCTTCACAGGGCCATATTGCGTAAATCAATCACTTTCGCATACGTACATTTACGAGGAAACAAGTCTAAGCCTGGTTTAGAACAGCGGTTCTTAACCTTTTCGGTCTAGTTTCCCACTAAGGCCAATCACCAAGTTCGAATTTCCCTCCTGATATTTTTAGTGACGCTGTTTTACGGAACGCTATTTATCCAATACTCATAGTAGCTATTAGATTGGTGGTATATAGGTTTCGCATAATAGATATAACAATTAAAACGATCTACTCATGGGTTTCACTCATTTACATCATATCAATCAAACAGAAAAGTAGTGCTCATTTTTAATGTGCTTTATTGCGATTGCGTTCACTTCACTAACATATCGCTACGAGGATTATTGGTAAAAATCTTGATTGTGTCATTTGAAGGGGAAACTTGTTTCAACGTGTTGCAAGCTCTGTCGTCCAAAACTATTTTAGCACAATTCCGGAGGCATGGTTGCACTGGTTCTGCAAATTCTCATGACTTTTTCGCTTTAGCAATGCGAAGTGCAACCACATAGGACGCCTCAACGCACAAATTTACTTGTGCACGTCCTGCATCCAGTCTGACACGCTTGAGACAACCTTCCTTAGACTTACTGTAAAGTAGCCTGCTCAATCGATTTTGCTAGGTTGCTCCTTGTGAGCGTTGTTCAAATGCTGCTTGAGGTGGAATTTCAAACAGTTGCTAGCCAGTGTTTTCATGTACAACATACCCTTGAGGGATATATTCTCCATCTTTCTGGAGGCAAGCAACGCCATATCCGATGTAGTCTTCCTTGTATTTTCCCTTATTAGCCTTCGCAACCGACATTTTTGCAAGACACTAGATGTCTTCGAAAAATAATGATTCGTTAAGAAGCAGGTTGTCATGTTTCACCGCAAAAAAATTAATCTAACTTGTCACAACATAACATCACCTCATCATCAGCAAAGTATAATTTCAATTCAACCTTGCTGATAAATTGAAGGCAGCTTTTTTATACATCATTTGTACTTACGCTACGCAGTACGCTTTACCTAACTACCTGCCTATAGCAACCGTGATTACCTTTAAACAACAACGGTCGTTATGCGAATGTGACTTTTGAACATTGTTGAACGCTAAAAACGAAATAATTGCAAAATAACGCACTAGTTGACAAGTAGATGTTTCTTTAAAAAATAAGTTCGTGACTTAATATTTAGATTTCCTTCCTTAGGTATTGGAGTAAAACAATTTCTCACTGCACCAAATCAGAAGGAATTTCCCTCTGCATGGATGAAATCTCCCACCGGTTGAACCCCTGGTTTAGAAGCTCGAGTGATAAAACTGGTCAAACTTTAAAACGTCACGTGAAAAGGAAACCATTTTAAGCGTTACCGGAACAAAACAAATACAAGGTGTCCTCCTAAAAAGCATAACCTGTAAACGCTGGTCGACCCAAAAAAGCATAACAATGCTCATAAACACAGGGTAACCGCAAAAACCCGTAAACACTGGGGTGAACCTGTACAATGATTTTTTCAAACCCACACTACAGTTACGTTCATTTCAAGTGGAGTCCATGACTTTACGAAGTCATTTTTCTGACCATTGGCTTTCACCAAAGTCAAGTTTCTTTTTCAACTGTGCACAACTTTAATAAGCGGACGCTACACGCTTAGCCTCGAATCAACCTGCGCAGTCGCGCGACGAATGAAGCAAAATGAAAAGCGTGGACGATGTGAATTGTATTGATTTCTCGACATCGATAAAACTCGCATTACGGAATGGCGACAAGGTATTACTGCACATAGATGCAACCGATCGAGCCCTGCAATTGGCAACGCTCGTCACGAAAATGGGTCAGAAATGTTGCCTGCACTCTGGCATGGCAACGACGCCGACTTCACTGTGGCATTTTTAAGGAGTTCCGGCGAGCTTTTGCAAACGAGACAAACGTTACATTGCACCAAACGAAAATTCAGTGTGGAAAGAACAGGCTTGAAATCTTTGCTTTCGGTAACAATGCCAGTTTTTCGGCGAAAAAAACATACGAAAACCGCAATGTTACGAAACGAAACAGGCGCAGAACAGCTCCTGATAGAATCACACACCTTCGGTTCCACGGAGAGGCCGATACCACGCTAAAAAGCTCAAGGTGCGCTCTTCACTTGCGAAAAAAAAGCATTGGATTACTCTGTTTATCACAAGC
>Ga0210059_1012244_pt1 | contig 12999 bp, 6 predicted proteins | sample Ectturendosymbi2_FD_188042 | JGI IMG/M metagenome (GOLD analysis project Ga0210059, IMG submission 188042) | Ecteinascidia turbinata endosymbiont from Florida, USA - Sample 2 (SPAdes) (version 2) | ecosystem: Host-associated > Tunicates > Ascidians > Unclassified | place: Key West, Florida...
GGATGCTAAAAATTACGACTTGTGAAATCTCATCAAGATCACCAAGGTTCGCAAAGCGAGCAGTTGCGGACATTCTTGACGTTTTACGGAGGAGAGGTTCAGTCTCCAGCAATCAGCGCTCGCATATGATTTGACTCACGACTGCGTCACAATGCTTTCAGTAGCTAACGCCAGGGTTGCGAACTTTACGACTTCGCTCTCATTCTGTAGCTACGTCACAATCGGACAAAAATCCAGCATTCACACTCACAGTAGATGTAGTATGCTACTGTCTATGGAAAGAGATCCCTTCTGAGCAACGAATCAGACGCTAAGATTTTACAGAGTATATATTTCGCCTACGATGTAGGCATCATCAGCTCGTATTCAAATAGAATAGTATGCTACTGCGCATGCTTTTAGAGCAGCTATGAAACTTACAGTATGTTGTTACGACAACAGGTTTGATGTTGAGAAAAATTTTAAGCTTCATTAGTGTGACAAACTTCATGTTGAAATGGATTTGGTATGGTTCATACCGAAGACCAGGACCTAAGAGAGAATTTTACCAGGGGTACGAAGACTGGTAGGGTCATCCCAAAAAACACGGCCTCAGAGAAAGTCTACCAGGGGTACAAATAACCGATGCCGTGCCCCCGAGCTTCTGGGACCCTTGTCGAAACTTGTATAGTATAGCTTGTTTGAATTGTAATCAGTAGGGCAACCAAAAGTCAAAATTGCTCTGTCTTTTTTAAAGTTTATGAAACGTTCACGAACCAAATTTCACGCTCATACCATGAGGGAATCCCAAGTTATTAGGTCAAAAAAGTCAAAATTTATCATTAGGTCAAAATTAATCGTTTGGTCAAACTTTTTTTGTAGCACAGTTTTTTTCTCTCTATCGATGTTTTCTTGAAACTACACCAGAAGATATTGATATACGTTTGTAAGTTTAGTTACAATTCTGCAATAATAATGGGTTTGTTGTGATTTCTGACGTAAGAATGTTAATTTTCCCACTACTCAGGGCTGGCGCTACCATTAGGTGAACTAGGCTGCCTAGGGTGCTGGGCCAAAGGGGGCGCCATAAAATAGAATTGTATGGTTCAGAAAGTGACGAACGAACGTCAAAAGTAAAATGAAGATGATGAAAGTGAATGAAACACACGATCACGCAGTTTATGAGAAGTTAAGGTACTACACTATTTCAGGTTTGTTGAAGAAGGGTTATTATTTTTCCGATTAATTTCAATTTTACATATACTAGGCAAGCTATGTCGTAATTTGGTATAAATTTTATTGATGTAAAACACTTTTTCTAATGTTCAAAACGTCCTTTATATTTCCGTAATGTCTGTGATGAGCAGGGTGAGGATCTTTGCATAGGAGGGGTGGGCGCTGGAAAAGATTTTGCCCAGGGTGCTCACAAGCCTATCAATGGTAAGGTTGCCAGACGTCCAAACAATTGTGAAATTGTTCATTATTGAACTGTTGATTACAATGAACATTCAAGAATAAACAGTGTAATTGAACAGAATAACGTGTAGATTTGTTCCACCTATACACTTGCGTAGTAAAAGTAAACTATTCAAGAACAGTTGTGTCGTCATAATAAGTACTGTTTGATTTTCAGTTTCGTACATCAACGGTTCTTAAATTTTTTTTCGTTGCGACGCCTTTGGAAAAAATATCTGGAATTACGACCCATCAGCAATAAGAATTTAATAAATACACATGCATAAGAATTAAGGTATTGTTTATTGATGAAACAACTTAAAGGAATATGCATCATGTACTACAGTAACATGATGTGTGGGCTTGCTTATTTTCACGACTTAGTCGTATCTTGGATTAATTTTTTTAACTGCCACCAGCATTTAGCCTACCTCTCAAAGGCTTATTCGGTATGAATATTTGATTTTGATCACGTCATGGCAGAAAATCTTGCTCCGCATAAATACGACGTAGCGAATGGGATAGCCATTCGTAGCCCTTTTTTATTCAGAGCTAGGTATTCGTCATTCAATGAAATCCAAAAATTTGTCGGCTTTCCTCAATTACACTTTCTTTTCAGGGAACCATCGCAGGTAAGGTCAATATAGTATTCTTTTTTGTTAGAGTTAGCGATAGAGTTGGGACAAAAGGATCACGGTTTCATTCATAGCTTGATAAATTATCCGGAAGGTATTGAGTATATTTCAACTTGAGCTTAAATAGACATTGCAAAAATATACTGTACTTCGTAAATTTGAAGGCAGCATCATCCATTTATTTTCAAGCAAATCATTAGATAACGGTATCAACTCTAATTGTTGGGTAGCTCCGTTAACCATCATACTTACAAGATCGATTGCAGCAGGCAGTATTAGTTCTTCAGAAATGGTGTGAAGCTTTTTAGACTTAGCAATTCTATGCACAGCTTGGTAGCCTAGTATGCTACTAACGCAGGGGTTCTCAACCTGCGGTCCATGAACCCCTAAGGGGTCCGTGAATGTGCTCTAAGGGGTCTGCTTGATTGGTCACAATCGCGGTTATATATGCACCACGACTACTCTAGAAAAAGGGAACGTCGTTTTTGTGACCCAATCATACACAATGATTATGTCGTAATAGAGTGAACCCAAAACCGTACACGTGCAGGCTGAATTTTGCGCTTCAGAAATATTTAAAGGGTTGATAGCCAGGCAAGGTAAATAAATTAGAAATTTTAGCCATTCTGACAAGGTCATAAAAGAGGAAGTACAGTGAAAACTGTGTAGCTTTTGGTTTTACCTTCATTACTGATAATGATGGCAGTGAAAGACCGCAGTGTTTTCTGTGTGGGAAAGTCCTTGCCGATGCAAGTTTGAAACCAGCAAAACTGAAGGAAGACCTCACATCTATTCATCTTAAAAATGCGCTGGATTGTGTTTAATCTTTTCGTTGTAAGAAGGCTCGATTTGAGAAAGGTGGGACTTTGCCAAAGTTCGGATTCATCAAGACACAGAAGCCTTGCCTCGAAGCATCGTATAAGGTTGCTAACCGCATTGCCAAGGAAAAGAAACCACATACGATCGGACAGACATTGCTAAAAACGTGTGCCTTGGACATGACTGAGATGGTTTGTGGCACAGAACATTTGACGAAACTTGAGGCCGATCATTTGTCAAATGACACCATCAACTCCAGAATTACTGACATTTCTAATAATATTCTGGAACAAGTAATGGAGGAACTGAAAGCTTCACCATTTCCATTTAGCATTCAACTGGTTGAAAGCACAGATGTCTCTCAATGTGCGCAACTTCTTGCATATGTTGATATATGCACGCCGATGCAATTAAAGAAGAATTCCTATTTTGCAAGCTTCTTTCTGAAACTACTAAGGCTGCAGATATATTACAGATGGTAAATCCTTTCTTTGCGAATCAAGACTTCAACTGGAAGAGAAATATTGGTAGTTTATGTACCGACGGAGGGTCTGCAATGCTTGGTAAAACCTCAGGATTTGCCACTTTGGTAAAGAAAGGAGCTCCTCACATTATTGTGACTCATTGCTTTTTGCATCGACATGCATTGGCATCAAAAACTCTATCATCAGCTTTACAAGATATATTGTCTACTTCTGTGAAGGTCGTCAACTTCAGAGCTTAAGCTTTGACTTTGAACCATCGTATATTCAAACAGCTTTATCAAGAAATGGGTGCTAAACATGGAAGTTCTTTTCAGCCGCATGTCAAGATTGTAGTGCATGAAACGAGAGGAAAAAAACTCCAAAATTTTTACCAGCTGGTTGTAAATATGCTTTTTGATTTGTGTGAAAAAGTTATGCACGCACGTTCAATTGCTTGGCGTTGTTGCGATGGTAAAGGACGAGCGGCAAGTGTGCAATGTGAGCTATTGTTGGCAGCAACTTTTATTGTCCTCTGTTGAACTCTAAATCTCCATTGATATTTATTGTTGGGAAGCAGCAAAAAGATCACAAGCCGCGATCACTGAATTACTGTTTTTTCGCAAATCAACGGGTGTTATTCTTCGCGATGCCCTTCCTGCCTCACAAAGGCTTTGCGCTCACGGGCCGTTTTAAGACTGCCAAGTGTGAATGTTTGTGAAGCAGCGCGCATTGCCAAGTGCGAATGTTTGTGAAGCAGGGCTAATTGCCAAGTGCGAATGTTTGTGAAGCAGCCGACCAGGCGGCTCCAGCAGTTACTTGCTGTTGCATATAAAACAATTTTGCAGCAGCTGAAACCGTCAACTCTCTACATGATGTTCCAACTCAAACTAATTTTTTATCCACATCGCACTGGCATGCGTTCAGAAATGTCATTTGAAATCTGCCAAGAGCGAATGTTTGTGAAGCAGCGTCGAAAACACGACTGAAGCAGTTACGTGCCGCCGAAAGAAATATTTATGCTCAAGCAAAAATCGTCAAATCTCTACATGATATGTTCTAACTCCGTAAAAAAAGTTGTGGAGTAATTATTTATGCACTCTGCATTGGCATGCGTTCACAAATGCTTTACACTAACGGGTCATTTGAAATCTGCCATAAGCGAATGTTTGTGAAGCAGCGTCGAAAACACGCCTGAAGCAGTTACTTGCTGACGAAAAAACTATTTATGCTAGAGCAAAAATCATCAAATCTCTACATGATAGGTTTTAACTCAGTAAGAAAATTTATGAGTGATTGTATATCCACATTACATTAGAAACCGCTCCCAATGAAATGCAATGTGGCGAGACAATCAGCCACATGGTTACAATAGGCAGATCTTATTGCAGGCCGATCGTATTTTGGGTTATAGCAGGCGATCTTATTTCGATCTTATTTTGGGTTACAGCGGGGCGATCTTAGGCTGATGTTGTGCCGATCTTATTTCGACCTTATTCCGGGTTAGAGCAGGCCGATCTTATTTCGATCTTATTTCGGGTTACAGCAGGCCGATTTTAGGCCGATCATATGCCGATCTTATTTCGATCTTATTTCGGGTTGCAGCAGGCCGATCTTAAAATACAAGGAAGATGACGGCCGGGCGGTTCGCACCCCTGTTCCCCGTCAGTTGCGCCACATATCAGGTGCATTTCAAATAGGAACAGCCACAAGTTCTTTCACCTGATTCACTAGTAACAATCTGTACAGTTCAGCCAACGCAGGACGCAGCCAGCGTACTTTGCGTATATCGCCACAATAGTCGGCATGCGGCTTGGCCAACCGTCATATTGAGATTCATGGAAATTTGTTGCAAGACTCTGACGTTATTACCACGAAATCTGATTGGATGAATAAAACTAAATTTCATGAATAATCAAGACAAAATTTTTTTATGAATATTTATTGAAATGATCATATTCCGGCAATGTACTCTATGCGTAGCCTACCACAGATTGTTGGAGGCCCCCTTGGATCTTGAGGCCCTAGGCTTAAGCCTATATAGCCTATTGGCAAATCCGTCCCTGGTTGCGGCGACAATGTTCAGGAAGTTGAAACGCATTAAGTCCTGCAGACATGTCTTGGTGGCGTGAAGACGCTAAACAGGAAGTTTGAAGTGTACATCTTCCTACGATTATAGATGTGCACCATTGGTATATTGGCATAGAGCCAACTATGTGGTTGGAGTTCTTTCAGAAATCAATGAAAACTTTGAAACATGTATACGTCTTCTGCACGTGGGTGTTTACCTTGCAACAAACGGATTTAAAAAAGTTTTGTTTAAAGCATTTGGTGCGAAGCATAGAAAATATTTTGCGATGGTTTGTAGACAAAATGTCACTTTCATGAAACACAAACACGAGGATAAACTTAAGATTGTTCGAGACAGCTTTAATAAACGTCAAGTACGCTTTAAACAAGGCACGTGTGGTTAAGGTCGGAGGTGATCAAGGGCGTACGCAAGGGGGGGTTGGGGTTAGACCCCCCTTGTGCTTGATATTTTATAAAAACTTTATTACCTGCGCAAAGGATTTTATTGTTTTCGCATACTTTTTGCTTGTTAATTTGTCGACTTAATGCAAATATCACGGAATGAATTTGCATGAAAATTTCAACGAACATTGTAAATGGGCCAAAAAGTAACAATCATAGGTTTTGGTGGGAATCTTGGTTATTGTCTGCATCCAGAAACCATCTCACCACATTTTGCAGACCTTTCGTCCACTACGCATGTTTAAGATTGTGTTCCGCGATAGTTCACTTTATCCGAAACAATGGTCTTTATTTTGTCTGCTAAGGCTGAGCAGCGCATGCGCTGACCGCATTGCTTACATTGCCTATTTCTGTATAGCATGATAAAACTGTTGCACGAGCTCAAAAACAGCAGTTGATAACATAGAAGCATTCAGGCTTTTGATAATGTCTGAGCAGGGAAAAAGAAAAACTAAAAATTTGCTGGACTTCTATACATAAAAAAAATCGAAAGTTTTCTTGCGTACTTTATGCACATTCTCAATTCTTGTGTAGTTTAGCAGGGTTCGATCTTGCAAACCGGGGTGTGCGTCAGACAGTCAAGCCGCACACTTTCCATGCTCGACTGCTCGTACTCGACAAGACATCAGCGCAGCCTCATTTTGCAGTTGTAAATTGCTCTGACGCAGTGATGAGTGTGTTTTACTCCCTTATTTTAACACGCAGCCTGATATTTTTGCAGTTATGAACTGCTGTGTCGTAGCGTTGAGTTTATTTTCCTCCGATATCTTAACCTGGAGCGCTGATAGTTATATTCAGTGCAATGACACACAAATTAAGGGGGTGCGTGTAGAAGAATATGCATAGTATGTCAACAGTCGTCACCAAAACGTTGGTTTGGAAACATGAATATGACGTCAAATTGTGACGTCACAAACAGCGCACACCAAATACAAATGACCACCATATGCCACTGAATGAAACCTCCCCATGAAAATTTTCTGCGTATGCCACTGGAGGTGATTCAAATAAACGGGGTGATGGCGCAAAACGAAGCTTTGTTTCGTGCTAAGCATAAAGTTCAAACTTTACGTTCTGAATTGGGTTGGCTGCTAATTTTTTAACCAATGCTGAAAACACTAAAGAATATAGTACGGCAATCGCGATTTTTTCTTCCTGTATTGAAAGCAATATGCATGACGGACGGTAGGCGATAAATTGTTACGAAACGACCCAAATTACACAGTTTTGGAGCCACTGTCACAGCTTGTGTCGAAAGAAGCATTTTGCAAAGGAGCTAAACTCAAAAAGAACTTGTCAGCCCTATTCAGCGACTCTAGGTGCCTGTGACTGGATACGTGAATTGAAAGAAATTCACATCATATTGGAAATACGTACGTTGCTTCAAATGTGCGGCAATCCCTGTAGAATAAAGGCATCTGATTTGCCAAGAGGATACAATTTTCAACAACTCAAAACTTACTGGTTTCCCAGCAAAACTATAATGCACTGGTCGTTGAGAGGACATTGCGAATTTAACTAAGTTTCGTGTCTTACTCAACACCGCTCTACATGCTGTACTACAAAAATCGTCACGAGCGACATTAATTAGGAATGTACAGCAATGTAGTTAAATCAAACCAGTTCGTGAGTTGAAGTATTGTGCAATTGTCATAGGTAAAAAAGTGCAAAGCAACCAGACTACCCTCACGGTTTTGCAGTTAATGCGCTAACATACTGGCGTAGTTTACCCTGTTGATGCATTAAATGTTAAGCAAGATTCGAAACAAGTTTTTTTTCAAAAAATTGAGTTTTACTTTGAATGTTTCACATTTAATCGCTTTTTCTCAATAACTTGCAAAACGTGGAACAACCGATCCAGACTTGGACTTTGGGGAAAAGGCAGTCGGAAAGTGGGACCTAGATATCAGATCAGATCACATAAGAAGCGAGATTTTTGCATATTTAGTTCACATCACATGCAAAACTTACCAAAATCAAAAATTAGTCTTAATTCGCAAAAAATAAAAACCCATTGTTTTTCAACTTCTCCCCAAATTAAATGCCTTCCGGCTTGTATGCTTCGTATTTATCGCGGTTACAAATACTGTAAATGCAGATAAACATTATTTAGCTTTTCTATGGAATGAAGAACCCCAACAGTTGCAGCAAGCAGAAGCAAACTCTTTGCAGCTAAGGATCCGCAAGTGTTCGAGTGTGAGGTGGTGCAAAATAATCAAACAGTTTTGGAACACAGCAGCCGAAATGATCCAAGAACTGTAGTGTTCCATACCGCAGATATAGCAAACATAACCTTCAGCTTTTAAGTTTTACTCTGACCGCTTCCAAAACTACCTAGAGCTACATGGACATTACCTAAACTTTAAATTTATACTGTCGCACACCAATTTTAAGTATCAACTGAACATTTTAAATACGGTATCTGTGCAGACAAATGTTTTTAGAGTATTAAAGTTGCGCTGCCATAGAGTGTGCTTCATTAACCCATATATTTTTGTAAGCTTAGGTTGAAATTCCCGATGCGTTCTGGTAATTTGTTTATTTAGTGTTTGCGTTCCGGAAATTCTAGCTAATTTTTGTCCAAATAATCAGTCACTTTCATTCCAACTTGCTCTAGCTAGAAGTTGACACAAGTTTATAGGATTACTCTTTACTTCTTCTTCTTTGGAATCTGTTTCATGTCTGTGTGAACATTGTCATAAAGGAAATATTGTCCTCTCGATTTCTTTTCTCTTTCAGATGTAAAGCTATGCACAACAGACACCACTTCCCGAATTTCATTATGCAACCTCAAATCGCATGTCGATAATCAATATCTTCCTTTTGAATTTATTTCGAAAACAGACTAAGCAAAACAGAAAAAAATTCGAACACTTGTCTAATTGCTTCTAAGATTTGTGCCTAGACTCGAGCGTGCCCATTTAGTCTTTAATTCAATTGCATACTATCTTCACAGCAATAAACTCTGTTGTGGAAATAGCATTTGCAATTCCATTGCAAAAACCATGTTCTACATATCATGTCCGTAACTATCGGTTTATTTCAGTGAATCTCAAAGTGGACCACCGGTGGCCCACCTGGAATTCCTAGTGGTCCACACTGACTATGTGCAATAGAGTTTTGACTCGTTGTTCATGAGATGTCAGCATAGCAAAGTGATCCCTCGGATATGTTTTTTTGCACCCCACCATCACTAATTTACTGTACTTGAGGTTACTGCCAAATTGTACATAGTGTTTCAAAAAATGGACCCACAAATCTTTGAATAAGGCTGCTAATTTTACATTTTTTCATTTATTTTTCAGAGTGCACAACTAGAGTTTGTACACGAAATATTGGAACAATAGTCTTCCCTGCATGTTTTGGCCAACCTGGGGAAAGACAGTTTGGGTGGAGGCCTATTTTGCCAATAAATCATCACTGTAGCGCAAGCAAATTTTTAGAAAACATTTCAGTGTCGCCGTGCTCCATCAAAAAGCTGAATGTTTTACTATGTGTTCTGACGTTCAAGTGTTTAGGGGTGGTACTGAATGAATCTTTAACTTGGAAATAACATATTGCACACTTTTCAGTGAATGGACGCTGTCCCAAGTCAGAAAATATGCTGACTAACAAACAATTAAAAAGTGTATTTTACATTGCTTTATGCGCGTAATAAATACCGCATAACCAGTTGGGGATTTGTTGCTAAGTCTGTCTTAGACACTTTAGTCAAATTTTAGAAGCGTATGATACGTAATGTGACGCCTAGACCAGTGGTTCTCAAACGGGAGCCACTTGGCTCGCTAAGGAGGAATTTTTAATCCCTGGGAGGAAATTTGCTCCAGGAAGGAATTGGGAGAAAAAGCTGTGGATGAAAAAAACTTAAAGTTTTATTATTAGCTTATTCAACACATTAAAAAACTGCACACCGAGGTTGGTCAATTGCACACCGAGCTTGCTATGTTCACCAAGGTGATTTCTGTGAGTGAAGTGATTGTGATTTTTCTTCAGCTAATTCTGTTTGCAAGCACAGCTGCGTTCTTTTGTTCTCTGCTCGAATTAGTCTCAACGCTCTTTTTTGAGAAGGCGACAGCGGTGAGGAGGAAATTAGCACGCGATGGTGTTGCTTCGAAACGATCAATATCTTACTACGCAATGCTTGGCTTGTTTTAAGAAACAGTAGCCTACAAACCGGCTTTTCATGCCCATAGCGCTATTCTAAATAGTTTTTTTTATGCCTATAGCGCTATCGTAGATTATTTCGTGATATATTTTTTTTATCTTGAGAAACATTACATTCCTCAGTATTATCATTGACTAACAAGTTTAAGTTGGTGCTTGTTTAAGTTAATGCTTTGGTGAAGATGATTGCTATTTTGGGTTTGATAAAACCGTGCGTAGCTACACCCGTACGCTACGTTTTTTGATACCCACAATTGCGCATATCTGGACCCACTCGGTAAATTTGGCTGTCGGGCGGAAATCGGGCTTCAAAAATAAACGTCAGGCCGGGTTCGGGCTTAAAAACGGGGCCCGTTTACAACTCTGTGTCACACTGCTGATGAAGTTTTTGGATTCACTGAGACGACTCAGACGTTGATCAAGATGAACCGTGGTTTCAGCCAGACAAAGCCACCTCCGTCGTGCTTGATTGGGCACGGATGCACCATGACTTGAACCGCCAAGACATTAATCTGTGGAACATCACAAGGATAGTGTATGTCACAACAACCCTCAAACCATTGGTGAACTGAAAGAAGCAATCACAGAAATTACCAGGGAAATCCGCGAGGAATGCATTTGAGTAACTGACAATTTTGCGTGAAGTATGCAAGTTTGACTACAACGCCGTCGAGCCATGTGGAGCATTTTCGTAAAGAACGTGAATCTTATGCACAGTGACCAAGATAGCTGAAACTTTGGGGAATAATCGTACATCAGAGTGGAGTTTAAGACCAGAAAAAATCCGGACCTGATAAGATTTAATAAAAATTTATGGGCTCTGCTTTTTCTATGTCACCCTTTTGCAAAATATATGCTGGGTATTCTATTTCGTTTACATTTTAACCTATATCGAACGCTTTCGACAGAATTCTACAATTACCTATTCTTTTCACACTAAAACAACTTGCAATTACTGGCTGTGTGCTCAAAATAATTTTTTAATGCCTTTGGTTTCGTATTCAAGTGGTTATGTTAAATAGTATCTTGTCATTGCCACTGCATAACAACTGCGGTGTTCCCCATGTGGGACCACCTCTTTATACTGGATGTATCTTGTGTTTCCTTAAATATCCCTTTGTAAATATAGGTGTCCACAAAAAATACAGTTTTGTGTTGCTCATCCACGAAACCCACTGAGCTGAACACTTTTATTTCAAATGACTCGTGTTCGCTTGAATCTTGAGCGCGCAAATCGGATCTTGACCTCAATCACAAAAATCAGAATTTATGACAATGTCGCCAAAACATTTTATTCACCAACCTTTGATTTTTTTAGTAAACCATTAGTAGAAGTTGATAATCACAAGAACTTGTGTTTGGTATCAATAATTCTCGACATGGTGACAGCACACACTCTTGTCGAAGTCCCGACACCAATGGTGAACGGTTGTGATTTAACTCCGCAAATGTAGATATAACTTCAGGGAACATACAAATGCAATGATGTCACAGGCTACAACAGTCGGCTGTCAATACCGTAGTCCAGCAGCATACCACAAACCATTGCAAGAGGTACCGGGCCTATGCCTTCTCAAGGTCGAAAAATATGCGCAGACGTCTTTGGCATATTCCAAGGTTTCTCGAAGATTTGCTAGAGGATGAACATTTGGTCTGTAGTGCTACGTCCAGGACGAAAACTGCACTGGGTATTCTCCAGCTTTAGTTCAATTATTTCGCGGTAGGCTACATTATTTCAAGGCACTTGGCATGCACTTTTCCAGAAAGGTTAAGAAGATATACATGCTCCGGTAGTTGGTGCATTCTCTTCCGTCTTTATTCTTATGTATGGGGATTATTACTCCGGTTTGCTAATCTTTCGGTGCCTTACAGAACATCAAGCCGTTTGACATATACGAATCAGCCAAAGAGCTTCTTGATTCAAGACTATGTTTTGTTTTTTTTCAAAACCGTCAGTTTTGTTTTTTCTCGTCGAAAAAAATTGCAAAGCTTGCCGGATACGTTTAAATTAAATAGCGAGAGGTAGAGACGAAGTGAAACAGATAAAGGGAGAGATTAAAAGGTTTTTGGCTGTTAATTTCGGTTAAAATCTTCAAATTTCCGGTTGCATGAATGACAGCTAGTATTGTGGTGGCTAGTTCAAAACTATTGTCAAAAACTGTAACACATGGTATAAGTCCGGACATTTACTTATCTAGCACTTAGAATTTTCCCATTTGTAAAGAGAGATGGTTAATCTTCCACTAACAAAAAGCTCGCAACAACGCAAGACTGCCAGTCACTGCAGAACTATGAAGAATAGCAGTGTTGTCATTCTTATATTGCGTAGCAAACGATATTACCGTGTTGTTACTGTACTGGTAAGAGTCTAGACTCTAGAAAGACGTTTCATTTTTGCTCGTTTCGAAGTAAATTGTGAATTTTTTATGCCTTTGCGCAGTTTCGCAATCTTAAATTGATGGTGAGTCTTCATAGGAAGGAGTTGCGCGGGGCCTAGGCCATAGTCTATGCGTAAATCCACCCCTTTGGCTAAGGGACCCACAGTTTTCCGCATGTTTCTGACTCTGCTGCCACGTCCAAAACCTTTGTTTCAAGTGGTATTCTTCCATTGAGAGGATTTTCGGTGTTCCTAGTTTTGATCAAGGGAAGTGCCGAGGAAAACCATCCGACTAAACATGCAGCTGCTGGTCTGTGTCCGCTGCATGTCTATGGCTACGTCGTCGGCGTGGTTCATTTAATGGGGAAAAAAATGCAAAGTTTAGAAAAACTCAATGGGAAAACAAAAGGCCTTAGAAGGCTGCAATCTCAGACTTCTCAAAGAAAATTATCCGTCCTGGCAGTGAAAAGTTGCCAGTGTCCTTTACAGTAGAGCAGGCTTTTCAAAAACACCGGCACTACGTCCAACCGGACATGAATGAGGATTTCCTGCTTCAGTACATCCAAATTTATCAAAA
>Ga0210059_1012245_pt1 | contig 12998 bp, 7 predicted proteins | sample Ectturendosymbi2_FD_188042 | JGI IMG/M metagenome (GOLD analysis project Ga0210059, IMG submission 188042) | Ecteinascidia turbinata endosymbiont from Florida, USA - Sample 2 (SPAdes) (version 2) | ecosystem: Host-associated > Tunicates > Ascidians > Unclassified | place: Key West, Florida...
TATGTTCCTCCCAGTGTTGGTCATGTGCTAACACCGTTTCTGTAATGTGCGCTGATGTATAGCTAACCACTTTTTGTGTTCTTGTGTCTGTGATATGGACCATGAGTCCGCAATAAAATATCATTATATTATATTATATTATAACCCCTGATTACTATGTTAACATTGCATTGATGCTAATGGCACAATACTTTACATTAAATTAATAAAATTATGAAAGAAATTATCATGATATTATACATTAACTGAGCTGAAGTCGAGCGATAATGGGCGGGTCTCATTCTCTTCATTGTAGTTTCGGGCGCGCCTTGAATAGTCTTCGTCATAAAATGACCAGAGCTCTCTGGGGGACTATTCTAAAATGCGAACCCCTCGTCAGGGGTCCGTAACATCAAGCACCATGGTGCGGGGCCCAGTGCAACTGCATTGGTTTAAGGCCGGCCCTGGTTAGTAGTGATGTGCCTGACTCATATTTATCGATTCAGAGCCACAAGTTCTTCGAGCCAGAATCGAGTCTGTGGGCTGGTGATTCACTGCATACAATGTTGAATTCGTAATAGCAAAAATAGAGTCTAGTTTGTCTGTTCGAATGGGGGAAACTCTATTATTGCTGTTAAGTGGGAGTCGTCCATTCAACTCTCGCTTTCGGTGGCTCAGGGCGTTGCAGCATTGTGGCTGCAACAAGTCAGAGTCATCTAAAATTTTTTCAAGTCGAGTCATGACTTGGTCGAGTCACAAAAACTGTAAAGTCACTCTGAATCATTGGTTTACTTTACCGTTTGAAAATTTGGCACTGGTGCCATTATGGCAACTGGTATCATGGTGCCACTGAACTTTTCGGCACTGCGGTTCGGCGCCAAAACCAGTTGAACGGTTGCCACTCTTGCTGGGAAGCACATGGAATGACGAGCGTCAGTGGAAAGAGCTGTTGCTTACGTGGCCTTTAGTTATAATGTCTATGGAAAGAAATCCTTTCTCAGCAAAGAATCAGACACTTTAAGATCTTACAGAGTATACATTTCGCCTACGATGTAGGCATCATCAGCTCTTACTCAAATCGAATCAAGTGCTTGGCCTTTAGTTAGGCACATACGTGCTGACTGCTGAAAGCCAGGGTTGCCAATTTGGCATTTTTGAAGCCAGATTTTGAAATTCCGGCTTTTTTAACCCCTTTAGTTTGTCTTTTTTTGATTTCCAAAAAATACAGACAAAATCTGGCTTTTTTACAGTCGGAAAGGTTTGGCTCTGGCAAAACATTGTCTGAGCATCATATTCATTACAATATCTCTTCTGACAAGAGTCTGTGAACATGCAGGGTGTACAGAATATTGCAAAGATTTTTCTGTTACCTCAAAAATGATCGATGTTATTAATAAGAAACAAATGTAAGACCTCGGCAGTGTAATTACTGGAAAAAAATGCTTCTGAAGATGAGGTTTGTATCATGGATAGTGATGTTTCTGACATGTTGTAAATTTAATTTGATGTCTATGTATTTCGTTATGCATGTGTGTATATGTCTTAAAACTGCTGTCTGGCTTTTTTGGGACAAAGTATGGCTTTTTTGATGAACACAGGTTGGTAACCCTGCTGAAAGCCATAAACCGGCGTTACTTTACTGCCATCTGCATTCGATATACTTCAACCACTCTGTTCTGCGTGGTGTTGTTGATATGAAGTTGCAGTAGATCCCATTATATAGAAAGTTCTTTAGCTGTGCACTGTAACAGTGAGCTTTATTATATGTGCGATAGTTGTTTCTTTGCCACAAACAGCCTTGTGTGCTCTAATGAATAAGTATAGGCTGCGTCAACCTATGATGAAAAGGAAGCAGGAAAACCTGCACTGCCACATATGCAGTACACAACCACTGTAGTACTTTTGGTATTATGTGCACAAGCATGAATGAAAAGAGTGTTCAGTTGATTGGCATAAAGCAGCTTATTACTGATACTTATCGTTTCCATAGAAATGTGATGTCTTTTTGCAATATGAATGATTTGTTTTTTAAACACCTATAAGTATAACTCACTTGATAACCATACTATACTGTACTTGTTTCTATGTGCCCTTCACCTTATTGGATTTCCTTTGATTGTTAAACCATTTGTAATATCAGAATATCTCTCACTGGCGGATGATTTCCACCCTTATCTCTTCAACTTCGTTCAGGTCAGCTGTGAGCTACTGTATAAGTGTACCTGTGATGCTTCATTATGGTCCATGGGTTTGTTGTTTCTTTGTGATCTGTGTTGTTAAAAATTGCTTTTTGCCTTTGTCTACACCTCTCTAACTAATGTCATGGTTTCTGCATGGCTTTATGCTTCATAGCCTCCATTGTCACTCACTTTTCTCACCTAAGGCTAACACATGACTGACTTAATCAGTGTATTTTTCAGTCGCTCTTGCACTCCAACGTCTTAGCTACGTAAATGACTATTGTGTTTCTGATACGACATTTCTGTGCTTGTTGTGTATTTTTATTTTGTTTGTTAATATGTGTTTACATGTCTCATGTTTGTTTGCTATTTACACCCACACACCTCAATTGATGTATTATTCCTTTTACATCTTTGTATCATAACTCAATAAAGCAACCCATTGCCCAACAACCCTCATCCAAAAATATAATAAATAGCTGTGTACATAAAATATCTACTCGTGGCCCCTCCAAAATAGATAATGACCTGTCTGGTGGTCGCAACCCCCAGGTTGAAACCCACTGTCGTACACAGTTCAACATATTGTGAATATGGCCAAATCAATGATTTTCAATATGGACCTGGTGGTGGAATTTCTAGTGGTCCGCAGAGAGTTCCATAAATCCTTGAAAAGACGTTTACTGATCTATGTGCAATATAGTTTCAACTAGTTGGTTATAAAGTGTCAGCACAGCAAGTGGTCAATGCGAAATTTTTTGAAGTGGTCCATGGGCTAAAAAAGGTTGAGAACCACTGAGCTAAATGTATTTTGTGCAATGTTGGTACTGATTGTTTGTGATTTCACTGCTATCACAGCATTCTGTGTCTGTGGTACTAACGTTATGCTTCTTCATTGTGGCTGTGTGCACTGTCCATATTTATGCCTCACTTGTTGTTTATAATCATTATTTTTGTGATTTCCAAATTCAATGCAAAGACATTGAAAAATTGAAAAAAGTTTTTCCAAGGTTGTCACCGCCTCTTTGTCTGGGTTTACTGTAGCCTTGCTGTCCTTCCTTGTGGGTAACTCTGGTATTTCATAATGGTACACACTGTTCAATTGCTTTTGCTTTGTACCATTTGCTTCTATCCACTTTCTCATTTTTTCATCAGTGTATTTACCCTACTTTATGGAATTCCTCTGTATATATCTAAATTCTTCTTGTGTGCTTGTTTTTTTTATTGCCAGTGTCTTAAAGACTGTATCTGCACCACTTATATTGAAAAGGTTGTGGGTGGTGATAACATCATCACTAAAAAGGGGTTTGTCACTATGCAGTAGCACCAACGTCTGTTGAACTGATCTTGAATAGTGCCCCTAAAAAGTACCTCAGCATCTCAAGTGTCATTTACACCATGAAGATAAATCTTTGCATGTTTTGACTTAAAAATTTAATTCCATGACTCTTAAAACATCTGAATACTAAGTTTCATCCATCTAGCTCCTTTACTTTGAGAGTTTCAAAATATTATGTTCCATGCATTAGCAAAACACTGCACTCACTTGCCTAGTCTTCCTCCAGTGGCAAAATCTTTGAGACTTCATAAAGTGCAAACTGTTCAAGATATTTCAATAATTTACTTTTTATCTTCATTGTTCTAAAACTGCAAAATTACCTAAAAGTTAGCAATTTCTGAGATACACAATTATAATTCTTAATTTTCTGTATGATTTTATGCAGAATGACCCTATGGTAATTTGAAGGCAAAGCATACACTCACCAACAAGCAACTATGGGCACCTAAAACTGCAGCTGAGCAGTCCTCATATTCAGGAATTCTTGTTTTGTTTCCACCTGGTTGGTTAAGTACTAATAGTCCACTTTGCTTGCTGTCTTCTATAATAGCACAGTTGCTGCTGGCTTGACATTGTTGAAGGCCTTCATGCGAAACACTGTTGTGACCTTGCTTGTTAGTTGCTACCGTTTTGTGAATATAAAATGAACATAATGTACATTTACAAAGGAATTGCTGTCACAGACCCAATGTCTGTTTTGGCATCAAATTTCAAAGCTAAATTTAGAAATGGTACAAATCCCAACAGAAATGCTTTAGACTTACATGTAGTAGTCTTTCTTAGGCTGTGCTGAACATCATTTTATATGTGTTATCAGATCATCTAATCTGAAATACATTTATGGCAGGCCTTTCTGCTCATGAATAAGCAAAAAAGTGGGCTAGTGCTATTGCTTGGCCAGTTGTGTTTTGTTGTTGGGCCAGTCTGGATTCTGTGGCTAGCATACTTAATTATGATACTGGTGGTTTCCCACGGGAAATAATAGGTTGGATACCAGGCTGTGTTTGAAAGTTTACCATGTTTCTGCCAGTTTCATAAAACACCTTGCAACTGAAGCCTAAAAAAGTGCTGCTATTTTCCTTCTTAGTTTTTGTACATAAATGCATGAACATTCAAGAGAAAAAGAATACAGCCAGTGTCTGATAGATGTCCACAGACATTTGTTACATCATCTGGTGTCTGTTCTGCAAACACACAGGAAATACAGGTGCTTCACCTGGTAACAAAAGTGTTAAATATAGTGTCTATCCTGAGGTTGTTGTTCCAAACCTCAATAAAAATGTTTTGAATAATTGTCATGTCTGGCAACCTCACCAGTAGTGTATTGAAGACCTTGTACAATTTCCAATATTGGTGACCAAGATTTTGTCAATATGCGTCATCCTTCAAAAATTTTCAAAAAATGTAATAGATAAAAGTCTACAAGAAGTCAACAAGTTACTCATAACGTAGCATGCCAGAGCTGCTCAAAAACTGCCAAGTACTCTTTTGATTAATTGCACGCATTGATGTTGCAATTGTAAGACTCCTAGAACTTGGTGAAAGCTTTCCACACCCATTTTTTTTGGTATTGAACTTGCTTTGGTACATAACCTTAAAATTCTCAGATCTAGAAACACAATCTTGTAAGCAACTGCAATGAATTCCAAATTGGCTTTTGGGATAGATTCCTATCAGAAATGAACTCGCAAACAACAAAACAAACAAAAGTACAATCAATAATGCAGGCCATATGTTTAGTAACACTGACAGCATTGACTGGAGAAAAGATGTATTATAGAGCGCATTGGTTAACGCAACTTTTTTTAAAAGGCCATGTTCACAATATTGTTTGCGTCTAAGATTTTTGTATGTTTAAGACTCTTAGTCTGGCAGTTAACACAATCCTAGCCTATTTGTTACTTTCTCACTGATTAGCTTATACACAAAATACAAGAGAGCAAAAGTATTCTGTACTTGAGAATTTGCTTAGCATTTCATAAAAACATTTTCGTTAGTGTATGCTTGCCAACTGTGGAACTGATACACCCAGTCTGAAATTAAATAACTGCATGTAGCCTGGAACAGAGCATATCAAATTTTGCAATAATTACCCTTTTAGAATGTTAGTGTTGTCAGTGTGAGATTACCCACATTTCCAAGAAATTTAATGCCTTAATTAGAATCAGTACATAAATTTTTGCTGTGTACATCTTCAGCTAATCTTTTTCTCTGCTCACTTGCAGTGTAGCATCAATTGCAATATGTGGTTTAGATCAATATAATGAGTTAGATTTTGATGTAATTGAATTGTAGTTTGCTTATAAATGTTCTTTAAATCGAAGTGTTTTGACTGTTCTGTTTTTTTTCAGAGTTTTGAATGTAGCTTACAGGGGCATACTAAGATAAGTAAGAATGCGCACTTTGAAAGGGAAAAAATGGAATGCGAAAGAAACTTCAAAAATGAAGGCAATTCGAAGACAAGGTGACAAAAAAGCTTTGGAACAGTTTTACAAAATTATTCTTCCAGCTTTGATTGCAGGTGCAGCATTACTTGCAGCATTTGTGTTTTTTCAGACAAATTGGAAAGTTGCCAAATAAAACGTGCTACTGCACTTACTTAACAAGCAGTTAGCTGCTCCAATCTGTGAATGTTTTGGTGATGTGCAATGGTGATAGAATCACTGTCTGGTCCAAGTGGTAGTGCAATTCGGGACTGAAATACACATATGTAATAGCATATTTCAAATCATCATGTATTTCCATGGTTGCATTTCATTTGAAGCATTTCTTTTGTAAACTTGCTGTACTGGAGCTTTGCATTCTTAAATGATTACTGATTATCATCATACTTTTTGTTAAGATTTTTATGAGATATCAATTTGAATCTTACTAGTACATAAAATGATCTCATGAATCAGTACCTATCCTTCAGCGGATTTGCAATTGTAAGATTTTTTTACTTCCCAATCCAAATTAGTACTTTCAAAACCATTAAGTACAGCTAAGGATCACATTCTGAAGATTTTTAATGTCGCAAGCTGCAGTGCCACTAAATTTTGTTTGATTCAAAAGCGCTGGGCACGATGATTTTTTCCGCTTGCTTTACGATCCGTGCAAAAAGCCCAAATTGATTCTTTTGTTGAAGTACCGATCAGTCCATATCAAATTGCCCGTTTGGTACGTCGGGTGGGTTTGATATTTCGTTTTATTCCTTAGGTAAATTTCTTACGTTGTTCAAATGTCGTTCAGTAGACCTCATGAGCAGCCTCAACGTTGCTGGAAGTTGCTCGAGTTTCGTTCATGTTAGACTGTTCTGTCTGTCTACCTGCTTTTGTTTGTGTATTGTTAGTGTACTGTAGTAGTAGTAACTTTATTGGCGATAAGGAAGATATTGCATTTTCATAGTAAGTACTTTGCGAGGACACCGAAAAAAAGTACGGTTATCAAGTCAGGTGTCCCTAAACAAGCTAACATTAAAGACACATTTAAGTTAATGAAAGGGCCATGTGAAAAGATAACTAGCAACACAATTGAAGGGTGATGTTTGCAGGGTGATCCACACCAAATCCGTAGATCCGTACTGTATTTTGTTCGAGAAGTATGCGATGACGAACTTTTGATATTTTCGTTTGTTTGTGTGGTGACAAGAGGAAAAAAACAAAATCGAAGATGTACGCACTTTTGATTGGCCTTTTCATTGCGAAATTTTTCGATGAAGTTTGTGATACGCTTAAGTACGTATGATTGCCATTCGCGGTAGAAATAAGAGGCACTGTTTGACGGATATCTTTCTGATGCCTTGTATTTTTGTTCCGGAAACATTCTTGCATTGCTCAGTTTCAGTGAAGCACATGAAACCTGTTGTTACGCTGTCTTAAGCATCATCGTCTAGCCCCTGACTGCTGAGATCTTCACATTAGAAACATAATGGACATCTGTAGCTTCCACTTTTGATGCAACTCCGTTCACAGATTGGTTAATATTTGAATGATTTTTGCACTAGTCACCTGGTTTCACTTGCCCGTCTTTTTAAGACGTCGCCAACATTTGCACAAGTATTTCGAACCCGTTGGTCAAGGTAGCAGCGAATAACAATAGTGGCAATTGCTACGGGCGTAGCGTTCCTTTGTGTTAAATTTGTTCTTTACTTTATTTATAGAATTTTATCAGGGCAAAAAGTCAGTACTTTGCTAAATTTGTCATAAGCAATTAACCGAAGGTTCTAAAATGACTGGTTTTACATTAGACTTCTATGAATTGAAAGTATTTTAACCAGTGGCGTATAGTGGTCATTGTTACTGTGTGTGCGCTGTTTGTGACATCACACTCCGATGTCATATTCACGTTTCGTTTTGTGAAGTTTGTTGACACAATATGCATATTATTCTACACGCACTCTCCTTATCCGTTGGTGCATAACTTGAATATGCTGTTGCAGTAGTTATCGAACTTCTTTCGTTGCGACGGCTTTGGAAACGTTTGCTGGACTTGCAACGCATCAGCAATAAGATTTTAAATAAACACGTGATCAAAATTTTATTCATTGACGAAACAAAAAAGAAAGACGCATCATTTTCAGGTGATGTGTGGGCTTGCTTATTTTCACTGGTTAGTCGAATCTTGGAAGAATTTGTGAAACTGCCGCCTGCATTTGCCTCTCAAGTTTATTCGTTATAGCGATATTTGATTTTGATCACGGCCACGGCAGAAAATCCTGTTTCCCGGATTTTCACCAAATCAAAACTTTTGGGGGTGCCCTTGCGCCCACGCCTCCTACACTAGTGCCCCCCAAAAATGCTTACAGGCCCCCCACCTAATGGTGATTTCTAAAAATAAGATTTCTAAAGCGTTGCTCTATTAGCGTTATTATTCGTCAAGATTTAGTTGTCGCTGTAATTTATCCGTTGCAGGGATACTCAACTGGCGGACCGTGGTCATACAGCAGAAGAAAAGAAATCGCTTATCACTGTATAGTGGCACAGTAGCACACCTGAAAAATATTACGTAACAATAACCATGAAAATATTATAGAAATGTTACATTATTATAGTATCAAAACGGATTGGAGTGAGTCTTTTGTCATGCAAAAGCCTTTATGACATCATCCAAATCTGGAGAGCACACACATAAAGCTTCGATTGACAACATGGCTAATGAGGATAGTCTGCTATTTGTCATATGAGACCTGTTGAAGGTTTTAATGAGCTTCAGTTGGCTGAAACTCCTATCAACGCTGGCAACAGTATCGGGGCAGTTTAGCATAATCTGAAGTGCAATAAATACGTTAGGATAAACTTCATCAAGACGTGTCTTCAGAATAGAGCTTAACAAAAGGAATTGGGTCTTAATCATTGTCATTTAATTAACGGCGATTATTTAAAGATGTCATAATGATATGCAAATGTTAACAAAAATTTGCTGGAAATCAGGATCAAGTCTATCGTTCAGTTATGAAAACACCGTTAGCGAAGGAAAAAAACTGAGGCCGCTCAAAGAAATGCGCCGCAATGATCGTTTTGTTCATGAGCGCTTGAGTGAATTTTGCTTAAAGCATGCGCATCATGCTTTTAACTGACCGATAGACGCATGCATAAACTTTTCTGGTGTCTAGATTTGTTAATCACCTGGTGTATGGCACATGTTTAGATTAATAATATTTTGTATCTCAAATAGGATATAAATGTTGACAATATAGACCAAGGATGCCTATGTGGACGCAACACGGTTAATATCCATAATTCACTAACTGCACTACTCCGTTGTGACAAGCTTAGCAGTGATTGCTAAATAAACTCTTCTAACTACACTATTAACTCCATCTTGCTGTCTGAAGAGCAGGCTGCGCAAATGTGGAACTTTGGTCCTGGGGTTTTTTTCGCTGAGGCATTTCGGTCATTTGTCCCATAATAGTATTAAAACTTACCACAACAGTTTCCTACCTTTTCAGACATTCTAACCGAATTGACTTAAATTTTTTGGTCATTTCCAAAACATTTTGGTCTACGACTGAAAAATGATACAAAAAATGTACTCGGCTTTGATCGTAAGCACCAAAGGTATCTTGCTTCTGTACAGCACGAAAGACTGACAACCTGAGCTAGCCCATTACGTTTTTTTACAACAATTACTACACAAAATACGCTGATTAGGTGTAAGTCTGACTTCTGGACGTATACAACTAGGCATATAGGCTAGCTTAACCTTCAACACTTTAAGCAATGAATGGTGACGCTTTAGGCTCAAGCCTGAAATACGTTTATTACCTCACAAACGCACCAAAAATGAACAGGCGATGTTTTCTAGGTAACAGCGGGCAGGTACTGCTCTATCTATAAATTACAGGACAATACGGATTGATGAAAACTACATTGATTTCTAGTGTTTCACATTTCAATTTGTGGATTAAAGCTTTGTTTGGGACGCTAAGCCCGCAAAAGCCCCCAGAATTTTGGTCCCCCTGTGTTGTCAGGCGGTAAACTTGCGGATATTTGTTTGATACGGATAATCGCATATTCCGGTTAAACACATACAAAAAATCGTCTCAAATTGGCTATGCGATTAACTGGATTCGTCTGTACTAAGACCGGAAAACACTGCAAGAAAGTTTTTGAAAAACGCTAAAAAAACTACTAAAAACCAAAATAATACTAAATACCGAAATACAAGCTAAAGGGGAGGCCCATTTTTTACATTTTGCCTGCCAGGGGGGGCGGCGCGCACCCTTGCCCCCCCGTCAGTTACGCCACTGCTGAGTGAATACTGAGTGCAAAGCTATATTTGCTGTGGCGAGTTTTCATAATGCATCTGGTCAATTTAGCAAAACCTGCGTGGTGTTCTGATTTTAGTAAGTTTGTCCGTAGTCTTGTCAACATACAGGTCTACCTAATTGTGCGGTTTGTGTAACACGGTTTTATTGATCGCTTTGGACGAGATCCCAGACGTTTGCAGCTCTTGTGATGCTGACAAGTCTTGCCAGCTGATCCCGCAATTAGGGGAGAGCAACCGGGCAATCCTCCCGAAAATTTCAAAAATATGTTCAGTTATTAGTCCAGTTGAATATATCAGCTGGGTGCGGCCCTGCTTGCAAAGTAAAATAAAGTCATAATTTATGTTTTCGTTGAAAACCATGGCAATCCAATGCTTCTTTCTTTGCAGATCATGGCAATGCTTACTTGAAAAGAAATTCCATGCGTTGAAAATCTGCTAATAGTCTACACTACAGCAAGGGTGCCAAACCCGCGGGCTGCATGCGGCCCGCAATGTGATAGCCTCGTAAGCAGACGTTTTAAATTTTTAGTATTTTTTATAGGCTCAAGTATATTTGCCATCAAAACACACCAAAATTATACCTGTTGTTTGCGTTATGGACCTACCACCCAAAAACTTCTATATCAAACGCTTCGAAAATATGTCAGTTTTTCAGATTTGGTTTACATCCATACAAGCTGGCAACACTGCGTGCAACTATAGGACTCATCGTCACCTCGTGCTATCGCATAAAACGTATCAAAATCAAGGGATTGGTTACGTCACAATAGCTTATTGTTACATCACAAAACATTTGTGGCCCGCAATCAATTTCCTCATGTGAAAGTGGCCCGCTACACTAAAAAGGTTGGGCAGGCCTGGTCTACAGTGTAAATTGTCGTAATACTAATATATCTGGCTATTGCTGCCAACGAAGCGTTTTTTGGTGATTGTTACTGTAACATAGGGCATTTCCTTTGTAGTGTAGAAAGGATAAAGCTTTTTGTGAACGTCCATTTGCTTTGCATCGTCAGCAATGTTCCCTCTCAATGTGCAAATACTCAGGACCACTAGAACTGTTGCGCAGTGAAATCTCATTCTCTCGCACTTGCGACATTCCAAAGCAATGGAAAAGCACACAAACAAGAAGCTATTTCAATGAAATGTTATTTTGTTCCTATTTTGATAAGATTGTATCTTATCAAATACGAGATTGTATCTTTCCTGGGGAAAATGAACCCAGAAAAATTTCTTAGATAATTCACAAAGTTTGTAATTCATTGAAAACTCCACTTACTCAGCCCTAAAAAAAATCATGCTCACTAAAACAAATATTTGCTCAGTGCAAAAATTATCTTAGAGGGAACACTGATCGTCAGCAATTTGAAAATGATAAACAAAATGTCGACGTTGCCCCCCCCCCCCTGGAAAAAGTACTGCAGACGCCCATGAATGATCATGCTTTCTCGGTTTCGTTACTTTTGTGCTTTCGCTCATTACGAATTTTTTGTTTCTTTCCGTTCTCTTACTTTCGGTTGCAAAATAAACAGAATCAACCGCTTCTTGTTTTATTTCATCAAAATTACCTGCAATAACAAAGATTATACACAAATTAGTATAGGCCTTGTAGACTATTCCAAACGACAATTAAAAACTGTAACGTTCCCAGCGTTGCCACTGCAGTCAGTCTCGTTAACATCCGCTTGTTACCCTCTTCAACATTTGCATTTTCATATAACCTAAATGCTCCAATGCCAAACAAAGCACAATGGACCTCGTTGAATCGGAAATAGGGCGAGATATTGTCATTAAATGGAGAAGCCAATCATGCGTAACATAAAATGGTGATCCAATTCCCAAAGCATTGAAGTGAGCTCCTTCAGTTTGGAAAGAAAACTAAACACACATGAGGGTGAAATATGATGAAAGAAACTTAAAAATTATGAATCTAACTGCTTTTCATCCTAAAATGAGAGGAAAACAAAAACAACATCCCAGTCAACATCAGATTTGTGCCCAAAACATCAGACATCAGAAATTTCTCTCAAAACATCAGATCTGATGTTAAAACATCAGAAGTGGCAAGTTGCCACTGGGGTCAATCATGTTAACATCAGATTGTTGCCTTTTTCAATCAGATTTTTACATTGCAGTTTAATATAAGCTAAATGCTTCTATTACCAATACCTAACAAAGTGCGGTGACTCTCGTTGAATCCGAAACAGAGAGAAGTATCGTCATGAAATGGAAAATTCGGTTATTTACGTGTAATGTTATTCCCAACGCTATGAAAAGAGCTACAGTTTGGAACGATTACCAAACATACATTGAGGGTGAGAAATTGATGAAAGAAACTCATAAATCATGAATCTAACTTATTTTCATCCGAAAAGTATAGAAAATTTGGGAAAAAAAACATAGCTCAGTCAACATCAGACATCAGAAATTTCTCTCAAAACGTCAGATCTGATGTTGAAACATCAGAAGTGGCAACACTGAACGTACCTTGAAAGACTTGCATGCTATGTTGCTGTGTGTAATACAGAGACTTGATTCTATTGAAAATGACTTATTGAAACGTATGACAGCTGTTGAAAAAAGTGTTGAAAACGCCCACTACAGAGTATCTGAACTAGAACATCAAATAACTTCACTGCAATGTCAGTTTAAAGAAATGCAGACCATTAGAAAGGATGAGAATATTATTCAAGAGTATCGCTCAAAAGAGTATAACGTTCTTTTTCATGGATTGCCACAGAAAGGCCGCATCG
>Ga0210059_1012246_pt1 | contig 12998 bp, 5 predicted proteins | sample Ectturendosymbi2_FD_188042 | JGI IMG/M metagenome (GOLD analysis project Ga0210059, IMG submission 188042) | Ecteinascidia turbinata endosymbiont from Florida, USA - Sample 2 (SPAdes) (version 2) | ecosystem: Host-associated > Tunicates > Ascidians > Unclassified | place: Key West, Florida...
AGTCAGAACTTGGTCTAACATCAATTGACTTTGTTCTCTCTCTGGCAGTTTGCCCACCCTGGTCAGCTGTCGGAGATAAAACTTAGAAGGCTCTGCCTTACAATGTAGCCAGGCTCGGGTATTGCATTGTAAGTGTTGCGCATGTCTGTGGGCAAGCCCTTTTACTTGTTGCAGCGTGAGTTCTTCAAAAAGTGACTTGTCCAGGGGAGATGCTGTTTGGCTTGTCCAAATGAGTCGCCCTCTGCAAGAACTGGTATCGTCAAAAGGCCGATGCCTTGTTCAGTTCTTGCAGTGCTCCACTGGAAGTCTTGTGGTCGCGAGGCGAAGTGCTGCCTGGCTTGATCCTTTGACGAGCGTTCCAAGTCACTTTGTCCTGTGACACGAGCTCAGGGCGAAGCTCTGACACTCTGCGTCGCAAAACCAGAGTAGGGCGAAGCTCTGACACTTTGTTCCGTGAAAACCAAAATACGGCGAAGCTCTGTCGCTTTGCTTCATATGGTGCAAACTTCTATCCTCTCAAATCAACCCAGTCTAAAGCACTACCTTAGGAAATAACTGAAGAAGGTACTCGTCACGTCATAACATCCTGTAAGAAAAACGAAGCCTCGAAAGGCGGGACAATAAACGACTGACACCATGCATAAAAACCATAGACGCGCTGAGAAGTCAGTCAGTTTTAGTATTTCGTTTAAACTGAAGTGCTTATCAAACTGTGGTTGGTTGAGGCTTTTCTTGCGTTCCTGTTGGATTGCATGGAGAATTGGAGAGTTGATTCGCGTACCGATCATTGCACTATTGGTGAGTCACTCTGTTTGTTGTATACATAATTTAGTGAAATAATAAAAGTTAATACAAAACCTTCATTACTGATATCTTGCAACGTATTTCGGTATTTAGATGCAGGACAGAAGCTTGGGGAGACTAAATAATCTGAGAATTATGAGTGTCCCCCCTGACTTAATTGCTAGAGCGAACCCATGTATTAGCAATAGTTAAGTCTAAAGCACTCGGTTTGCAAGGTCTCAACCGAGACCCCAAAACCACGTGTACACCGGTGAGAAACGGACTTCCTAAACTTACTTTGTTTTTTGAAAGCTTTTGAGAAATCGCATGATGTGTTGCGAAACCCTTAAATGCCAACCAATTAGAACGAATAAGCAGAGTGGTTATAAGTGGGATGTTGCGCATTCAGCTAATCATATAATTTTAACTTAATCAAAACCAACCATCAGCCGCTGCAAACCTTTACGGCGTACCATGTTCCCTCCCGTAATACGGCAAATCTGAAGTGTTGGGAGCAAGGCCTCCGAGTAAAATTTTACCGGAGGGTACGAAGACCGATACCGGGCTCCACTGACTTTCTCGGGCTCTCGTCAAAATTTGTATAACTTGTTTGTATAGCACGCCTAATGAGAAACAGCTGTCATGCGAAAATTTGCAAATAGGTTAATTGTTATACTGGCAGCTGGCTTGCACTAGTAATTTTGGGCTTGGTTACATAAAAATCTTACTTTCCTGGTCCCCACTACCTTCCGGGCCCGGGTACGATGTACTGTACCTCTTGTACCCTCCTCTCGTAGGCCCTGGTTGGAAGACAATCAACCTTTAAATGTGTCTTTGGTAAAGTGTCTTGAATTTTTCACTTGTTGGTCTTCATAAAGCTTTTTACGATTTGCAGTAAAACAGTTTCATAAATTCAAGTTGTGCATGAAACTGGTTGTCAATTCCTAACAGCAGCAATAGATCAACGCAGAAGGAATTTACAAAGTAACTTGCCAGTAGAGCTAAAGACCAGTTAGCATTGGCGTAGCCAGAGTGGAACCAAAGGGGCCATGCCCCCAATTTTCTATTACATCTTGTTGTTAAGTTTTCGAGAGGCGGTGTCCGGAACCAAATACAGTTGCTCTCGCTTAAAGCCAAAATATTTGCTACCCCCAAAATATTTGATGCCCACCCAAATTTTTGGGCTGGCTATGCTACTTCCAGTTGGTATGATCGAAGAAAGGCCAGCAGCTAGGGGGGAAACCGGCAACTAACCTCCCCGAAATTTTCAAAACTTAATTGCTAGGTACAACAACAAGTTACAATCAGTTTACCCCCCACACGAAAATAAAACAACATGTCAAAATCACTTTGCCCCCTCCGAAAATATCAGCTGTTTGTTCCCCTGGTCGGACATGTCTGCTGCCAAGACACACAAAGAGAAAACACAAGTTGAATCGCATGTGTGCACTGTCCGATATTTCTGCACAAACGAGTCAGAAATAAGTAAGCGATACTTGTTTGCAATGCAATGAAGTTAGTCTCAGTTTCTTTGCCGTCGCCAAAACACGAAGTTAACCATGAAATCAATTGTGTTCATCTACGTAATACAAAACTCCAGTGATGCTCAACTGCTCTGCGGCCATTGTGACTTTCACAAGCGTAGTTCTTTCGTTGCGGCAGAAAAAGTTATAAAAACAAGACAAAAACGTCCTGTTGCTGGAAAGTCAATGAAATCTTCAAACTAGTCTTGGACAATGACAATTAGCCAAATAGCAAACAACAAACCCAATCTGGAGTAAATACTTTGTTTGAAAATCACTGGCTATTTGTTGTGATAATAACGAAAAATCAACCAGATTGTTAGCGTCACATTTTGCTTAGGTATTCCCTGTGCATGAAAGTTCTTTTGAACTAACACAGGTGCTAAATTACACGAAGAGAACGGTGCTAACAAATTTGCACCGAAAGTTTTAATATGCGCTTTTCAATAGTTACCAATTACAAAGTTTCTAAACATTTACTCGATATTCATTAATACCCTATGTTTTAAGCCTATTGCCGTGAAGTGCTTTTGGTTTTTGCTGCTTGAAAATGATTTTATATCTTCTTGCCGCCCCGGAAAGTGTGATCAACAAAAGTGAATGCATCAACTTATTAACTTCTGCGCCACAATCGCAATTTTGTCTGGAGTCTAAGTTTTCCACTTGTTCCGCACTTGTTAGAGAAAACTTGCGGAATAGTTGCATGGCTGTGACTCAGTTTGTTTATTTCCAGCTTTTTCCTTCTGTGGGTGTTTTTGCGATTTTTTCTAAACCTGCTTATCAATACAATATCGTAACAAACGTTTAGATTTCTTCACTTACTAACATCAGTATTCCGTTCCAGAGATATGGAAAGAGGAACTATTCTGATGATCAGGCCAAACATCGGGGAAAACACCTATGCGTCGATATTCTTTCCAGGAAGAAAAAGTGCTTGCAGCGTTCAAACGCACCTGTTCACCTTTACGGAATGTTGTTCTAGATTTCGACGTCATTACGAGCATTTTATTCAAGAAAAGAGAAAACCATCTTCTTGCAACAAGTCACCGGGAACACGGAGAACAGAACAGGTTGTCATTTTCGGCCTGAAAATTAAAGCTGGGTGAAAGTACCTCTATGGCTTGTAATTTGATCCTGCATTTAAGCTTTCCAGCTGTTTCTCACATCGCTTTGTGTGAACAGTTTCAATTGCATGTGAATTAAAGCCAGGAAAAATGTTTTGCAGCTTAGGTGGATGGTAAGCGTCAACATACATATTATGGTCGCTTATCGTTTACTTCGTTGGGAGCACACGAGAGTTTCGCTCATTATTCAAGTTACAAAATCGTTTCCAAATTCTATCCTAACCAAATTAAAAAGTGTTTGTAGTTGATTTTGTCGGAAAACTTGAATTTTCAACACTGAATTGTGTCTATGTTAAAGTCGTGAGAAATGAACAGGACAATTAAAGAAAACTTTATAAAGCTGATATTGGTAAATCACATTCAGCTTTCATGATAAATAGTCTACAGTCTCTGTGTGCATGACGAAAAGTATGGTTTTCTAGGAAAACTTGGTGATAAACCAACGTCACTTTGCACAGAGGAATCGATCGTAAAGGCGAAAATATGAGACTAAAACTGGCAGCTTATTTAGCACAAAGTTCATGATAATTGGAAGCACATAATCATGTTATAATTTGCTGAATAGTTTGGTAGCACTCAACCTTGATATAACACTACATGCAGCCTCAGGCGCTTAATTTCTTTTGCTTCGCTGAGGGGCAATTTCTTTTGAACAATCTCAAGAAAAAGTTTCGCATCTTATCAGCATTTCAGTCAGTCGTCGAAACTGCAGCGGCCCACGCTTTGTTCGTAAAAAGACTGTGGTTTTCAGAACTGGTGTCACGTTAAGTTGGAAGATCTTGCTTGGATAAAATTTTCTCAAGTAATCCAAACTTTGGCTCTACTGTGATGCTGTCAGAAAAACCCTTAGCATCTATTATGAGTTTTATAAATTTGATTTTAGATTACTGCAGTGGTTACAAGCAATTACGCTGGAGCGTCAGGTGCTTGAGAACGCTGATTTTATGGTCGTGATGACAGGCGTTCAGTCTTTGAAAAGTAGGCGCACAGACAAATGAAGAAAAATATATGCCGTTTTTTCAGAGAGGACATAACGTTTATTTAATCCGAGCAGTTTCTAAACCACGGCTTTCATAGATATGCAAGAAAAGCAGGAGCAGAATCTTCTGCAATAATTACTGCGAGCTTCCGTCAAGCTTCAACTGCAAAACTGCATTTCGCGAATAGGCCATTGTTAAAGTCAACACTCATAAGGCCATCTGTGACTTGCTACATCTCTGTTACTGAAAACCTGCCACTTGCTTGAGTCAGCTTACAAGGAGATCAAATTAACGTCGAATTTTCATCAATGCCTTTTTGTTTCTCTAACACCTATACCCCCACGCCCATACTGTTGTCAATCTGTAGTGAAGCGGAGTTTCGTTGCCGTTTAGAATTATAAGCAAAAGGCATTTACTTCTTTTAAATTTAAGTAGAACTCGTTTGTGAAATGCCACTGTGTTTGAATGAAATTCGCAACACGGTTCATTTGGCAATGACGAGACAAAGGTGTAGCATGCGATGTAATAAAACCAAAATTGGGGAAGACATTTCTTCCCCAAATAAGTTTAATTTTCAACGCAGAAATGCTATAAAAAGGGGGTTTCCAATTTGCATTGACAACTGCCTTCTGGTTTATTAACAAACAAGATGTAGAGTGAAAAGATACGATACGTCGCATAGGTCTTACACGATAATTCTTTTAGCCGGTATTTGAATGCTGTATGAATAGATTGTTTTCCAGATGTTTTTAAAAAGATTGTATTTCGTGAATGTTTGGACGTTGGTTTTGCTGGCGACGTTTTGCCATGCCACTTCTGATCAATGCAAGCTGCTAGAAATACCTGTGTGCAAAGACAGTCAAAAGCTTAACAGGACCTACAATCACACGACGGGTCTAAACAAATTAGTGCAGGAAATTACTACTTCCATCACAGGTATGCAAAATCCACTATTTGGCAGATTATCAACAGTTTTACTTAATGCAGGGTTTCTTAACCTGGGGTGCTGAAATCAATTTCCAGGGGTGCTTGGGAAGGTCACATATGTGGCGGTCAAACGTTTGTCCATGAGCTTTCCTTTAATTTCTTATTCTTTTTGTCAATGCTACTGCCATAATACTTGCTGTTTTTATTTTGGAGAATGAACCAAGCGTATGATCAAGATGTACTGCACTTGTCTTTACTTTATCCTTATAGTAACCATGTGTTAGCCAATGGTAGGGGTGCTGGACTGCTTAGGCGTGATCAAAAGGGGTGCTGAGGTAGAAAAAGGTTAAGAAACGCTGACTTAATGAGTTTTTGCAAACAAGCTTGTTTCAAACGCAAACATATTTAGTACATCAAGTCTTGGCTGTTGAATTTGACCACATTGACAGAAACGTTCTTACACCAGTCTGTTTTTGTACACAGTATTGACGCAAAAATTTCGTAAAACAGCACAACTACTTCATACCTGAAATGCAGTAGAACAGTGGCTGCGTTTTTTGTCGTGGGCTCGGCCGCATATCAATTTCTCTAAAACGTCAGTGCTCGTGTGGAAGGTTATTGCTTTGTAGTTTGATTGAAAAAAACCTGAAGAGTCTCGTCTGCAAAGTTCCAAAAAATTAATTTGCATGAGTTTACAACAGATCTGAAAAGTACCGTAGAGGAGCAATCTGCCAGACAGAAGATTTCCTACGTCTATGCGACAGATCAAATCAAAAGTAAGGGTTCTGCTTTGCGTTTCACATAAAATTAAAGGTGCATCACGTAAAATCTTGAATGCTTGCAGGCCTAGAAGAAAAAATCAACCAGTTTTCAAAAGACTTACTCAGCCTCCATGATAAAGTAGCAGGTAAGTCAACCAATAACACAAATACGGGTGCTTACACAACTTCGGAAAAAAACTGTGAAGGGCAAAAATTGTTCTTTTATCGTGTGTTATCAGCTTTTTAACTTCATCGCTTGTTGACTGGGAATTATAACTTGTTTACTACTCGTGAACATTAGGAGGAAGTAATGCGTAAAGGATTACAGAAAATCAAAGACCTCAATCATACTTCGAAAAAACGCAAAATGAAGTGCATTATAATATACCAATATTTTTATGGTTTTAGACATATTTCAAGTCTGTGACGCAAACAGTGTTAGGGTAATTAAAATCAAATAACAAGGTTTTTCTACTTTGTGGAAATAAGTCAAGCTACTCATCCGCTATGGTTAAGTGCTGAATTTCTTAGAAGTATGCTACTTATCTACCTCTTTCATCTTATCCATAGAAATGAAACTTTACTTTGCAATGAGACGTTTTGTCAAAAAATGGTAAAAACACTGCCAGTCTTTGCACAGTGAAACTTGCATCGAATTCTGGACCACATCTGTCCGTCGAATTGTCAATTGTCACCACGTTATCGCTTTTTTGATGCTTTAATTGCACTATGGTGGTTTCATGCTGATTTTCTCCTCACATTCCAGAGCTCACGCGCGTTCCCACAGAATCCACAACTGTTGCCAGCACGGCTGCTTCTAATCTGAAAATTTTCAGCTGCACGGAGATCACAAGCAATGGTGTTTATACTTCGCAGTCTGGAAAGTTCTACTGTTCCGGAGGTTGGACGGTAGGAAGAAACACTTCGAACAATTTTAGATTCTTTAACACATGGGAGCTCCATCTGTGCTCTAAGATTTATGTCCGCAATATCTAATATACCTCGTTAAAACCATTGTATTATGTTCTTTTATATAAAACCCGCAGAAACATATTATCTGTTTGGTATGAAATCAGAAATGTTTTCCTTTCAGGCAAAATGTTTAACCTCTACCTCCTGTCAGGGACGGATGCAGGTGGGGGGGCGATTGGGGCGATCGCCCCACTAAAAACCTAAAAAATAACTTTATTCATCATGATTTTGTACAATTCGGAAAACAGCAGTCGCAATATAAGGCCATTTTGCCTTCCATAGTTTTGTCACAGCAGTGTTGTGGCGCATACTTCATTTCTCGTACAACATTGAACCCGTAATGAAACTTAACTACCAAATATAGTGAAATCGCCCCCTCCCCCTTATCTTACTGGCTGAATCCACCCCTGCCTCTTGTGGCAGGCTGCATCTCCTATAGACACAAAAACCAAGAGGTGATGCTTGGCCTGTTTTATGCAGGGCATATATTTCATGTCATAAACGTTTATATGTTTTCTTGAATAGAACTTTCTGAGCAGTGTTTGGAGTGCGTCATACAATTTTTAGTAGCTGAGTGCAAACTGCTTAAAACGTTTGTCCTGCCTTGGTAGACATTTTTGTTTAAAGAAATTAGACCAGGTTGCTGTGTCTCACAATAATATTGAAAAACGAGAATCGCTATTTTCTCGTCTGATTTTCATTTCGCAAAAACGTCCATATGCTGAGTTTCGTCGCTAAATGAATGATTCCTTGTCAAAACCAAACCGTTTCTGACATTTTCTTGAACTGAATTATATTTGAGTATTTCAAACTACGTGTTCAGGCTAAACTTGGTGAGTAATCTGTTGACAAAAAAAGAAGTGAAAAGCAGATAGGGTCAACTGTGAGGCTCGTATTCATAGACGAGGAGTTCCGAATGCAGAGAGAGCTGTAGCTACCCAGTTATTTTCCTTTCAGGCATGGGCGTCGGGAGGGGGAGGCAGTGGGGACCTTGGTCCCCCTGGATTTTGAAAATTTTAACAAAAAAAGGTTATTTTCTTAGTTTTCAGTGGGAAAAACAAATTTCACCACTTTTGGTCCCCCCCCTAGAAAAATTTTGGAAAAATCCCATAGTGCGACCCTGGAAAAAATCCTTCCGACGCCCATGCTTTCAGGCAATAATGAGTTCAAACATGGAAACAAATTTGCATGGAAATTGTAATCTTTTTAATCTTTTTGTCTAATTAAGTCTTTTCCGGTAATGAAATGGGGTGAAAATTGCTCAATTGTGTCTTTTCATTTCTTAAAGAAGTTCAATTATAAACATTTTCGAAAATCTATTTTTGGGCATAAACATACTCTTCGGACAAAACCTTGCAGTCCCCACGTTTTTTTGGCTCCATGCGCATATATTTATAGCCAATCAGCGATTTTTATCAAATAAAAATTATCTGGGTCACTGAAACGTTGCAAAATGTTGCGGTTTCTGTTTAAATCAGGGGTCTCAAACATGCGGGCCACTGGTAGCCCGCGAGGGCGTTTCTGCGGTCCGCGATGCGTTTTGGGAATTAAAAAAATGAATATGTACTGTAAGTTATTTAGTTTATTCACCAGTGTTTACGATTTATCGGCTTGCGAGTGAACAAACCCCCTTTAAACGAACGGAGAGACGGCTAGAAATGATTTGCCTACGTCTCACGATGCTTTCGCAGGAAATAAGATGTAGAAGCTGTTTCTAGTAAGGTTCAGGCACGGCCATATTTGTGTCATCATCGTAATGCAGTCCTCGGGTAGCCACAATCCGGTCCTCTGTATACTTCCTTAAGTTCTCATTTGGTCTTGCAAGCAATTTGAGTTTGAGACCGTGGTTTTAAACCGTTAACCGGTCATCACCAAGAGATGCCCGTACCATGGTAGAAGCCGCGCAAGCAACGAAAAGACGGAGTCTAAGCATAACATCCCCAGCTGTGCAAAAGCCACTGGAACGTTCCTTTAGCCGAGTTGGTAAGCGCAGTGGAAGTTTGCATTCATTTCTTCGTTCGAGGCTCAAATCTTTCCGAGTACGGGACCAGAGAACCGACCACTTCAAACGATTCTAGTTTCAAAAATGTAAGAAGCGCAACCGGTAATTCAACTACATGGTTTAATCCTAACCATTTTTAAAAGGTGGTATCGTCATCTTGATTGAGACTTCATTTTTTCTGTTGGTGTCTTTCCTTCCCCAATGGAAAGCATTGTCAATATCTAGTAGTTCCGCCCAATCGTCTGAAATTTACCTCAAAAGCAGTTTCTACTGCTCGTTACAAAATAGATTAACTTAGATATAATAGGTGAGCATTGCTCTTTCACGGTCATTTGCAATTCGAAACTCAAAGTTTTGGAAACCTAGTGTTAAAGAGCAATTTGAGTTTGAGACCCTGGCGTAGATTCATGGGTGTCGGAAAGGGGGCAGGGGGGGCGACTGCCCCCCTAGATTTTGAAATTTTCAGCAAAAAAAAGGTTATTTTCTTAGTTTCGAGAGGGAAAAACAAATTTTGCCACTTTTGGCCCCACCTAGAAAAATTTTGAAAAAATACCCTTCCGACGCCTATGCCCAGATGAAGACCTTTTTTCCCTAAACATTGAATTCTGGTTGCAGAGCTGGTATCCAATGACCTCATTCAACTGTGTGAATGATAATGAAGGCATTCTGGCTTGTTTAATTTCTTGGCACATATTATCTAGTTGGTAATACACGTACAGAGAATTTTAAATTCGATTTTTTGCATGTAAAAGATCAGTTTTTGTCTGGGAACTTTTTAATACACAAATCTCAACTTGTTTAAAATATTTCAACACGGCTGACTAAATTTTATTTGTTACATTTGCAACACTTTCTTAAAAGGCACCTTGAAAACACTTTGTAGGAAACATTATTGTGTTAGAAAAATCTCAAACCATTGGAAAACTCCTTCGCAACACCAAAACGTAAACGGGTAGCTACCACACGGTTCACAAATGTTCAACTTTTTTTGCATTAAGTTGTTTCAACGACGAGACGGTAGTATACCCGACTTCCATATCAAGACATGGGAAGAGTACGCAAAAGGATTCGGAGACGTTACGAAAGAATTTTGGTTCGGTAGGTACTGAGACACCATCATCTTACACTAAATTTGTTTTGTAGTCGACCATCGCATTTGCCAGTCATGTGCTTTAAGACTAATGGAAGCAAAACAAATTTTGATTGAGGCGCGAATAACTGTACCCGGACAATAGACTGTTTCCTTCCATGGACCAGTCCAAGGAATGCTTTTTCGTTTAATTAGACATCATCACATGGGACCACGTAAGCAGACGTTTATTGACATTCACTTTTTAGTGAGCTGGAAACCGCGTAGACATACCGGCAAGATGCCACTTGTTGACGTCGTTACAGCTTGGGATCAGTCTGTCATTTGTTTACAACTGGGGAAAACTGGTTTGACAAACCTCAAATTCATGCCATACAATGTCATAGCAGATCTTTTATCATATTCTTCGTGGTACAAAGTGCGAAAGGCTGAATGAACAATTAGCAACTGATCTCTCAATGTATTAGCTGGAAGTGCAGCAGTGATGAGAACTGAGTCGCACCATAGGTCAGAGTGGCGAGGTGGTCGAGGGAAGTCGTGCCCCCACCTTGTCTCAGATGAGGAAAGGCGTCTTTCTTGTTGACGTGACACCGGAAAAAGTGATTTTTTAGTGTTGTTTTCCAAAATATTCAATTACAAAACGCGCAGTTATCTCTACTGAAACATGGGCTGTTTTCTTTAATGATAAAGTTTTCCTCACTACCTGTTTCGCTACTACACCACGCGTTAGGGTATTCGCCCTCAAGACATGGTCGTGTGTAGTTTCTGCGCAGATTTCGGAGTTTTACTCAAGTTTCTAGCAACGTCTACACTTCGGCGTTTTTAATCATGTAGCATATGAAAGCATTAAAACTGTGCGTATACGAAAAAAGCAGGGGTGTAGCGCGGCGCGGGAATGCATGGGACATAGCCGTAGCCTGGGGGGAGCAGGGAGTCATGTTCCCCCCAAATGTATTTTGTGCTTCGAGAGGCAGTGTCCAAAAAAATCCTATTGCTCGCCTAAAATCAAGCATTTTGCCTCCCCCAATTTTGGTCTGGCTACGCCACTAGCATGGGAACGACATTCCCAAACTTTTTTCATAGTAACTTGACTTAAAGATGTGTATTTTTACTCATATTTCCTTTCTGCAGCTCGAAACGTTGCACGAAAGAACAAATGACAAGCTATATCTTGCGTAGCACCTTAGCATAATTGCGTAATTACTGATAATGGTTACTTTTTGGGTGCTTTCATACACTTCTTTTTTACGTTCTCACACATTTTTTTACTTGAAAATGGCTAGCTTTTTAGGTACGGTCACACCCTTCTTTTTTATCACTATACGCCCCTGGAGAAAAGTGATTTTGCACAGACATAATAATTGTTATTTGCAATTACTTGTGTATATTTTGGGATTATTGTAGCGCGGTGAGTTGCTGCAAAATGTTCGAGGAGAGGAGATTGTAAAAAGCCTGAGTTTTCGATACAATACACTGTCTAGAGCTGTGGTTCCCAACCGGTGGGTCGCGACCCCAAAGTGGGTCGCGGAGGAGTTTTTGTGGGGTCGCGAACAGCAGCCTCAATAGTTTGCTGAATGCTCGAATTTTTAGAACTTCGTGTATCAACATCTTGTTACATCAGCAAAACCGAAACACGGACAGATCTTTTTGAAGTTCACATTATCTCCGTCATAATTCCTATTTGATTTCTCCTACACAGCTTAAATCAAGCTGATTGTAGAATAGAGTCCTGCGCGGAGCGGGTTAACCCGCACGGGTTGCGGGTACCCGCATTTGCGGGGCAAGTGGGCGGGTGCAGGATGGGAAATTCTTTGTGCGTGCAACTGAATGTGGAGCCAAAGCACATGAACTTAATCAGCTCAAAAATCGCAAAACACGTGGATGTACTAAAGGTGTTTGCCAGCATTGCGCTTAGGCCAGCAAGCCCAGAGGAATTATTACATTACGATGTAACAACCCATTCTTGCGAAACATTAGCGCACGCTCTTGCCATGTGGTAGGCACTAGGCAAGTCAACACTTCACCATTTCCATTTTATAATGCTACCGCCGTACTTGGTGTGGAATAATTCAGTCTAGTAGACCTTCCAAATGGATAAGACAGCGATTAACGCACACCTGGTCACAACTCGACTGAAACGTGGTTTTTATCACCTCAAATCTGCGGTAGATCAGATGTGTGGAAAATTTTTGGTTTGGTTGCCAATGTAAGGAATGATCAGCCTGATTTTGCTGCTTGTTAGACATGTGTGCAGGGGTGATGAGTTTTTAGCATTTTTTTCAGACAGGCGCAGGATTGGCACAGAAAAAGTGCGGGAAGGGCATGGGTTGGGATGGTCTGCGGGGCGGGTGTGGGTTAGAAGTGTGCGAGGCGAGAGCGGGTACGATTTCTCCAACTCCAGCGCGGCGGGTTTAAATTTTGCGAATGCGGGGAGGAAGCAGACAAAAAATTTTAACCCGGGCAGGACTCTTGTGGAAATACGGCAGCACTAGAAAAATTAAACGCTGGCCAGTGATGCTGAAAGTATGTCAGCCTCGTAAACATTTGTCCTGTTGTGAATACTTTCCAGGTGAAATTCCAACTAAGCTCAACCGATGTTTTTACCATTATAATTCCATAACCTTTTACATTCATTATTTTGTATAAGTTATGGTTCAAGGTCATGATTCTAGCAAAAAGCAGCCTTATAGTTGACAGATGGCAGGATATTACCAGCAAGCCTAACAAGTGATAGTGATGTGCATAAAAGTTCAAGGTAACTTTCTAACATAGTGCAATTTGCGGTTCAAACAAATTATTTCATCCTAAAGAATAGAATTATGCTCTTGCATTTCCT
>Ga0210059_1012247_pt1 | contig 12997 bp, 5 predicted proteins | sample Ectturendosymbi2_FD_188042 | JGI IMG/M metagenome (GOLD analysis project Ga0210059, IMG submission 188042) | Ecteinascidia turbinata endosymbiont from Florida, USA - Sample 2 (SPAdes) (version 2) | ecosystem: Host-associated > Tunicates > Ascidians > Unclassified | place: Key West, Florida...
CCCCCCTAGTGGGGGTGCAGCTGTCGGCCATCATTGTCCAAAACATTTTAAAAGCAATTTCAACATTTGGGAGAAAGGCATTCAAATAGATTTAACTGAGTAAGATTTTAGGATTGAGCATGCGTAGTGTTGCGTGTAATCAGTTTTCTACAAAAATTTGCTGATTAATTCCTTGTTAATTTCCCTTGTGGAGATTACTTGAACAGAGATATGTGCAAGTTTGAATCATCCCAAAACGAAAAAAGCGAAGAGCTTTGTGGCTGAATTCTCGAAAGCTTGCAGCAAACTCAGAGCTTTTAATTTTTTGTTCATGAGTTCGTATTTTCCTGTATTTCCACAATTTGAAACTAGCTGTTTAAATGTTGCGATAAAGCCTTACTCATTTTCATTCAAAATAATTGCAAATTGTTTATGACGTTTATCGCCGTGAAAACGTTTGATACATAATGTCATAATGCAGTACTCGCAAAAAAGATATACCTAAACACGTTTTACATATTGCTTTTACGACATAACAATGAGCTGAATTTTCCGTTAAAATCAACATTTCTTTAAAACTTTTTACGATCGTAGAAGTTTAGATGTACGTATTCCAGCAATGTATGTATATTTCGTGCTGATACGATTGTTGTGTCATGTTTTATTGTTACTATATTCACCTGCGCACTAACACCAACCAAGCCGTTTTGCATTTCAAATGATTTCGAAACCATTTAGGAATGATCGAAAACAAAGAACTTTCCACACGATTAGCTGATGTAGAAATAGCCGCACATATAGGGTCGCGACCATTGATGATGATGAGTGGCCAGGGACCCGATAATTGTGACCCTGGCACATCGATACGTAAGAGTTTTTACAAAGCCCTACATTGCATTAAAAGGGAGCATGTTTGAAAAAATTTTTTTCAAAACAAATTTGCGACATGCGTTTCAGTGCACTTTAAAATAATGCTTTGTTAAAATGTTTGGGTTTGCAACAAACCGTGGCTGATAACTGCGATCGGGAAGAAAAGTGCAGTGATTCCCTCCCAGTAAGTTAAGACCCTCTGTTGAAGGTCGTTTTGATGCTGGAGGTTTCGTTGAAAGGTGGGGGTGTGACTATGGCAGCAACGTCACAAACCAGGTTACCACAAAGCGAAAAGCACGTTAAGGGACTCCACTACGTAACAGCAAAGTTAACAGGTAGCTATAGATTGATCTCTGCGGGTGAATGCTATTGATATTTGCAATTATGGGCGGCTGAACGTGTTGTCTGCTTAGTTTAGAACTTCTTGGTGACACACTCTGTCTGCAACCATTGACTTGCTGCGCATGCGAATCTTTAACATTTACAAACGACTTCCGCTTCGCAAAGATGGTAGAAAATCAACTAATCAGCATTGGTAATCTACGTAAAATCGCATGAACAACCTAAACTTGATTTCAAGCAGTTACCCAACTAGAGCTAAGATAAAGTTTCACTGATGAAGTAACACCATCATCAGCCAATCTGTCTTTCTTTGACTGCCGCAACAAACACGTGCATGCAGTTGTTGCGTCAAACAATCATTGTTTTGCAAACGTGTGTTGTTACGCTTGACTTACTACAATCAGCCTCAACAATCAACTAGAACAAACTTCCATTTGTCCAGTGGAGCTTTCTGCATTTCTTGTTTGTCGATGATTGTGAAATGAAAACATAAAGTAATAAGTCCGTGCTTAACCGAATTTTAAAGAGGAAGACAAATCTATGAAACGCAATTTCAAAAGTCTTCCTAGAGTCGCTCGGACTGGACTGCTTAATGAGAGAAAGTGGTTTTTCAAAAGATTCAGTTACTTTATTAGCAGGTTTTAATCACGGGTCCTGGAGGTCGAACAGTTCTGTCAAACCAAACCTTGGAAGTATTTGAAATCGCACACTCAGACAATGTACATGATTAAATCACTTCATGGCTACTAATAATAAAACTGCTGTTGATAAAGTCTGAACAAACTACATCGGTCGCGCAGCTCCTCTGAAGGTCATTTCCGGCAACACCTCGAAGACCGCGCGCGCTAGAAAGACATTCTAAGCTGCGTCTGCCATGAAAACCGCAGGATTCAACTCCACTGATTATATTGACAGTTGCCGTTTGGTGCGCCAAAGATTGCTGGCGACAGTTGCTTTCGTGTCAAAGCGTACCACGCTCGTGAACATAAATGGAATTTTCTGCTGCCATGTTGATTACCGCAGATTTCGTGCTTTATGCAGCGTTAATTTCCTGTCGTGTGTGGAAAAGTTATATCTACTGATATTGGTAAAAACACAGTGTCGGAAGCAGAATTTTGGGGTCAGACTTTCACACAATACTGAAACTAACGTCAAGGACGTTGAACTGCCGTGTACGTGTCAGTTGGTGAACTGTGTTGTATTAACATATCTAATATATTTCATGTCATGTGTTCAGCGCAACTGGTGGAAAGAAGAACAAGATTGTTAGGTTCAGGGTTAGGAACCATCATGCTCTTCGCCAAGAAATAGAAAGGTGTTTGTCCCGACAGAAATGGAGAAAGACTCTGTTGAACTTTGCACAACGTCACAAAGCGTTAAAAGAGCAACACATTCACGACATGGCCAAAGGCTTGAGCTTTTATCCCAAATAAATGTGACCCGACCCAATTTCCCCTCCCGCGCTTTGAACACTGGAATCGTCACTGATGAAAGCAGTGCTAGTTTCCCCCGCCTGCGATGCATGATCACTACCTGCAGTGTTCGTGGACTTGCAAGTGGAAAGCAACCCCACCTTCAAATCCATTTGCTAAGAAACGAGTCTGTCACATTTGCATGCAATCCAAATTAGTTTAAAAGACTGTTTTTAGTTAAAATAATTAATCAAAGCCCTTTAGCACTCACTCATTGTGTGTTGGGCAGTTAAAAATAAAAGATATTACGACTTCCCTAACTTCAGCTGCTGAAGTTTGCAGTAGTCAATAAGTGGAAAACTTTAGACTGGACGAAAAGAGCTTTTTATGGAATCAGGCGATATGCGGCAACAGGTAGAAGACCTGCAAGAGGTAGGGCATTAAGAAAAGGGTTGGGAAATTTTGCTTGCCTGGGGTCATCACCTGTCTCTCTGCTGGTTGAACATCGCATAGGCAAGCGTTTGATGCAATTGGATGAGACTCAAATGTGAACAACAGGAGAAGTTATTCCCTCTATCTAAGATTTTGCATGTAGGAATAATTTGTATACCTGAATAGGCTCGTCGTAAGACGCCCCGATAATGCTTGGCCGCACGATGCACAAGGGGAGACCAGACCCCTCTCTGACCATCACGTCTTCTCCCAAAGCTTTGGTCAGAGTATATGTGTTTGGCCTGCAGCATAAAAAATGAAAGATTCAAAGTTTAAATATATCATTATTGTGTAAAACTATCGTGCTTGCTTTAAGCTCGAATGACCTTTAACATTCACACAAACCGCAAAAGAACCGAAAAACTTGTTGCGGTCTTCACATGAAAGTTACCTTTCTCCAAGAAAATCTGGTGTCACTTTCTCCACCATACTGTCTGTCATTACTTCCAAAGAAGCAAGTAATTTGCCATAATCTATTTCGGGTTCGTAAATTTCTTCACGGATTTTCTTTTGATTGCAGAAGGAATAAGCTGGAAAGAGGAAGTTTTAGTAACAATTCCAGTTCACCATTATCGTTTTTTGCATACTGCGAGGCAGATTAATTCGAGTTTTATTTGCATCTTGGGAGAGTCAAGGCGGTGTTGGGGTTTAAACCCCCTTTGGGTTTCATGTGTTACAAAGACATTATCACCTGCGCAAAGGGGATAATTGTTTTCGCATACTTTTTGCTTGTTAATTTGTCGACTAAGGCAAATACCACGGAATGAATTTGCATGCAAATTTCAAGGAAAATTGTAAATGGGCCAAAAAATAATAAGTCGGTTTTGGTGGAAATAGGGGCTATCCTCTGCATCCAGGAAACAGCTCATCACTTTTTGCAGATCTTTCGTCATTTACGCATATTTTAGAGATTGTGTTCCGCGATAGTTCATTTTATCCGAAACAATTGCCCTTTTTGTGTCTGCTATGACCGATCGGCGCATGGGCTGACCGTATTGGCCACATTACCAATTTCTGTAGCATGATAGAACTGTTGCACGAGCTCAAAAACAATATGTGTTAACATAGAAGCATTCAGGCATTTGATGATGTGTCAGCAAGAAAAAAGGAAAGCTAAATATCCGATATCCTAACTTGGAGGCCTGATAGTTTATATTCAATGCAATGACACATAAATTAAGGAGAGTGCGTGTAGAAGAATATGCATATTGTAGCAACAAACTTCACCAAAGCGTTGGTTTGGGTACATAAATATGACGACAAATTGTGATGTCACAAACAGCGCACACCAAATACAATGACCACCGTATCCCACTGAATGAAAACCCCCTCATGAAATTTTCTGCGTGTGCCACTAATTTGCATACACTATGCTGGTATGGATATACACAAACATTTGTTAGCTACGTTCTCCGACGGTGACATTGCTGCTTATCTAGATCTTGCAATTTCAATAAACGGTGGATTGCAAAAAGCATGACCAATTCGTTTCTATTTGTAGCAGTGTACAAGTAGCGCATACAAGATTAGAAAACCTACATATTTATAAAAGACGTCCAGGATTTAATCATTCTGAAGAACCTGTGAAATGGTGACCGCAAAGGTCAAATTTGTGCGTGGAAACAAGATCTGATGTGTGTTCTTAAGCTTTTTTTGTCTCATTTACCCTTTAAAAAAATCAAAAAATTGATTTTACCTCCACCAATGTTTAGTGTATCAAGGCATGACTTTTCTGGAAAGGGTCCGGGGCAGGTTCTCCAGGAAACCTTACACTCAGATACATGAATATTTTGTGCTTACCGGAACCTATTTTAGGGAAATGCTTGTATGAAACTTATCAGTTTCTGAGATGAAATTTTAATAAAATGCTCTTACAAGCAAGCATGAATACTTTTGAAAAGTAGTAAGAAGTGGCTCACTGAGGTTGAAATTCGAAAAACAGTTTTATACGAATCGGCATATCACTGAATCAAGAGGCAAAACGTTTGGAAGAAGGAATACACAGCCATGTTTACATTTTTCCTTTATTGAAAAATGACAAACAATTTCAATCAGTCAGTCACTGAGCGAGACTTCTGTGCTTGTTTTCTACGCACAATATCTGCCATTATTGGAACAGTGGTTAAAAGATATACTCTTGTGCAGTGGTGGGTTTAGGGTTGGGGAAGGCCCGAGGCAAGAATAAAACGGGGGCCCTCTGATGACATCATCATACTCAGCCAACGGTGGTAATCACTTTTTATTTGCCTAAGATACGGCCACCCAAGGATATGTTCCTGAGACTACGGCATAACTGAAACAGCAGAAAGAGGAAATGCAAAAGGGTGTTCATGATACACAACTTTGAAAACACCGAAAGTTGGGAAGACAAGGATGGTAACACATAAATGTTAGGCAGTAGCAAGTTGGCATCGCCCCACTTCTTCCTTTTCGCGACCCATTTCGCTGCATTCACCATCAATAAACTACAAAGTTTATCCCTTTGAAAGTTTCACACCTTCCCCTTTTGAAAAAATGCTTGGTAATTGGTATCCTGAATTTGTTCACATTCATGTCTTTGTGGGAATCCGTGAAACTATAAAAAACAACCGAGATAATTTAAAACACTGAATTTGTTTTAAATTTCATCCTTTTAACTGCGAGAACATAGCACATAAATGCATCCAATTGGAGACTTGTTTTGGAAAGCTTTGAGGCTGGATGAGTCAAGGCTGCCTTCATCTTGCATTGACATTAGTTGTTTGAAAAATGTGCATAAGTATGAAATAATTCATCATGTACCTTATCGAAAATATTACTACTGCAGCACGTAGCCTCTACACAAGTGATTAAATCTTGGCTAAGAAACACCGGTTCAAGTTATGCTGGTTAAGAGCTGGCAAAAGAGCTTAAACAACAGCTACCAAGTCTACGTTAAATCAACCATTTACTAGTCATGCTTCAAATAACCTGTGACTCCAAGCATAGGCTAAATCAAACCACCTAAAATACCTGAAATATCTGTAGAAAAAAATGAGTATTTACAATACTCAAAAAATGCCATTCCTGCTACCTGATAGAAAGCATGAATGTAGCCTTGCTTACCAACAGTCTTTGCAGCACAACAACAATAATACAAAATTACTTTGTAAACTAAGAAGAAAATGTCCTATAAATTAAAAAATGTAGTGTGGTCCCTGCTATAACAATTATATGTTGTCTTATTTTCTGATGGAAATGTTCACTAAGGAAAAACATCACAAGAAATGAGAAATCTATCAAACCTTTTCAAGTCAGACATAAAAAGAATACTTTTTTGTTCATTTGTGGTATTTTCATAAAATTATCGATATAGAAAATACTTCAATCTCCAAAAATCATCATTTGGTATAAAAAGTCATCATTTGGTATAAGCAGGCCTATTTGCTCCTATTTGATAGCATCTTTTCAGAACTTTTTGGAAGAAATTTCAACCCATAATTTTTTTAGGTATAGCAGTTGCTTTGAAGCTTTTCTTTATTTGATCATTGGAGATTTCTTTATCTGATCATTGGGATCGCGTTGAAAGGACAGTATTTACACATTAGGCTACAGTTGCTGTTGGGGGCCCCTTTTACAGCATGTACTTGCACATTACAATTGCTTGTTTGGGGCCCCTTTGAAAGCATATTACTTGCACATTACAATGGCTGTTGGTAGCCCCTTTGAACGCAAGGCATTTTACATTATAATTGCAGTTGGGGGCCCCTTTGAAAGCAAGGTGCTTACACATTGCAGTTGCTGTTGGGGGCCCGTTTGAAAGCGGAGTACTTACACATTTCAGTGGCAATTGGGGGCCTCTTTGTAAGTAGATTACCTTCAAATTGCAGTTGCTGTTGGGGGCCCCTTTGAAAGGAGAGTACTTACTTATGATCTGCTTCGTAGTACATTATATGAGTGAATAATAAGTTTTTCATCAAAAATAAGGAAATTTACACGCGTAAAACCTCAAGGGGCCCCCAAAAAGGGGGCGCCCGAGGCAAGTGCCTCGCTCGCCTCCCTTTAAACACACTATTGCTCTCATGTCATCCTTGGGAATAAATCGAGATCGATGTTTTGTTTTATGGACATCATTGAGGAGAACCCTGCCTCACACGGAAAAGTGTTTTGGAAAGGTATAATGAATTCAAATGCGCGCTTCGACAACGTTGGAAACTCTTCGCTTAATCCAGACCAAAATTTGGAAGAGTCACAGTTGCAAAATATGAATTTGGAATAAAGGATTATTTAACGTTGAAAATCAATCAATTCCTCTTCTCAATCAATTTAAATCACTTTGAAAACACTACCCTGATAAAAGTCACACGTTCAGTTACATGCTTCAAAACTATTTTCAAGTAGTTTGGAAGGCTTTAACTCGCCAGGGCATGTCGTCGAAGAACACAAGGGGTAGAAATGATGTGCGGTTCCCACTTGTTCCCAATAGTCGTAAAACCTGACATAACTGAGCATAGAAGGGCCGCCATCTGCGCATGACGAGCCAACGTGATTCCACGAGTTTGTTTTGTTGAAAGAAATTAATCATTTCTTGCTGATGATCTGTCACTTTGCTAGTCGTCTCTAGACTTTCGCACATGACGAACTCAACCTTTCAGTTCAGTTACATGCATATGTAAACAGCAAACCGACAAAAACGTGTTGTTCGGCACGTCAGTTGACTCATCTAGCTGAAGGATGACGCTTGCCTTATTACATGGAGTTTCATCTGCTACATGATCTAAAATATAACATGACATAACATTTATAGGACATCGTGTACTGTATGGCTTGATAAATAAATTTTCTTAAGTTAATTTTTTTGTTCTATTTTCGATTATATTCATAGCGTATGTTCGGTAAGCGACGCCCCAGTCGTGTACGGTTGCTTTTGCTGTTGCAAAAGCAACGCGACAGGATGCTTCCAATCATAACGTGTCTTCAGAAACGAACCCTGATATAGGCAGAGTTCTTACAGCACGAAATTGGTTTGCAACGACATGTGGTTGTCATGTGCGTGTGTGGGATGGGGTGAAGCGAGCTTACAAAACTGTCGGCTTCGCCTTCATCAAACCATTACCAGGCACTTTGGACAAAAGATGCACTAAGTTTTTTGAACACCATCTGTTGTGATGAAGTCGACCCAAAGTCCACGTATGATTCTAGATAAATTATCTTTTACGACATAATAACTGAGAATTTTGAAACCTGCAATTGTTAACTCATGAATGACGCATTCACTAAAAAGACCAAAAAAGGCTGTCCACTGTCCATACTATATCATGCTGCGAAAAGAAAGAGAAAAATGGCGATAGCGTCTGACTATTGTGAAATCAGTGAAATTTATTGCACAGTAGAGGATAGTTTAATTCTGAAAGAGCTACAATCTCTTTTTTCGTACAAACTCCAAATGAAGCGCGAACAGAAACAGTGTTACGTACATGACGCGCTCAAATGATTCCTACAAGTGTAAAGATGAAATAAACAGTGAACCTAAGCGTAACTCTGAACCATAATCCAAGGTGCAACATCTCTAGTTTGTGTGATATATCTGTAAACCTACTTCGTAACAATGCTCTATGTCGCCTGACATTAAAGCCTGTCATCGATCTTCGAACAAAATACTGTCGGATGTACTTCTATGGTTTGCCCTGTAACTAACTAGCCTAATAATCTAGTTTATAACATTTTGTAAAAATTTATAAACTTGTACGTTCGGTATAATTTCTGATTCAGTATATTTACCCCCGAGAAAGATTAAATTTATCCCTGGGGGTAAATTTCCCCCAGGTTAAGAATCACTGGATAAGATAATAGAAAGTGTATAAAACTACTTTCAAGTGGTTTAGGTTGTTCGTTAACAGAAGCAGAAAGAAATTTCAAATACTGCCCAGAAATGTTGCACGTGTCAAGCCGTGAGCACAGGTCCATAGGTTAGCAGCATGTACTTCTGTCCATTGTTTGACTTCAAACACAAACAAAGCTAAGACAAAATCAACAACCGTTTATCAGAAAGGCCGTGGTCTGGTCCAGTTTCCAGTAAGTGTGCGAAACTTACTGGAAATGGTGGTTTGCGATTTCGTACAACACTAGGGTTGCCAGATCACTTGAAATTTTTTCAAGGACATTTTGTGTTTTGTGATTACTGAAATTGTATTTGATGCCGACTTTGAATACTTTTTAAATATAGTGGTGTAGCACATTTTTTAAAGAGACAATGCTGAATAACAATGGGTAATCAAGCACATTGATGAAGAGCACGAAGTAATTAGAAGTAATTACTACATGTAGGCTACATAACACAAGTAGCCTACCTAATGTATGCGTCACTGGGGTAAAACAATATGCGCAAGCCTAAGCTGTGTTCTGCTAAAACAGGGTCTCCAAACTTTCTTGTCCAAGGGCCACATAAGCTATTACAGAGCATATCGAGGGCCGGACGTCTTACATAATGTGATTTTTTTTAGAATATGTCACATTCTACCAAATCAACAAAATTTTGGTAATTTTTTTTCATCATTTGACAAAATGGTTTCGCGGGCCGTAGTTTAGAGAACCCTGTGCTACAATATTGCAGCCTACATGGTGGCAAACGGAATATATTGTTCACTGGCAATTCAATTACATTGTTTCACCTTGATTCTTGAATGATCAAATGTAATCAATATTTCAATTATGAACAATTTCACAACTGTTCAAGAATTTTCAAGGACATCGGAAAATATTCAAGGACAACTAGATGGTTTTCAAGAATCAAGGACATAACGAGTTTGATAGCAAATTCAAGGACAGTCCTTGGCGCTCAAGGTCGTCTGGCAAGCTTATGCAACACTCACAGCATTATTACTTGACCGCTTTCAGTGAACCCTGTTTGGACTTTGACTTTTGCTTAATTTAACACAAGATTAGTTAAATTTCAGCACGATGTCATGCCAACGCGTATCCACGCAACTCTCCCGCAATCACAGTGTCTAATGTTTGGATATAAACAACATCAAACCGTTTTTGATCGATGTGCAAAGAAAGTAACAAAATAGAAAGACCTGAAAGGCACTTTTGAGGTCGTTTTGCAAATAAATACCAATGGCAAAACACACAAGGTTGATTTTTTATAAGTGTCTTATATTAGCGACGTTTACGTTGTTTGTTTTTTTCCTTGATTTGTCTTGCCCTCATCTAGTAAAGCTAAAAGTAGTTGATTAGTTTCGATTGGTTTCTCCCATCAACTAAACAGTTTGAAAAATGTTTGCTCGTGACCCAGACATGAAATTAATTCGAAGATTTTTGTTGCAATTCGCGACAGATTTCTACAAAACCACACAAAGTGGACTGTGATTGGTCGGTACCTGTTGACACGTGCACCAGAGCGTGAAGATTCTTCATTCCTCTGCACAAGTTGATCACCGTCCTTACAACGAGGGTGTTGATACGGAAAGCAATGCTGGATGACATAAAAGAGGAGAGAAATAAATTGAGAAGAGTTCGAATTCCAGCAAACAAATATTCGGCGATAAGATATTCCCATGGAAAGAACATCAGGCGTTACCATGACAATAAAAAGATCGTCTACACAGAGTTCTAGTTCAAACGATAAAATTTAAGTTCAAGATGTTTATGGTTGTCGCCTCGAACCTCTTTTACATAATTTCTAGTTCACCTGTTTATATAATTTCTGAATATTTCAATTAAGAAAAAACAAAATGTAGATGTTTGGTTTTTATTGACTCATTGTTTAAAGCTCTGGTTACAAACCCCAAACCCCCGGGTACAAAACCTAACCCTGGTGCAAATCCCAAACCCGGATACAAACCCAACCTACCGCAGATGTTCAGTGAACTTCACTGTCGCCGCAGAGTGGAGGAAAATGTTCGTTTCATTTTGCAGAAGTTGCAGGGATTCTTCGCCCAAACCGAAACCATCTTTTTCGAGGTCGCAAGGAACTGCAACAAGTTTCGATTGGAATCCTGGATGGGCATTCCTGACATTGTCGAATATCTGAATAAAAAACAGTAGTTTTGACCTGAAAAGCAAACAATTTAGTTGTTTACCCAAAGATAAAGAGAGAGAAGTTAGTGAAAACCTTTTACAGTAACCTGCCGGAGATCTGTGGATAAACAACAACCGCGTTGCATTTACCGGTAGGTCGGTCAAATTTTTCAGCCTTTCTTCAGCACTAAGTGATCTTTTACTTCGAAGCAAAACCAGGATCTTCTTAACATCCGGGCAAGATCGCAAAAGCTTCTCAATCACACATTGACCAACGAACCCAGTCCCACCAGTGATTGCTACGGTCTTACCAGCGTAGAACTCAGGAATGCTCTGAAAAATAATAAATAAAATGCTGTATTCAGGATTCGCTGATTGTTTTCATAAGGAAAGCCATTGCGTGTCATTCATACCAGCGCTCTTTAACTGGTGTGCTAGGGTGCACCAAAATATGCGTGGGGTGCACCACTAAGAAAGGGTTTACAAAGGTGCATCACAAACTTGTCACACTAAAGAGATAATTTTTACAAAACTCTCTGTTAGCAAAAATGAACCATTAACCAACCAATGACTTTCAGGATTTAACCGAGACTTTGCACATTCTAAAGTGTGGTGCATAAGCATCAGACCATATCAAGCTAATTGTTGTAATGAGACGATTATTTGTGATTCATAAGCAACGGAAAATGAGCCATTAGCAATTGATATATGTAGCTGAGTTACTGAAGTGGGGGCTTGCTTATTTAAACCCGGATACCTACAGACATGGGCGCAATAAAGTGGGGGACACGGGGGAAGTTTCAGTAAATGGGGTGCATGAGTTCGTCCAAATATCTTTAACCCTTTGAGTCCCGGGTTTACCCCCTTTTTTGCAGAACTTTGCAATCCTACAACTCGCCAGACGATTGAGCTACAGAGCTAACCAAACCATCCACGGTTTCAGCAAGTCTTGTAGTCAAATCCGAAAAAAAACGTTTTTCGTTTTCGGTGGAAGGTATTTCTGAAGGTGACGTCACAAAGAAGGCATGTTTTGAAAATTTTGGCCACCTTTGGCCGACCCTGGGCCCCAACACATTGGCCCATTCTTTTGGCTCAAAATTTTGTTGAAAACTAGGTAAAAATCCGCGTCTATAGAGCCCTTGATTCACTTGCTAGCATATTTGTAGCCAAAATTACGGGTCAAAAACCCAGTTTTTGGCCTAATTCAAAACTTTTCAGAAAAGGCATAATTTGCCCTTTCAGGGCAAACTTTGGCCAGCCACAACTCGCAGCAGATTGAGCTAGAGAGCTGTTCAAACCCTGTAATGACTAGTGGCGTAGTGTAGTTTAGAATAAAAATATTTTTTTAAATTTGGTTGGGGGTTTTGGGCCAATGGGATCATCACAGGGGCATGTTTTTTGGTTAATTATATGACGTCATCATCCGATCCCATGTGCCAATATTTTGGCTCGCGGTATGTTTGGATTCTAAGCAAGAATACGCGTTTTTAGAGCCCTTGATGGAGTTTCTAGCGTATCTGGTTCAAACGTTAGGCCAAAAAAACAGTTAATTGGTAAGGAGCTCTTCTCAATACTTTTGGGGGATTTCCCAAATTAATTGTAAGTTTTTTTGGCCCTAATCTTGGAACCAGGAACGCTAAAAACCCATTCGGACCTTTCAAAGTTCCGAAATGTAACCAAAAAACAGCTGAACTCAAAAAAAAATGTATGTCATTTAAATGGCTCTTGCGGGGCTTAAAGGGAGGTCGGGCAAAAATGCTGACGTCAGCAAAAATAGCATAAACATCCTATCATTATACAAGCAGTAAAAAAGACCAGACATCCTAAACTGAAACGTTTTCTTTTTATTGCAAACTACATACTTTCACCAGTCTTTAGAGGGTTTGAACAGCTCTCTAGCTCAATCTGACGGCGAGTTATTG
>Ga0210059_1012249_pt1 | contig 12996 bp, 9 predicted proteins | sample Ectturendosymbi2_FD_188042 | JGI IMG/M metagenome (GOLD analysis project Ga0210059, IMG submission 188042) | Ecteinascidia turbinata endosymbiont from Florida, USA - Sample 2 (SPAdes) (version 2) | ecosystem: Host-associated > Tunicates > Ascidians > Unclassified | place: Key West, Florida...
GTTGCCACAATAAGATGCTCTGACCGGTAAGGATAATTGTAGTCAATGTCACCCACAATGTGTTCCTTGAAATGTCAGTCACTCCAGTCATTTTTAGACTAATTTGGCATTGGTTCCACATAGTCTGCCAACAGTTTCTTCATGTACTGATACGACCGGCCTGGTGTTTGCTGACCCCTAGTCCACAATACCATTTTGGGCAAACCAACATCAGCAATTAGCCTCTGAGCTAAGCTGAACGTATGTACCATGTGTAACTTGCATTTTTCAATGGAGAATATTGACATTATCTATGAGCTTCAAATTCATTAATTTATCGATCTGTAACTAACATTTTTTTGATAATCTTCAAAACTAAACAATGCACTGCAATGAAACAATAGTCTAGCATACTACAGTACAACCAGCCCCCATTTCATGTAGCGTACAGTATTTCAACGCACTGCCGCTCCACACAGCGGCAGTTTTCCTTTTTTATAGCACTCAGCAGCACTTTACAGTTTTATCCTTGGTCAAGCAATTGAAGCCTTCACACACACACACACACACACACAAAAGATGCCAAACACATTCTTCACCAATGGCAAGAGCTGCTTACTGCTTGAGGTACCAAGCTGCCAACACATTCTATGCACATTAATACTCAACCACCACTGTGAATTATCAATGAACACAGTCATGCTTGGCTAGCTTTGTTGCAGCTGATGTACACATTTCACTCTTAAGGAATAAACAAGGATGTAATTTAATGTAGGTACAGGTTTGAAATATGCATACTTGCAGGCTGAGTTTGCTGAAGTAAAATATGGAATTTATTTACGGCTTACATGGTTTTGCCCAATTTGTATCTTGCTCATGTCACTGTTATGGAATATCAGAGTGTTGTGTGTATAGGCTTACCTCTTTGCAAGTTGGAATTTAAAATCCTATGTTTAAAGCTAGTGTTCTCTCTTCTCAGCTAACTGCCAATAATAATTTTTTTCAGGCTTATTGTTGGTGCACCCAACTCTGAACAAGGAGGTGCTGTTTATAAATGTGATTACAAGTCCAATTCTACATGCAAGCTCATAAGCTTTGCCAGAGGTTAGTTGGTGATATTGTTGGTTTGTACAAGTATATGTGCATGTTTGTGCGAGGTGTCTGTTTGTTTTTTTGTGTCTTTGTTTATTGTCAGTGTTTTGTTCTTTTAAGATATCCTTATTATTTATCAAAGTTGCATTTTGTAGTTTTTTGGTTTCTGGTAGAAACAATACTAACCTTGTCAAATGCCCTGTGTAGGTTTGCAAAATTCAGTTAAACTTTTTGCAGACTTTTGTAATATTTTGCACAGCGTGTCACGGTGTCTGCGTTTTATAAATTAGACAAGAAAAACTTTAATATTTTTTCGTGTAGTAGATGTGCATGTTCAAGAAGATCTCTTACACTGTGGAAGTTCAAATGCAAACATCTAATTGAACCTAAACTTTCTTTATGTAATAGTTTTACTGCTCTATTAATAGTTGCCACACAGTTGTGTCAACAAATCTGTAATGATCATATCATATCTTCACTTTCAAGAAATGTTTTGATTTTTCAAAAAGCATCAGCTCAATGCTAAGTACTCAGTTATCTGTAGAAATTGCCATAATCATGCTCATATCTGCTTCACAAAGAATAATTACCAGATAAAATAAAATAGTTTACAGAGTTTCATTTTAGGTGCAGTTAATTTCCAATGATTACTGAAGGTCTCAAATACTTAGCAGGATTTTTAGCTAAGTTAACTACTGTGGTTCATGCACAGGCACTCAAATGGTCATATGAGAGGGAAAAGATTAATTCTTAAAATATTTTTGTTGATGCGTGACAAGCTACTTTCCTTCATTATAATAGTTAGAAGCCTCATTCATCAAGTAAAGACAACTCTTACCTACAGGTTTGAATACTCACGCTTTATGGAATTGGTTGTTCCATGTTAAACTACTCTTTGAGTTCATGCTATTTTTGGACAAATGTATAGATCAGGGGTCAGCATATACTTTTGGCTGTCAACCCCTTGGTAAAATTCCAAGGAGGTCGACAGCCAAATGAAATTTGGTAAAATTTTTAATAAGGGCACAACATAATTGCTTCACATTGACATTAACATGTCTTAAGTTAGTTCCTTCCTTTGTTTAAATATGCTATTAGTAGCTGTCCATATTTCAGAAAACTTACGTAACTTTTTTTCTAAATTTGTGCGGTGATTCTGAACGCTAAGTAACGTTCAGTGTAGAATGCCATTTTGCACATTATCTTACCGTCGTCTGTTGTCACTTCTTTTATTCAGAACCAAGTTTGACCAACGTTGATCCTAGGCTTGGTTCTACTGTGGTCATAGGTAGCGGCAGACAACTGCTGGTATGTAAATATGTATGAGTAGTTTATTATGTTTATATGGTGCATTTTTTCATCTTTAGGTATAATCTATGCTGATTATTCATGCTGAGATTTGCTAATTTTTGTTCTTTTTGGCAAAAAATTGTTTCACATTAATGTCCATGTTTCAAGGTTTGATAAGAGATAATTAGCTTACTTCGGTGTAACAAAGCAAATTTAAAGTAATATTGCATTTTTAACCTTGCATTTGTAGAAACTGGATTTCATGGCCTATACATTTTGTTTGTATAATTTGGAGACTGAACTTTGCTTTTGGACTCGTTAATGCATTTCGCATAGACGAAGAACTTCTAAAATACTGTGAGAAACCGTGAAATTTCCGACAAAAGCATTTTCGTCATTAAAAATGTTGATTTGATGAGATCAGATACTGATCATGCTTTTTAAACAAAACAAGCATTTTCTTGCAAACTAAAGAACAACAATTGATTGTGTGACAAATGGTCTAGTTGAACGAATAAAATGCACCCAAGTAATTTTTACTGTTATCTCGGACAAAGAGTTACTTGATGTGCTGTAGATTAGTTTAAAGTGGGGCATTCGTTTTAACCTGTAATAAATTGGCCGATTCGATTGCTATGCTACGTGCTATGCCAAGCACCACTTGCAGAAGTTGCCGCCAGCGCACTGATTCGACACTTTTTATGTTTATCCGGGTATTTTACTCTAATATTTTCCACGATGTGCTCAACCAGAACTTTTGCATTCTGCAGAAGCTCTGGATCATACGGCGTCTTGTTTCAAGCTAAATGGAAGCGTCGCCTTGCTCAGTAAAGCGAAATTCTAGTGAACGCACTGATCTGAGAAAGACATATTTTATATTGTTAATCATCGCAGCTTGTGTTGTGATTTATTACGTTTATGTTATTTTTGCAGTACGTTTTGAAGCTCCAGTGAATGCATGTAGTTGAGTAAGACGCAATTTCTAATTTTAACTGTCGCAACTGATGTTGTGTGATTTATTCATTGCAGTATTGAGGTTGTTTTCTTTTCTCTGTTCTTGTTTTAGCTTTTCAACATTTCACCTGTTATCACTGCTTGCAGATGTAAGGACTGACGATGCGTAGTGTTACGTGAAATTGATTCCTATTAAAAATTTGCGAGAGATTCCTTGCTTGTTCCACCTGTGGAGTGGAGTTTCATCGCAAAAAGATGAAAGCAGAGCCTAGTCGGCTGATTCCTCGAAAGCCTACAGAAAACCTAGGGCTTTTAATCAGGGTTGCGGAGTCGGAGGTACAATGTTCGACTTCAACTCCGACCTTTCCAAAATTTCCGACATCGGTTCCGACTCCTTAACGTGAAGTTTGGCTGTCAACAATTTTGTAGCAACTAGCAATGAATGGAAATCGTGGTACACAGCAAGAATTTTCCTTTCAATGAAAATTTCAAAAGAAATTGTACCATTTCAACGCGAATTCTCAGCTTGGAGTGTGATGTAAAAAATTGATTCGATTGGAGTTCCGGAGTCGGACAAAAAACAAAAAATCCGACTTCGACTCCCAGTGTTGTTAGGAATCTGACTCCGACTCCACCCAAAAACCTCCGACCCCTTGCGACTCGACACCGACTCCTCAACCCTGCTTTTAATTGTTGTGCTCAACCAGCTAACAATCACAGCTGTAATTCGTCGCAGGTGTGCGCCCCTGTTTTTGCTCACCTGACCCCTGCCACGCGAACATCTGACGCTTACTACGATCCGACGGGGATATGCTATATGCTGCAAGACTTCAACAAACCAAAGAAAAATGTCTACCGGTATCAACCATGCATTAACTCTTTGGGCACGTCCCTCAACGCCCACTACGGGAGCTCGCACAGTTACTGCCAAGCTGGTTTCGGCGCTGCTTTCACAAAGGTTGGTTGAAATGATATGGTTTGGATATTGTTCATGATATTAAAGAGGTATTTATGTCTTTTCCTTGCATGAAAACAAGCAATGCTAGTTAGTTTCAAAAACTACGTTCCCCAGCATTTCTGTAGGTAAAGGAGTTTTAGTAAGCATAACTTTCAAACAGAAGCTATGTCGGAACTGCAATGCCGTTACTCCCACTTTTCCCCTAAGTTCTACAGTTATTGCAGTGTTGGATCACTTCCAACGGCCTGCCTCTTACAACACAAATTGCAAAATTTGGAAATTACTGGTTGTTGTGTATTTCTATAGTCTTTGAATAATAGATGTGGTAAGTTAAACGCTACCACATCCATTTTGTTTCTGCTTTTCAGAAAATGTTCTTGTTCTTAGAATTGCTTGCTTTTTTTCTGGTACACGTGCATTACCTCAATCTCTGAATGATGTTTAAGTTTTTTTGCGTGGTTGTGATTTCAGTTGTAACGAAGTTAAGTACAGCAATACACAGGTTTGTGTCAGTTACCGCCAGGGCGAGGGCCACATACCGGAAAACCCTTCGATCCGACCTATGGACTCGTCGAAATTCCGTCGATGCATTCTCGTTTATATTGGTTTACGCAAGACGTATATATCCATCTGCTACCGATATGCCACCTCCTGCCACAATTTAGACTCCGGTGCGGCCCGCGAATCAAGAAGTTAATCCACCCCCTGATTTTCGCACACATTAGCACAGCGACGCGCCGGCTTCTTCCTGAAGTACTGTTTCCCTCTAAAGCTGTTCAACCGTGTTACGTGCGATTTTATGAGCATTTAAACAAGTCATCAAAGTCTGTATGCAACACCTGCTCATAAAGCATCAAGACACCACTGAGGTGACACAACCGAACCTGATCGCAAATTGCTTTGCTAGGAAATCGATTTCGCGTCAGCGACGCATCTGTCTTGATGCTGAAATGTGGATATGTGCAGTGAGAATCATGGCTAAGTTATGAAAGCAGTGCGCTCTAAGATTCTGAGAGGCAAACCCTGCAAACGCAGCTTTCGTGAAGTGTTGGAATTGTACTGAAGCGAGAGTAAAGTTTGTTAGCGTTGGGAAGTTAACAGCTGCGCGCCTTGAAATTCTGCGACGAAGAGTTTAGTCAAAAGAAGTCACACATTTTCGGGAAAATAAAACAAACAAAAAGCTGCGACTGGCGTGACACTGTACCACGCCCTGTTTAAATCCTGCGTCAATGACTGGAAGTTAAAAATCAGTTATTTTAATTTGGGCAATTTCAAGGTGGTGCGTGATATGATGTTTTGTCGTTTCTGCTTAATTTTTTTCAATTAGTTTCGATTTACGTACTTATTTCGCCATTCCATTTATCTCATCGCGTACAACTGAAACAGCTCTTAGTTCACAAAAAAGCGACCGACGACACTGGTCGTCACTTTTTTTTCTACCACCACTTTTTTTTACAAAAAAAGCGATCGACACTGGTGAGCACACTTTTTTCTCACAGGATCAGTCCAAGATCCTTCTGGGAGCGTTGGGCTCGTATTACAACCAAGGCTCTATCATGCTGATAAACAACTTGAAACAAAACATAAGCGACCTGCCCATTCACACAGCCGAGTTTAAGCCCGAAGTCCCTCCTGGATGGACCGAAAACGACTATTACAGACAGACCTACGACGGAAATTACATGGGTAAGGGTCGGGTTTTCTTAGTTGATAAGTTTACTTATTGATTACATCAAAGAAAACCTTCCAACCAGTTCAAACAATGAACCGTGATGCGACACGAAAAACTTACCACGACACGTTGAATGTTTGTGTAAACAAAATGACAGCAGATTAAGCAAGTCTGAAACTTTGTTTTTACCACTATCTCCTGCACTCACCCAAAGCGATCGTTTTGCTGCGCGGTGTGATCCGATTTCGGTTGTGACGATAATGGCGCGATTTGCAATTTGCTCTTTCTCGTAACAGGCTATGCTGTGGACACTGGCTTCACGGGGAGCAAATTGAATTTGCTGGTGACGAGCGCTCCCAGGAGGTTTGGTTATGACTTGTTGGGCATGGTTATTGTTTACGACGAAATGATGAATGCTCCCCTGGTGAATTTCACCGGAAAGCAGGTATTTGCAACGGTGTTTATTTTCGTTGTGACGTGTCTGTGTCATTGTTAATGCACCGTGCAGTTGTTGATCCTTTTCTAAATAAATGTTGTTAAAAACCTGTCCGAGGCGCGGTTTGTTACGTAAAGTGCGTTTTTGCAACTAAATTTGCTTTTGTAACGTTCATGGCGACTACAGATTTAGTTGTTAGCTGTTTTTGTCTTCATGCGCTCAGGACTGACCGTGTCTACATCACCGCTGACATCTTTTTTTCCCTTAAAGCAGTGGTTCTTAACCTTTGCAAACACGCCGAACCCTTACGCAGATATCCAAGCTTTTGTCGAACTCCCTTTTTGCCCAATGTAACAGAAAATAAAAATGGGTTACTGAAATTAACTCATTCAACAGTTTATATTTAATTATACAGTAGTCCCACACTTTTAGCCAAATAGTCATATTTCAGATGACCTTCGTCAAGCCCCTGAAACTGCTCCGTCGAACCCAGGTTGAGAACCACTGCCTTAGAGAAAAACAATTGCTTATTCGCTGTTGCATTCATCATATTGCGTTATTGCTCAAACCGGTTTTCTCTGCTTTGCTACTTGTTTTAACCATTTTTTTTCGGTCATAGACCGAAACGCTTTTGAAATGACCGAAAAAAATTAAGTCATTTCAGTCAGAATGTTTGAAAATATAGGCTAAAAACACTTTTAGGGCGAGTGTTAATACAACTGTGGGACAAATGACCGAAATGTCTCAGCGAAAAATAAAACAGGTTCTAACTAGTAATGAACATTTTCACTGCAACTGACAATCTTTTGTGTCGTTGTTCTTTTCATCAACGATTTCAGGCCATGCCTTTTCAAGCACGGTTGCTCGGTTTTGGAAAAAGGTATTGATCATTATTTGATATTTTCCGCGAGTAGCAAGGTTGTCAAGTTTGCGTAAGTAAGAGCTTGTCCGGCTGCGAAGCACCCAAGTGCGGTTATGGCTTACATTTGCTTTTGTTAATAGAAATTGAAAACCGGTGATGACTGTGGAGTCGCGCAAACAAGTTTTTATTTACTTAAGTCAGTCGAAACATTTCAGGCTGCACTGCAGGAATGTGGAGTCACGTTGGAGTGGCTATAGAAAAACAAAACTATCCACCCAAACGCAAGTCTGTTACTTTTAATCATTCTTGCAAAACAACCTAAGGAGATGTGAAATAAAAACAAAGTACACTCGACTTTCATATGTGGGAAAATCTGTTAAAAAAGATTGTCTTAGTGAGGGACATAAATCCAGTAATGGCCCAAAATTCAAGTTTGAGTGGAGTTCGTTGATATGCTGGCGGTTGGGGAAATTTTAAGAGCTGCTACGCTGATGTCGCGTGACTGCAGCAAGACCAAGAACTTGAGTTGTACACTGATCTTTTCTACGCATTTCTTTGAAAATCTTCGGTCTCGAAGCTAAAGGCATAAAAATTTTTATGCTTTTTTCTGAAGCTGGCTTGAGGCAGATGTCTGGTATTATGCGGGATTCATCGTTCACCAAAATGTTTGGGTGTTAAGTGTTAATTATATTCTGCGAATTAGGTATAAATTTGGACGATTTAATAGCAGTGTAGATCCACCGTTCACGGTTATGCTCATAGTTGTCATGATTTTTTACCACACTGGTTTGGCTATCATTGACCCCATGATCGTAGCTACAATTCCTGGCATCCCTAAAAAACCAACTACTTGCCATTTTTCTTCTGCTATTGCACACAGCACCGTAAAATAACTTAGCTTTCGGGTAAAAGCCCAATGAGTAGTTTTTTGTTGCAATAAACATTGTTTTTTGTTGCGTGTTTCGCTTTTCCACGCGTCACGAGATCTTCCATTTTATTTCGCATAAATTCGTTGCTTGCTGATTTTTTTTCTCGCTGCACTCAGTGACATGAACGTTTCAGGTGGGAGAGTACTTCGGCCACGCACTGAATGTAGTGGATTTGAACAAAGACGGCTTGGACGACATCGTGGTCGGTTCACCGCTCTACTCGGATTTTGAAAGAAAACAACCGGAAATCGGACGGATATACATCTACTACCAGGAGCCGGGTACGGAACGCTTTGCTCGAGGGCTTTTTTCTCCTTCGTTTTCAGAGTCGTTTGCGCGACCTCGAACTGAGAACCTGCGTCTTTTCAAAGCTGTTGCGACGTTATGTTTTCGAAAGACGCGGAAGCTTGTTTCCATAGCGACAGCGCAGCTTGTTGCGGTATAAATGCTTTATGAACATACGTGCTTAATCTTGTGAAAAGTATAAAAACAAAGCAAGAAAACTCATTGTATCTCCGTAACACATCCTTTTACTCAGCCGTAGTTAACTAATGCGACATTTATTTGGCAACCACGTTTTCGATCGCTTGGCTGGTAAGTTGCAAAGAAATACTAAATTTTCTACTTTGCCTTCAAAGAATGAAGCACCACAAGCCTTCATTTTTTTCGCCGCCCACTATCAATGCAAACGTGAGATTGAGGCATGCGATGACGTTTATCGATTGTTTTTTTGTTACGTCTGTCGAATTTGTTTTTCTGTTCGGTTAAAATCATTATTTCTGTTTGCAACACTTCATTTTTTCTGTTTTTACCTGTTTATGTTTTTTATTTTTTTGTTAAATTCTTTTTATATCGGCCTTAAGTTAAAACTGTCTGGCCTTCCTCTGCCAGCTTTCCAAAACCAGTTTCTGCGTTCACAACAATGCCCGTAGGTCGCTTTAGTTTAACGCAAAATTTCCGAACTAGGGCGTCGCGATCCTCTGTGGTGTCATTTTGAAATGACAAGGACGTCACAAGCTTATATCCAGCTAAAGAATGGCATTAAATAACAACCTTTGAATGCTTTTTGTGTAGTGCGTCTTTTGATTTATTTATAGCATCAGCGCGTCGACACGTCATGCAAGCTGGGAAAGCACCGGTTGACCTATTGTCAACTGCAAAATGCAAGCAGCGAATGTCGTGGCGTTGAAAAAAAACTTAAACAATTTCCATTATTTTGCAAAACTGTATGAAAGCTTCATGTTCCTCAAACTAACCAAGTAGAAAAGTTTATTCGTTATCGAAAGTGCGTGAACACTGAACAGTGCTATCTCATGTAAATTTTACAGCTTGCTTTCAAGCTGCAGATTGCTTGAAATGAGGCGGCAGCTGTTTCATTTTTTATTCATAAGATGTGAGGGCTGTTTCATTTTTAATTCATAAGATGCGAGGGCTAATTCGTTTTTTTATAAACAAGTTGCATTTTTTTGTAGTTCAGAGTTCATACCGGGTCAACCGTCGTGTTGTTCTCACTGATCAATGCTCATCTACGTTCAGCATAACAGCCATCAAGGCTCTCTTACTAAATTTTTCTCAAACCGTAGTGCTGCTGTGTGGTTGATCAGGCTGCAAAGAAAATATCATATTGGGCTTTTCCAGAAGTCCAAGCTCAAAAGATTTTTTGTCGAGGATCAGAAACGTTCACCGCGATTGTTTTGGCCATGTTTTTTTCGAAACTTGCAAATACTTCATCAAAAGAATCAGAGCTCCTTGAAATTCGTTTCTGTTGCTGAAACGCGCTTGGATTCGTCCCTGGTTTAAGTATTTCTGCTCTCTTAGCGGTTGGGCTGTGAGTTCAGTTCAGTTCCATTCATACTCGTCACGAGTGGCCTGCGGCGCCCACCCAAGCTTGCTTACGTCGTGAGCCGCGCGGCCACTTTCGCAATTGATTCGGCAACGGTGGCGAGTCAATGACAAGCACCGCGCGCGAACCGTTCTTGGACGGTGAATTGCAAAGAATAAGAATTTTTTACTTTACCTTCAAAGAAGGAAGCTCAGCGAGCGTGCAACGCCACCTGGTGTTCTCACCTCCCACCATCATCAACGGCAACGTCAGCATGGCCAGGTTCGGTCACGCGATCACGTCACTGGGTGACATCAACAATGATGGATACAAAGGTACGCTTGCTGTCCTTGCAAGGTTCTCGCAACGTTGGTTGGGAAAAAAGCATGATTGCTTCTTCCAACTCGTAGCTTCTTCGCTACGCGACGAGTCAGTTGCATGTTCTGCAAGAATCTTAGCACGTAGCGAGTTGGTGACTCTTCTCTCTGTTTACGCCTGGATGTAAAGTTGCAGATATCTGATTTTGTGAAAACGCTTTTCGAAAAAAAAAACGCAGATTAATTTTGACGCCCGTCATCGAGAAGCGATGAAGCTACGAGTTGAAAGAAGCAACAATGTCCAGTCATCGTTGCGGGTGTACTACATTGTTTACGGTTGCCGTTGTACCTCAATTGTTCCGATTGTACCTCAGTGGTTGCGGTTGTACCTCATTTGTTCAGTGTTAGTGGTCTTAGCACGTGCTTCTTTGTAGAATATTCTACTGACCCGGGGATGTCTGTTAGGGTCATTCAAAAACGAATATAATTTTTTGTTAAAAGTTCGAAAGTCTGGTACTTTTTGTTCTGGTGTTGGCGATATGTGTAGAAAACGAGGGGTTGGGCACTTTGCGGTGTGAAGGTCTAAATTTCCGCGGGTCACTGTTCTTTTTTTCGGTGTACTCCGTGATGCTCGCTTGTCGAAGCCATGAGACAAAAACTCCTGGAAACGAACGCTCGCTCTGTCCCTCGCTCCTTCGTTTGAAGCGCAGAGCGAAAGCAGTTCGAGCGACACGCCAGCCCTGCACAATAAGAGTGATTTCCGCAACAGATTTTATGGTCGGCGCTCCGTACGAAGTGAACGGGACCTACGCCGACCTGAAGCAGCCATTCGGGGCCCTGTACGTTTTCAACGGCGGACCCAACGGCGCGTTGCCGTATCCGTCCCAAATCATACACGGAGCACAGCTCCAAGCCACTGGCAGAATGCCGGCCGGCGGCGAAATGAGAGGCTTTGGTTATTCCGCGAAAGGAGGAAAAGACCTGGACGATAATGGCTACAAGGACGTGGTTGTCGGTGCTTACCTTTCCGACCACGCTGTTGTGATAAGGTAAGTTTGCTTGTCGATCGGTCGATGCCTGCACTGACGCGTTTGTACGGTACGTTTATTGCCGCTGTTGACTAACGCTCAATATGTCAACAACTTCAGCCAGGGTCTTGTTATTTTCCTGCTCCTATGACGTCGTTTGTTGCGTAGCAACCAGGCAAACGGATTTTTTACGCATCAGGCTTCACTGGGTCTGGTGTCTTCGTGCCAGTGAAGGCGGTCCCCAACAGTGCTGTTATTTTAAATCGTTTCTTTTAGTGTGAGTTGTCATAAAAGGGAAAGCGTCAAATTTTGTGTTATGAGAAATCCCACCGTGAACCAGAAGAAAGCCTGGCTTGATTCGTGTTCCAGCCGAGCTTTGTTTCATGCTTTGCGAAGAGGAATTTGTATCAGGTTCCATTGAAAACTGTGAACGGTTTTTAATGAAACCTGCTACAAATTCTTTTTCATCGAAAGCAACACGTTTGGTGAAAAGCAGCACTATTTGTGAAAAAAAATTGTTCGGCGAAACGCCGCTTGTGGCTGATTCAATGCTGGAAAACACGCCTTTCCTCCCTGGTGGGAACGCTGCCTTTCGCAGGCGTGTAGATGAAAACGGACCAGGAAATCTTTCCACACCCTTAATGTGTCAGGCCGTGGCCTGTGGCTTACAGAGCGCAAAACAGCGCCAATGCGCGTGACTGGACACTTGATGCTGACTAGGTTTCCACCCAACTCCGAACTTTAGCGTCGTGATAAGGGAAACGGATAATGCGCTTCAAAGTGGAAGCGAGTGTTGGGCCGAAAAGCGTTACTTATATTCAGAACTAGGTCGCAACGGCGGCGGCCACTTCTTCCTGTTGTCCGCCTGCACTCGTTTGACCTCTCCTTCCCCGCTGAGCGTCACAGCGTGCTTGCGTGTGCGTCCGCAGGGCGAGGCCAGTCGTGAAGCTGGTCGCGGTCAGCAAGATCAAGCCAAACAAGATCGACTTGGAGACACTCTCGTGCCAGGTCACTCGCAGCACGAAAGCGGCATGCTTCACGGACAACACCTGCTTTTCGTACACGGGGAAGAACTTGCCGAGTTCCGTGGGTAAGTTCTGGAGAGTACCTGTCGCTCGATGGAATGGTTTGAAACAGAACGAAGTGATACGTTGTCTCTTTTCATTGGATGTGCCGAGCGCTTCGTTGCAGGTGTTTTTGTGTCTGTTTGAAAAATCACGTTGTCACGTAAAAAAATTATTTTGTTTAGTTGTTTACGTTGTCGGCGATTGATCGTTCATTGCTGCAAATCAGCAATTAGTCTCCAAAAGGTCGACGCAGTTCTGTTTGGATGACGACGCGTAAAATTGCGTGAAATCGATTTCCAAGTGAAGCAAATCGCAAATTGATTAGACTTCGCTGACCTTTTGGAGACTTATTGCTGAAATGTGGTTACCGTATTTACTCGATTGTAAGCCGCCCTTGATTGTAAGCCGCATGAGATAGATTTAAAAATTTAATGTAAGCCGCATGAGATAGATTTAAAAATTTAATGTAAGCCGCATATACTGTACCGGTGTCTATATGGGTTTTAGGTATCTGGGTGGGCACGAAAATTAAAGTATAGTTACTGGTAAATGTTCTTGAATTCGCGGATAACGGTATTCGCGTTAAACGG
>Ga0210059_1012250_pt1 | contig 12995 bp, 9 predicted proteins | sample Ectturendosymbi2_FD_188042 | JGI IMG/M metagenome (GOLD analysis project Ga0210059, IMG submission 188042) | Ecteinascidia turbinata endosymbiont from Florida, USA - Sample 2 (SPAdes) (version 2) | ecosystem: Host-associated > Tunicates > Ascidians > Unclassified | place: Key West, Florida...
TACCTTCTGACATTTGTAACAAACGACGTCGCGCGCTGGACACTTCTTGCGGTTGACAGGCACCACTACCCTCGTTGCCTTTCTTTTGTAAGGGCAGGGGGCAATGCCCCGTCATGCTCAGTCTTTTCGGCGTCCATGTTGAAAGATAATTATGGACGTTTAATTAATTTTCTGAATCAGATTTCAAAACTGTCCTATTTCAACTTGCTTGATTTAGCTGACTTTTGATGCGTGCATGCATCACTAATTTTCCGTTTCGTTGTTTGATGTGGCAACCCTAGGTGTGCGCTGATATATTTCGAGCTTTGTCATTCATTGGCAGTTCAGGCGGATTGATCATAACGGCTCACACAAGCCCATATCTGTGCTGTCCCCCCAGTAGATGTAGGCCTACATATAACAGCCACATAACAAAAAACGAAACGTTTCTTGCGTACTTCATGCACATTCTCAATACTTGTGTAGTTTAGCAAGTTTCAAACTGTCAACCCTGAGTGTCCGCCATCTCAGCCGCATACATTCTCTGCTCGATTGTTATTTGACGAGACATTTGCGCGGCCTGAAGTTTTCGCAGTTGTGAACTGTCCTGTCGTGGGGTTGAGTGTGTTTTATTCCACTGTTATAATGCGCAGCCTTATACCAGGGCCTCCTAGATAGACAGGGCCTGTCAGCGTGCGTCAAAAAATGTGCCTGCGTCACAGCGAATCGTCTGTCTGGCTCGCGTGTGCTAAGCATTCAGTCGTGCTGCGAGAATGATTTTCGCGATATTTTTATTTGAACAAAGAGGTGTACACGGGCACAGCAAAAATTTGCACAAATTTCTTGATATCAAGGACACATTACTATAGTTATAAGTAATGTCGAGCCATGTAATCATAACATTCAGCTTGAAATTGCTCTACTTTAAGCTTGCTGTGAGTGTTTACACATTTTTCAAAACAAGTTAAAGTGTGCAGTTTTTTCTTTTTTGATAGTTTATCACAAGTAAGTCGATCATTTCTCTTGAAGCAATAATTGTTCAGCAGAATGTTTGAACAAATCCAACAGGCCATCTTTCCTATGGTATGCGGATCATGGTTGTCTTTACACATGCCCGACGATAAAAAAGGAAACTCTTCGGCTTCCAAGGCCGCTTGCGAAAATTTACAACAAAATCGCGCTGTGAAGGAAACTTTTGATACTCGTCACTTTCACAAATCTTGTTAAAAACCAAGTAGCTTATCAAAGCAATGCGAACCATTTGTGGTGACGGTAATAAAAGACCACCCCGTGAAATGCCTTTAAGCTTTCGTTTGTGAATCACCATCCGTACGATGTATCTCGTCCCTTGTTTGTCTTGTTCGATTCCGTGCACATTTTGAAGTGTATTGGGAATAATGCTACGCGATGACGATTTTGTGAAAGTTGAAGTCTTTACCCGTAATCACTTACATTGCTGGGTACGTTTGCTTTGCTATAAACAAAAAGTTGCAGTGCATTTACTGTAAAAGTCGATTGACTTGTGATTGTGGTGATGTCCCGCACATTGAAGCTTCTTTCATTAAGGGGCTCTGCGTAGAATGACATTGCTTTTCTGTTAATAGCGTTGTTGTCTGTAATGACAAAAATGACGCGGAAGCCTACTTCTTCAAGACCCCGGATAGTTATTTGGATTAGGGCAAACAGATCCTTGGCGTTTATTTTGCAAGTGGGAAGGACGTGTACTACATCTTTGTACTTAGACACGATGCTGCTAATCATAAAAGCAAACGCTGATTTCGCTGCTTCACTGCTGTTGCTAGCCGTTCCTACAACGCTACTACCTTTGTAATCAAAAAAATGTTGGAGGTGAATTTCATCAACTAAAAGCACTACAGTCTTGTCGTTCGGCTGCAAGATTTTCACTTTTTCTTTGACATAACACAAAAACGTGTTTGGCATTTGTGAAGGGACAACTCCTGGCAACAGTCTTGGAACCTTTAAACGATTTGACAGGTGTTGTCCAGTTTTCTCATCAAATGCTGAAGTTTCCCAACGAATTTTCCTTTTCCGAAAATGTTTTTGGCACACCTAAAAAATGTAAGTGACATCACTTTGCGTAAACACTTTACTGGGATATGATGTATTGGTAATTATACGTACATTAGCTTTTCAGGTGAGAGGAATACACCATCAGGCTGAAAAGTTTAAATCGTTTCGCAGTAATAACGTGAACCTTGTTATCACCACCTGCTTTTTTACTCGTAAACAAAATCTTATTCGCCATGAGCCATTTTCCAGCCGGACAAAAAAGCGGCAACAGAAACAGCAATAATGGTTTTCTTAATGAAACCACGTTTCAAATTGCCGAGCACTTTTGCGACAAATGCTTACCTTGCTGTGTCGTGTTGGTACAAAGTCGCCCCTGCGAATGGCTTATATCCACTTTTGCTTCAGTGCTTCATCACTTGCAAATTTGAAAACATGTACTTTCGGGCCATTATCATAGTTGCCCTTGCAACGAGGCACACAGCATCTGTCCGGCATTATTGAGCTATCACTTGGGAAACACACTAAGAACTGGAGAAAACAACAACAGCTTGTGTTGAACTTGTTGACCTCTTTCCGTGATGTGTTTGCAAAACATTTTGCGGATTGATTCAAACTCTTAACCTGTGTTGAAACTGCAGTAGCTAGTTGAAGATACACTAGTGCAAATTAGAATCATCGCAAAAAGATCAAATTAACGCCCATTTGTTGGCTGATTCCTCGAAAGCTTACAGCAAACATAAAGCTCTTAGTGGTGTTCACATTTTATCTAACTAAAATGGGTTCGTTTTGGTTTGCTCGCTGGCATTATGTCACCAGCTTTTCCAGCAGATCTTCCTAACACAGCAGTTGGCAGCCCTGACTGCAGTCAGAGGGCATGCGTTATGTTATTCGTTTTGTGATTACCCTTGCTGCCAACTGAGATTACAACGGACTAACCGCAACTTTTGTGCATGCTCTTCAACGTCATTTCAATAAAGGTAAGGCTTTGCTACAACATGTCAAGAATGTATTTTATTTCCCATTCTTATAGCTACGTACCCACTGCTTGCAACACTGCGCCGCGCTGACGCATGGTTCCAACAAACAGCGCTGTAACAGTGGACGTTCAGCTTTTCGATTCGCAGTGGGAGTTGAGTCAGATTTGCGCGAAAACACGGACGACTAACGTTGACATCATCCAGACGTTTGACAGGCCTGTGTTATGGGGCGCCGTTCGTAAAAACATTATATCTGACAGATTTAGCACAACAACTGCTATCCCTGTGCAGAGACAGCTAAATGCGCGCAGAGATAGCTAAATGCGCGCAGAGATAGCTATCTCTGCGCAGAGATAACTAAATACGTGCAGAGATAGCTATCTCTGCGCAGATATAGCTAAATGCGCGCAGAGATAACTAAATACGCGCAGAGATAGCTATCTCTGCGCAGATATAGCTAAATGCGCGCAGAGATAGCTAAATGCGCACAGAGATAGCTAAATGCGCGCAGAGATAGCTATCTCTGTGCAGAGATAGCTAAATGCGCGCAGAGATAGCTATCTCTGCGCAGAGATAACTAAATACGCGCAGAGATAGCTATCTCTGCGCAGATATAGCTAAATGCGCGCAGAGATAGCTAAATGCGCACAGAGATAGCTAAATGCGCGCAGAGATAGCTATCTCTGCGCAGAGAATGTAAATGCGCACAGAGATATCTATCTCTACGTAGAGATAGCTAAATGTGTGCAGAGATAGCTATCTCTGCGCAGAGATAACTAAATACGCACAGAGATAGCTATCTCTGCGCAGAGATAGCTAAATGCGTGCAGAGATAGCTAAATGCGCACAGAGATAGCTAAATGCGCGCAGAGATAGCTATCTCTATGTAGAGATAGCTAAATGCGTGCAGAGATAGCTATCTCTGCGTAGAGATAGCTAAATGCGCGCAGAGATAGCTATTTCTGCTCAGAGAATGTAAATGCGCGCAGAGATAGCTATCTCTTCGCAGAGATAGCTAAATGCGTGCAGAGATAGCTAAATATGCGCAGAGATAGCAGTTTTTGTGCTAAATCTGTCAGATACAATATTTTTACGAACGGCGCACCATACTGTGATTTCTGGGAGGCCTTGCTTATACTCAGGGGTGTAGTGGGACGGGAGCACATGAGAACGGCATTCCCACACCTTTTTCACGTTTTGCTTTAAGATGTCTTTGAAGCTATTTTAAAATGGCTATTTTTTGGATGCGTTCCCACACCTTTTTTTGCTAGAACTACGTCCCTGTTTATACTGTCTTTTTGCAGTGGTGAACTTCGCTGACGGAATACTGAGTGTGTTTTCCCCTGTTTTAATGCGTTGCCGGATATTTTTGCAGTTGTGAACTTCTCTGTCTTAGCGCTGAGTGCTGTGTTTTGCTCCGGTCTCATAACTTGGAGTGCTGTTAATTTATGTTCATTACAGTAACACATTGTACAACAACGAGTAAGGAGAGTGTGTACAGAATAGTATGCACGCTTTGCTTTGTCAACAAACTTCGCCAAAACGTTGGTTTGCAAACGTGTATATGACGTCATATTGTGATGCCACAAACAGTGTATATGCAGTAACAATGGCCACCATACGCCACCGCTCAATGCGAGAATTTGGTAAGGGGGCATACAATCAAGAAGTCGCCCCAGGCATCACCAGACCTCTGCACGCCACTGACACTTACTGGTTTCTTGAAAGTCGGTCAGGCAGGGGTCGAGTTTATGGGGACATGTCCCCCCCAACTTTTGGGCAGGGGGACACACAATATCGCTTGTCCCCCAATATTTTGTGATAAAAATGTAGTTGTACAAATTTCATAGTTACATTACTGTTGGAAACCCTTAGCATAAAGACGGAATGAATAAGAAAAATGGTCATTATCACTGGATTAATTATCTGTGAAAACAATCAAGGACGTACACAAAGAGTTTTGGGTTAAAACCCTCCCTTGAGCTTGCTATTTAATAAAAACTTTAGTACCTGCGCAAAAGAGATTGTTTTCGCATACTTTTTGCTTGTTAACTTCTCGACTTTATGCGAATACCGCAGAATGAATTTGCATGCAAATTTTAAGGAAGATTGCAAATGGGCCAAAAAGTAACAATTAGGATTTGGTGGGAATCTGGGTTATCGTCTGCATCCAGAAACCATCTCACCACTTTTTGCAGAACTTTCGTCCACCACGCATGTTTAAGATTGCATTCCGCGATAGTTCACTTTATCCCAAACAATTGTCTTTATTATATCTGCTATGGCTGATCAGCGCATGCGCTGACCGCATTGGCTACATTGCCAATTTATGTAGCATGATAGAACTGTTGCACGAGCTCAAAAACAACAGTTGTTAACATAGAAGCATTCAGACATTTGATAATGTTCCAGCAGCAAAAAAGAAAACCTGAAAGTTTGCTGGACTTCTATACATAACAAAAAATCGAAAGTTTTCTTGCGTAGCCTACTTTATGCGCATTCTCAACTCTTGCGTAGTTTAGCAAGATTCGTGTACTTCAGCCAGTCCATACGCACATTTTCTATGCTCGACTGCTCGTATGCGACAATACATTAGCTCAGCCTCATTTTGCAGTTGTAAATTGCACTGACTCAGTGATGAGTGTGTTTTACTCTCCTGTTTTAATGCGCAGCCTGATATTTTTGCAGTTAGTGCGTGTAAAAGGATATGCATATTATGCTAATTGCTAACAAACCTCGCCAAATTGTTGGATTGGAAACATAAATATGATGTCAAATTGCGACGTCACAAACAACACACACCAAATGCAAATGACCACCATACGCCACTGAATGAAACCCACCGTGCTGTGTAATTTGAATTAACCGAATCAGTGCGTGCAAAAACCACTGATTCTTGTCATATTCTTGTGATTCGATTTCCTGCGCTGATCTGTAGCTTGCAATGTACAGCATACGGTTGCCACTGCTAGTATTTACCAAAAGATCTTGTGTTTTTTATTTGATCGATGCAGTTTAGTGGTTCTGGTGAGAATCTTGAGGTTTTTAGTTGCAGCACATTTTATTTCGGAACTGACCAAATTTGAATTGATTACCACAATTTTTTAGCATAACTCTATTTATTTAAGTCCAGCTCTCAGAAGTAATGTGTTTTCATATTAACCCTGCTCAGGTAACCTCTGCCCAATTTGGGCAAACGGTTCTTCTACTTAAATTAAAAATTAGTTAACGTTCACGTAGAAAGCTGGTTCTTTCAGTAGCTGCATTTTTTTAAACGCTCTTTTGGGCAGTCCTATCGAAATCTGCACAAGTTTTGTAGTTTTCGATGGGGAACAAAAATTTGCCCAAATTGACCCATGGTTACCTGAGGTGTAACAAAATTCTTTCACAAAGATCCCTCCTAAGGAAACCTTGACCAATTTGGGCAAAAGAAGTTAGTGCATGTAGGTTCACTAGCAAGCCATGCCAGCAACCTGACCAAAGCCAGCACGGGAGTAGATCACACGAGTGCAAGCCCCGACGACGCAAATCAATTGCCGCGAATGGCTCCTGCTCAGATGCTGGTTTTCATTGAGAAACAGGCAGGAGAATGTATGGCACCTTCTCCGTCAGAGGAAAGAAACTGGAGCCAGACATGGCCTGCACCGGCTGCACTTGTGGTGAAAGGTCAAAACATTTCATCGAGGACATGATGAACCTTGTGCTTCTCTTTACTTAATTGAAGTTTCTAAAACTCTGGCTTAGCCAAAAAAGGCTTGCTCCTTTTTGTGCATGCACTTGTGGTAAAAGGCCAAAGCATTTTATAGAGGACATGAACTTTGAGACCAGACAACGCTATGGAACCTGTCCACCATCAAAACAGAACAAAACGAGGTTCACGTGCCAACTGCCAACAATGGGGAGCACTTGTCTGCATTGATCACTTTTAAGTTTTCTGTAAAATTACTCATGCCCCTGGAATACTAACCCCAGTTGATCTCCACCCAGGCAGGAGTGGTGGCCATGTGGTCCCTAAGTGAAAATCACCCCACGTTATGGTTAGCGTGAGTCTGGAATGAAAATCACCCGACGTTATGTAGCTGCTACATTCAGAATTTGGGTAATCCGGCAAAAAGAACTCGTATCTCAAAATATGTGACGTTATGGTTAGAGTGAGTTTTTGGTTTCCCTGTTAATGTCTTGACATTGTACAAATTGACAAAATTCTACTAATTTATAGTTTTCATATTTCAATTTGGGGGCGATTGGTGCATTGTTTGGGTGGGCTCAGCCCACCAAATCCCCCCTGTGGCGACGGGACTGGCCTTATGTGGCTGGTTTTCGTAAAAAAATTGCCCATTTTGGGCAAGGTTGATTAATGTGGATGAAAATTGCAATGAAAATAGAAAAATTTCATGTCTCAACCAAATTTACTTTTATTGCAGATACAACCACAAGCTTGAAATGAGGTTCTGTTTAAACCTTAAACCGACCACCAATGACGTCTACTGGCGGAATTTTTGGATTTTTCTTTACTTTTTCATTCATTTTCTAAGAGGACTTCCAACAGTTTTGTTTGGAAAATTGCTTTTGTTCTTCATCATATAAAAAATTTTCCAAAATCAGCACGTTGTTTTTTTCTGATCGGATGAGCTTGAGAAGACATGCTGAGTTGTACGAATACCCGCGAGCGCGTCTAAACCTGTCAGTTAGTGCAGTATAAGCGAATAAACAAAACCTGCCCATTTTGGGGAAGAACAACAACGGTGTTTGTGTTTAGAGGTTACCTGAGCAGGGTTAAATGCAGTGCTAGATATAGTACCATTGGACAGTACCAGTTGTTATACCACCACCATGGGTGTAGCCAGGGGTCACTTGGGCCATGGTGCCCAAACGTATCATTTTCATAATTTGCCCTCCATTTTGCCAGTTTTACAAAAAGGTCGTACTACGGTCGAGTGATCATGGTGAAGTCATCGAAATGAAAACAATAAAGGCTTTTCCCCCCAAAGTTTTCTAGCAAGCTCGGTCCCTGCGGTCAGGTATCTGAATTTAGCGAATGCAAGGCCAAGCCACGTAGAATACGTTAGCTAACGTCTCTACTCGTTTCTGGTAGATTTCGCATCTGCTTTACTCAGATTTGCACATGTCGCATATGAGTAGCACTGCTAGGTATGGCTACTATACGCCCTCTGTTTGAAGTACATGTTCACTTTTTCATGAGAAATGAAATGTTCTCTGAGGACATTCGAAAATGTCCTCCTTTTTGCATTCTTATTTTACATAGCTATAATCAGTGGCGGAACTAGAGCTTTGAGTCAGGGTGGAAAACTTAGAAAAAAGGGGCCCACTTGCCATTTTACAGGGCCCACTAGCCAACGCTCGAAAGAAAATTGAGAAATAATGGTGAATCCGGATGTGGATAGTGTTACGGAAAAGTTATTTTTTATTTGACTTATGAGTCAAGATACTTCGCCGCATTTAGTTACATCCGAAAGGTCTACATGGGTTCGTCCATGGATGTAACAAGGACGGTATTCACGAAAGCTATGTTCGCTTGACCCCCCTAGAAGACTTCTAATCTCTTTAATATTATCAAAGACTCAGTATTTTCATTTACAGGTACTTTATTATAAAATAAAGACAGTCTAATCAATGGTACTCACCACATAGATAAATGTCCAATCTTTACTCTCAGAATGGATTCGAACACAGCAATACAGACACACATGTAATTAACATCTGACTAAAGCATTATTCTGATTCAGTTGTTGCAGATAAATAATATACATAACTCTACTGTTGACTACGTCTGAACCGTGATCAGCGTTTCAGCATATTCTTTAAGTCACGCCTTTTTTCGTACCGTTCTCTCTGGCATATTACGTACGTTATTTCCGCGTAGCGGTTCTGTGTCAAAACAACTACAGAGAGATTACTTATTATATTGAATCGTAACAGAGTTTCGCTCTCTGAATGACTGATGTGTCTCAGACCAACAGAACTTCGTTCTCTGACCATTGTCATGGTTCAGAGAGACAGAGCTCCGCCGTCTGAACAGTTTTTCACGTTTCAGAACAACAGAACTTCGCTCGCCGACCATTTCCATGGTTCAGAGAGACAGAGCTCCGCCGTCTGAACGGGTTTCATTGAACAGACCACCAGCGCTTCGCCTTGTGTTAGGCGAGAGCACTGAGCTGTTCGGCCTCGGCTTGGAGCGGTCCTCAAGAGATCAAGCCAGGCGGCATTTCGCCTTAGCGACCTCTTGTTTCCAGGAAGAGCACTGCTAGACTGAGCAAGGCATCGGCCTTTTGACCATATCAGTCAGGCAGCAGGCGGCCAATTTGGACTTGCCAAATTTGCGCTGTGGAGTGACAGCATCCCTCCCGGACAAGCCGTTTGTAGTCACTGGAGAACGAGTACCTCCTGCTCGATGTCCAGCTCTGGTCTCAAGGCTATAAGCGGAATGGCTCACGAGTCGCACTGTCCCGACATTATAGCTTAACCCAAGGCAATCAACACAAGGGCAGAGCCAGTTTTACTTCAAAGGATGACAAGCTCAAGGCAGGGCAAACCAGAGAAGGAGTCCTCAGTTCAGAGAAAAGCGAACTGATTTAATGACCAAAAATCGGCCTTTTTATAGGCGGATTGTCATGTGACTGGTCACAAGACTTTTCTATTTTTAGTAACAATTTAGGGGCGTGTGATCACGATTCAGCAATTACGTTATTTCGTATACTTTTGATTGGTTAATTCAAACAGTTTGCATTATTTGATTTTGTTGCTTAGCAACAGTGAGAAAGGCATATCTCTGTCGGTTTGGATTAGTCCTTTCCAGCCGGTTGTTTTTCGTTGCTAGGCAACGGCCGGATATTCTTCGTCATAGCAGTCACGTTTTTCTTGGAGCCGTACTGGATTCAGTACTTACTGTTCTTTTGTTTCTTGAGCTCTTTGGCTGTTTTATGGGAATGAATGTACAGACCATAAAGTGTCTGCTACAATAGCTATGCTAAAACCTTCAATCACCGGAAAATAATCCCAAAAAATGCAAAGAAACAACCTACTGAAACCCAAACGCATATTAAAATCGAAATATCACTTTAGGTGGCGGTCCGGTTTTCACATTTAGATCGCCAGGGGGGAATTCGCCCCTCTGCTATGTCACTGGCTATGATATATTGTTTTTGCATACAGTAAGCTGTCGCTACTCCACTGCAACAAGATACGAGATGGTGGCGAAGCTTAGTTTATGGGAGGGCCTGCGAGTTTTCTAATTAATCTATATTTTAGTTGAGTTAATTCTCTGATGGAAAGACGGGGATGCTTTCACATTAATCGTTACATAACACTGGTAAAACTTTTTTCAGGATCTCAATGACCTTGGCATTAGAGTGCGGACTGCATGCTGACGCCATTATACTGTACCAGCTTTGCTGATACGGTGATCAGTGTATTGTACATTGCTTAGTGTTGTAGTTTCTAGTAATTATAGGTAATCCAGGGGTGCAAAAATGCGGTCACGCAAACGCGCCGCGCGATCAAAAACTAAAATTTTTGAAGCTGCGCGAATTACGTATGGTTGCATTTGCACAGTTTGCAAAGAAGAGTGAAAAGACTGTTGTGACTTTGTGGATATTGAGTACCAAAAACTTATTTTTCGTAGCATGACCAGGTGGCTATCACTTTATGGCAACTTGCCAAGGATGCTTCAACTGTACCCAGATTCAAATTCATACTTCGTGTCCATCGACAAGCCAACTGTTTTTCTGAAACGTTTTTTTTTGGAAATTCTTTGAGCGAATTCTGTTCACAAGAAGACATTTGCAATCATTTGTGGTTGCTTTTATTGAGCAATTTCAAAATATTTAGAAGTCAAAAGCATCAGTTGTTGAGGTTGTATCGTGTTTCACCACTGTGAAGGCAAGGATTCAAGCGAGACAATCAAATGTACATATCAAGGCAAGTTAAATCAACACTAAGAAAAATCAGCGAAGGCAAGGATCATGACTGTGATTCATTCATGTCCGATATATCTGTATTGTACAAGTCTTGTGTTTCACACATCTGGCAAAATGGACCACTTTATTTGCTGCTTTGAGTAGATTCCTCCGTTTGCAAACAACTAATTGGGAAAAGGATGAAACGTGTAAGTGGTATCTGCTTGTTAGAAACGTTTCTATTGATGAAGCTAAATTAAACTGTTTGACCAATGCCAAAACCAGTCCTGTCGCCACGGGGGGGTTGGTGGGCTTAGTCCCCCAAACAAAGCTCCAAGCCACCCAAATGAAAATATGAAACATTGGAATTTTTCTTAAATTTGAATGTCAAGCCTATCCTGCACAAACGTCAAGCCCCCCTATTGACGACTTTCTGGCGACGGTTCTGGCCAAAACTTGTTCGAATTCCTGCAAAAAGAGCATCAACTAAATGCAATTTATTGTAAAATGACGGAACATGATAGATGGGCGAAATATTTTGCAACGACGGAACATGACATATGGGCGAAAAGATACTTTTTGACTTCTCAAGAACTGATAAAGATTGCACAGTTTTACTTCAACGTTATGGCTCTTTATGTTATCATGGAACGTTTTTTTCGTTGATGCAGCCACAAACCGAAAAGAAAAAGAATCCTTTCTGGTTGAACCAGTTTCTAGTACAAAGCTGGTGTGCAATTTAAAACATCTTTCATGCAAACAGTTTCATAAAATTGTAAAAAGCGATTCCACATTTATAGGAAATTTAAGGTATCTGCAAAATATTCATAAGCTAAATAGGTTAAGTAAGAATTTTGCTTTGTATGTTTTGAATGAAACATTATCTACACCGGACGTTTTACTTCAATGCTTAAAACTAATCAATAGGCCTATTTATTATTTGACTTGTTAAGTGTAGATAATACACTCAAGTAAGTGACAGTCGCAAATTGTCCTGCCTTTTTACGCTGAAAAATATGACAGCCCTATTGAGCTTATTAATAGATAAACATGGACAGTAAAAAGGGATCGTCCCCTTAGCAAGAGTAGAGCTCATCCAAGTAGTTCTAAAAAAACATTAAAAAGCAAAAGAGCAAAAATGAGAGAGGAAGAAGTTGCAGCTAAGTCAAGAAACATTCAAGTTACTATTTTACAGTGGCCAGGCGCGGATTTACCAATAGGCTAAAAAGGCTTAAGCCTAGGGCTCCCGATTTTGGGAGGCCCCAAAATTTTGGGAGTAAGGACAATTTCCAGCATTTCTGTAAGCAATTATATTTGTATTTTTGTTTTGGTTCAACGCACGTTTTTTTGCTATGCCGCTAACAAAATATCTCTAGAAGAATGAGCGCGAAGGACTCAAGAGAATGACGATGAGCATTCTCTTTTTATGGCGTTGAGAATTGGTTATTGTTACGTATCATGTGTGGAACAAAACCCCTGAATCCATTTTTCAGATTATGCAAGGCCAGTGAGGTAATCCATAAATATGTAATGTGGGTGTGGTCAGATAACTTCACCGCTGCCTTTTTCGTTCGTTTCAATGTGACTGTTTTTGTTGCTGATATCAAGGGAATTCAGAGTAAAGTAATATGTTTATGAATTGGAACAAACAACTTGTTCAGTAAATGTAACCAGCACGTGTAGTCAGTGGCGTAACTAAAGGCATGAGCCAGGGGGGCAAAGATTACCTGTAGGGGGCCCACTGGTCACCGCAGAGGGTCCCACTAGCCAAAACTCCGAAAAAAGTGAGGAATTGATAGTGGATCTCTTGATGTCCATACTAGATTAAAAATACGAAAAACCCTGAAAAATGCTGAAAATAACAACTTAAAAAATACTAAATATCAAAATGTCAACTAAAGTGGGCCCAGTTTTTATATTTATCTTGCCAGGGGGGGCGGCTCGCCCTCTTGCCCCTCGTCAGTTGCGCCACTACATGTAGTGCTAATTTGTATGACATCGTCGCAAACCTTCCAGAAGGGCCCCCAATTTTAAAAAGCCTAGGGCCCCGAAAATCAAAATTCGCCTCTGACAGTGGCAGTGAAGTCCAGCG
>Ga0210059_1012251_pt1 | contig 12995 bp, 11 predicted proteins | sample Ectturendosymbi2_FD_188042 | JGI IMG/M metagenome (GOLD analysis project Ga0210059, IMG submission 188042) | Ecteinascidia turbinata endosymbiont from Florida, USA - Sample 2 (SPAdes) (version 2) | ecosystem: Host-associated > Tunicates > Ascidians > Unclassified | place: Key West, Florida...
TTGACCAACTTGAAAATCTGACTCCTGTTTGGAAATTTGTTGAAGCTGAACTTCCTTCTGAACCTTGCTTGAACAATCTGGAAAGACTTCGTTTCGTAATATGTCTTTACACAAAAGATCTTCTGCTCTATCGACCAAGGCATCATTAGACTATTTTTTGTTTAATATATGGAAAGGTTATCTATTTCCCTATGACAATCTGGAAAGAGAAAAATGAATAAGGTCATCGATAAAGGTTTTAGAAGCTGCCGCTTTGTTTCAACAATTGTGAAACACCCTGTACAAGAAAATCGCTTGACCTGCAATGTTCTCGTTACCGCTTTGTTGGTTGGCGTGCGACCTGATCACTGCTGGTTTGGTAAGCCTTCGGTTGTACCCATCGTACCACGTTTACCAGTGCAATATGTCTCTTTGGCACAATGCGCTTCACCCCACAACTTATTTGCGTGTGAGTTGTGATTTGCGAGAATATCTTAGTTGCTTTTTTACTGACCTTGCGGTATCAGCAATTCGCATCGAAATGCTCTAAATTGTACCAAGAGTGTTGGAGATAGGTTCAAAAAATTGCCTTCAAATCTAAGTTGTTTACGAGAAACCCGCCAGTGTTTTTTTTAATTGCGTAAAGTCATAAATCTTGTCGAGGTGTAGAAGCCGTTTTATTCTTATTTGTAAATAAAACCATATCTACGCGGCTTTAACGATAATTTACTGTAGCTTGCCGTGTGCTCAAACGTTTTTGCCGGTTACTTTGACTCAGTCTAATGCAGTACGGTACGTTTTGTTCCATACATGGGCGTCAGAAAGTGGGCAGGGAATTTCCCCCTAGATTTTAAACTTTGATATTTTGCTCTAAATCTTAACGTTTTAGTAGAAAACCGTTTGTCTGTTAGTTTCGGAGTTGGTAAAACGAAATTTCGCCACTGTTGCCCCACCCCTGGGAAAAATCTTTTTGGCAACCCCCTGAAAAATTGCCTATTGCCTTCCCCCTGGAAAAAATCCTTCCGACACCCTTCCGGTTCCACAAAAGCAAATCGAGAAAAGAAAGGTAAACGAAACAAATCTGGAAGACTAGTTCAGTGAACAGCGCTTGTCTGTTTCGAGCAGGTGATTCGCCCTGATCTGTGGGATACCACTGCTTTGCCGACCTTCCTATCTACGGTCGTTGTGTCGCCATCGAGGTTTGGATTCGACGCAATACATGACCCGGATGTATCTGCTAGCCTCATCGACTTGTCTACTAAAGCGCTCACGGTTCTGTCTCGCAGCCTTTCGCAAAGCAGCCGCTCAGCTCTGGTTAGCGCGCTCAGTGAACAGTTGCTTGGTGAAGGGTGAGTTGTTCTGTCGGACATTGTTCGTTGCTTCTTAAAGAAGATTCTTTTCAAGTCACTCCATTATCGTTAAATTTACGTTGGTTTTCGCGGTGAAAGCACTTGAAAAATGATCTTAAAAATTTCAGCGTAGGAAGGAGCACTTGATGAAAACAGTGGATAAAGACATTTCTTTGCATATTTCGAAATGAATTGCTGGAGAAGGTAGTTTGTCCAGCGCCATCGAGATATCACCCTTTTCGTATTAAATCTACAAAAGCAACGGCACGATAATTCAGCCATCCGTCAATTCCTATCGGTTGTTGCGAACCTTGTCATGCAAGGCATCCGTTGTTTTCAGATACCTTCCTGACATCCTCCCCTCCCCCTACGGTTCGGTGAGTCCTCTCGATTACGTGCAACTCAGGGACACACTGGCGGCGTATCGCATTCTTCACTCAAGCAAGCTTCTCACGGAAGTTTTATCTCAACACAGCAAGGTTCTTGTTCTTTGCAGTTGCGACTATAGTACGACGTTCATTCAAATTAATGTTCTGTGACGTCCAAGCGTTTGTGTTATTCTTCTCTGCACTAGTGACCACCATTGACCTGAGAATGGAAGATGGTGAAATATTCTTAAATTTCGATTGTATTGTGATGCCTACGCAGCACCTCTACCGTAAAGTTAACGCAACAGACATCTTATAAACCGGCACGCAGTATGTTTGTCAGCTGAAAACCTAGAAATATTCCTCTGGTATGAGCTTCCTTTCACCGCTGGCGTAGTTGATAAAGTTCTTTACTTCTTTTAACCTATGAGCGTTTTTTCTGGAACCTGACGATGAATTGCTTTCTGCTACTGACAACGTATTTTCTGCCCTAAGATTATTATAGATTTGCGCGCATCTTGCAAGCCATTGCAGTACGTCTCTTCCCACCCTTTCCGCGTAAATTGCAGCTGATTGGTGGGTTTCTGGGGGAGTGCGCGTCTTGCACGCTAAAGTAAACTCCGCGCCTATTGAGGTGGACATCCGTTTTGTTCAGCTAGCAACCGTTTCTTCCGTCGTCCAGTCAAGTCACTCAAACGCACGTATGCTTTTCAGGGCAATGATGGCGCGTCTCTGATCGAACGACTCCTCTGTCTTGTTTTCGACGCTGTAGTGAAAATGGAGGATGTGGACGGCGTGCTGTGTGCGACGCCCGCTGTGCTGTCGCTTGCCGACGTTGAACTCGGAAAGGAATTACTGCAGTTGATATTTAGTATGGGTGAGCGCGATGTTCTTAATAAAAAGTCATGGGCGTTTTCATCGTCTGTAAATCTGCCTTTTGCCCACGGTCTGTGATCCTCGATCGTTCAAAACCAGATTTGAACACATTTCTCTGTTTTTTTCTACGGATTTATGTCATCGTAAGCGAAGGGCACAACAGAACCAAGGGTTGAACTCCGTTGAGATATTCATTTCAATTTGGCGGCTCCAGCATCGCAGTCAAAAGCAGCAGAACTGAGAAAAGATGCGTAGGACCCGTTTATGACGTAGTGAAAATAAGGTTTAGGGCAGTGGTTCCCAAACTGTGGCACAGGTACCAGTAGTGGTACGCGAAGGCCTTCAAGGTGGTACACGAATAGACCTACTTTCTGTTTTTCTTCACAAAAAACTAAATTAATAGCAATAATTTTTACCTGTCGGGTTCTGTTAATAAATTCCTGAATTTTTGTGTAGCCTACTTCCCTTGTTGGTTTCTAAAAATGGCCATAATACTTTCTCACAGCCAGTTTCTTCATGTTGCATTTGTGTCAATTCTGGTTTCCCAAATTTTTGATCGAATTATATTTGGTACATTGACTTTTGCTGGAACAAAGTAGTACGTGCTGACAGTACGGGACCCACAAATGGTACGCGAATCCTAAAAAGTTTGGGAACCACTGGTTTATTGGGATCTCAAAGTTCTTCTCTCCTACGTCAGTCAATCCAAGTAGTAGCGGTCGATCTCAGTCTTTGCTCTCGACGTAGTCAGCTTTGGTTGCTTTCGTCATCGAACATGTTAACAATGACGTCAAAGGTAAAAACGTATGAAACTTGCTTGTCTGATTTTGGCGACCTAAAGTTTGGTTACAAAATTTCCCCTGGAGGTTGTGAATTTCTGTTGAAAGCTGGAAAACAAATCATCTTCAGGCTCTTGCTACTGGAAACTGCATCCGCCGAACACCGTTCAATTTGCAACAATGGACAAGTTGTACAGAAACGTCTGACGTACTTCGAGCTGTTTGCATTATCGTATTTCTCCAAGAAAAAATAGTTTTTTTCCAAAAGAAACGTTTTACCCAAATTTGCAGTAACAAAGTGAAGTTAAATCAGACCCGTGTTTGATGGTGTTGCAAACGACCTTGTGCCAAAACGTTTCATTAGGTAAGAAGCTTTCTTTCAATGAAAATATCGCGTGTTCCAGGTGTAGAATCCGAGCAGTTCGTCGAGTACTTGTACGATGGTCAGTTACTGGTTTCATCCGAGACCAGCGAGCAGCTCCACAGCAGCAAAGGATCGGTGTTCTTATCAACTTTTTCAGACCAAGTACGTCTTGCACACCAGCAAGGGTTGTGCGTGTGTTGGATCTTCGTTTGTGGTACTTGGATGATTAAAAGGCAGCTGGGTCTGTCCTGTTTTGGAATTACCCAGATTTAAATCGAAAATGGTCAAGTTTTAACGCACTCCTTGACGAAAAAAGTATTTTTTTCGTCAGTGCGTCTTTTTTTACCGCAGATCGATGAGGAAGTGTGTTCGAAACCGACGTTGTACCTTCCACTTATAATGGACCGGATATCACAGGACCTCACTATATGCACCACTATGCTGAATGGAGTTCTCGAGTACCTGGCAACGAATCGGTGAGTGCCTTTGTCGTGGGTTTGCTCGAGAAGCGCTGAGAAGTTTTGTTCTTGGCCTGCTTCGCTATCACAACCAAGCTACTCTGTGCCACTGGTGCCTTTGCCATGTTGTGAATATGGCAGAACACTCGCTTCTCCGCGACCCGAGCTGTTGGCCGCGATTTGATAACAAATCGCTGGAGCCAAAGACCAGGGCTGCAGGTCTATTTATGCTTTGTCTATTCAGGGCTTTCTCAAAAGTGATTCAACTGAATTCCGCCGTCTTTCTAAGAAGGTAGAAAGTTTCAAAATTTTTACCGATTATAAAACGTTTCAGATGCACTTTCCGTGTTGTGCCAATGTTCAATTCTTGTAGTATCTTAACCAATCGATCCACACAGCTCTGTGCGAAAAAAAAGCGGATCGTCAGTTTGTGATGCGATACTGGAATCGTGGAACAAGTTGAGAGTCCTGTGGTGGGAGGACAGTTCGAAGGCAGACGAGAACACGAGAAGTGACGCTCTCAGCATCCTGAGGAAAATTCTCGTGCTTGACCCCAAGGTGTGTTGGTGTGCAACATGTTTGAGTTGGTGTGCAAGTTGGGTTTTGTTGTGTTTCAGTATTTCTGCGTTTCAATTAAAGTTTTTCTGCAAAGTTCCTCAAATTTTGGTTTATTTTGTCTCTCCGTAATAAAGAGAAGTTTTAAAGTTATGCAACTCAGCTTTCGTCACCAAATGCGATGTTTTCAACTTTTTTGAGTTGCTAATCGCATGGAAGAGATTAATATTGGCCGTGAATAACATTCATAGCATTCCTTGTATGCGTCAACTAAAAACCCTTGTTCCGTTGTAGCATGTGTGGCTTGACAGATTTCATCGCCATATTTTAGTCTTTTGGTGACATGTCGCCTGAATTGAGCTGAAGATAGCGAACGTATGCATTTGCAACGGCCGCTGGATGGCGGTATTTGACTACTTTCGTGTTTTTTTCAGATTTGCAAAGATTCGACCCACCCAGCCTTCGATTTAGTGTTTGAAATGTTTTCATTTTTCCTGACATCAAAAAGCCTGACACTGCCTTTCAAACTGCAGGTAGAAAAATGAGTTAAACGTTTTAGTGAATTTTCTCTAGAAGCTATTTTACACATTGTCATGGCAACACAAAGCAAATTGTAAATACATCGATCGCTAGAATCGCCGTCCAGTTTTTGAGTTGGATGTGTCGAGAGCAGAGTTGCGGAGGTAAAATTTCCGACTCCGACTCCTTAACATAAAGGGAATGAAATTTGACTGTTAAAATCAATGGAAATCGTGGTGCACAGCAAAAAACATCTGTTTCAACAAAAGTTTCAAAAAGAAATTGTACCATTTCAACAGGAATTCCCAATTTAGGAGTGTGATGTAAAAAATGATTCAATTGGACATCCCGAGTCGGACAAAAAAATCCGACTCCCAGTGTTGTTAGGATCCGACTCCATTCAAAAACCTCCGGCTCCGACTCCGCAACCCTGGTCGAGAAAAGAATCAACTCGTTGAAAAGTGTGGCGGCTGACTGGCTTTGACGTCATTTGCTGGAAAGAGCCGTGAGAAACAATAATTGTATTGTTTACCACAAAGGCACCCGGAAGCGCTTTTTATTATTCGAAGCACAAATTTGACTGAACTACGAATGCGTTTCGACAGCCTTTAATTCGATGCTTGTAAATCTGATATCGATTTAGTCTAAAACGGCTTGCTGCGCCTTCATCCATATCTCATGCAATGAGCATTCTCGAGTCGCTGTTTGACTTATTGGGACGCCGGCCACCTCCCACACTTGTTAGATAGAAGCTGCTGACCCGTAAATAGCGTCCTACGTGTGACTTGGAATGAGACCGACCCAGATATACAACATGCATCGGCTCCGCAGTGAGCTGCAAAATTTTATGACAATGAAAGTGTGTTTCGATATTGTGAAGTATCAACACACTTCGCATGGTCACGAACACAACTTTTAGGCCTTGGACCTGTTGAGCTTCTTCACACTCTCCTCGCAAACCTGCGAAAGACTGAAGAACGATCTCGAAACGCTGATTGGCCAACACTTCCCGCTCCGCTCGATGGAGTTCTCACCCGGCTCCGCGTCATACAACGTTTATTGCTCAGCAGTGAGGAAGCTGCTGGTATCCCTGGAGCTGTCGGGCAGTACAGTGGTGAGCGATTTTGTGGCTGCTTCAGTGACGTTCAAGCTGCGCTAAAACTCCGCCAACCGCGTTCCGCATCGTCATTCTGCCCGTTTTGAACCGCAGCAACGAGGCCCGTTCGAGACCGTGTTTTAAAAAGCCTGCAATTAAAGGTTGAGACTGTGCCTCGCCACCCGTTCACTCGGTTTGTACGCCTCTGCTCTTTATTTCTGCCATGTTTGAAACCTCACGCTTGGCCAGAAAAGCATTTCATTGCTTTTGTTAAGATATAGCGATAGCTTCGTGTGGTTACAACAGTGAAATACATGTTTCAACTTATATATACCATAACGTTGTATATGAAGCTTTTCTCTTTCCTCTGTATGATGACATTGTCCCTGTTCTAGATGTGTGTGATTTGCGTAAACAGAATACACGTTTGATTGATTGTAAAAGACCTGAAAACGGTTTGCTAATGGCACAAGTATACAAGTAAACGGAGAAGGTTGTTTGTTGAAACTATTTCACTGCCTCACAAAATGCAGATCCTGCAAATCGTGATGAATGTCTACTGCCGTGAAAGTGAACACGTGATGGCGGAAGAGATCCAGCAAGCTTTCCACAATTGCGTGAAGAGGTTCATTTATTGTGTGTTGTATACTTTCAAAGTAGTTCTGTTGACACTTACGTGTTACAAAAACACGGTTTAGACTGAAGCTGATACGCATCGTTACGAATTTTTTTAGTTCGCTATATTTTATCCTTGCAAGCAGGCTAGAGTAATCATACGCAACATGGCAATATGGGGAAATTTGACGTTAGGGGGAACTTGAATATCAGTTTTAATGGCCAATAAAGGTTTCCTCGATTTAAATGGGAGTTCGCGTTTTGAATTAAAATTTAAATCTGTCAGGAGTGACATGACTATGGGTTGGGTTTATTGGCGCAAACATTAAACATTTTCATAAAAAATAAAACTAAGGCGCTGGGACACGGAAAACAAGCCTATGGAGATGCTTAGGTGGGGCATGGCCGAAAAAAGTTGGGAAACAGTGCTAGTGTCATGTCTTGATTGTATCAGATCGGTTGGCTGCTAACAGCGTTGCTAGCACTAGCGTACGGAGGGGGGGCACTGTGCCAGGGCCCCCCCCAGACCCTAAAAATAAAAAATGTATAAACAGTATTCGGCAGTGCATACCGAAATGTTTAATTTTAGGCGAATAACACTATTTTGTTTAGAAAAACGCCTCTCAAAGCACAAAATGACTATATTTCCTAAAATTTTTTGGGGAGGCATGACCTCTTTGCCCCCCCTCGGGAATTTTCTGGGTACGCCACTGGTTGCTAGTATGATATCTGAATCGCAAACAGCTTCTACGTACGATTGCTTGTTGCATCTGCAGCAAGTCTTAACTCATCTCGAAAAATCGCCCGCTGTTATGCTGTGCAGTGTTGAGTAAAAAAGAGGTTTTAAGTTGTAAAGACTTTTGCCGAAAATATCAATCGATAAATGAGACAAAAGCCGCCAGTAAGCAGCCAACCATCTGACACCTCAATAGACCATAACGATAGTAAAGAAATATTTCTATCTTTGCGTTGCTCTAGACTTGGTTCCAAGCGAATACGCTTGCAAGACGTGCTTGATAAGCTTTGCTGCTGTTCGTGATTTGGTTCATTGACAATTGCTGGCTTCAGCTGGTTCTCATATTCGCAACAGCATCCCAGGTCGACATCAAAAGGAAGCGTTGGATGTCCCTTTTCATCATTTTCAAAACGCGCGCTTTTCTATCGCACGTCGTCTCGCTGTCGTCGACATTCTTGCGCCGATGGCGGCCAACTGTGACTCTGCCTCGATTGTCGAGTTCTACTCCAGTCACGTCTGCGAGATCATAGACGTCATAAAAGAAGATTCGAGAAGAGTATGTTGGTTTTTGCGACTTTGGCCACTACGCGTGGCAGCTTGGGCATGGCCGAACAAGCCACGCTTTTGAGATGGTCCAACTTCGACATATTTGGTGTAGTCAGCTTGTCGCATGATAGCACCAGGTTGAGTGTTCATTATGAAATAGTTGATTAGATAAGCACATGGTTGTTTCATGTTTCGTGCTTGAGGCATTATTTAAAACTTGGCAAGATGTGCCATTGATGCAAAGCAGTTTTGCAAACTTCTCGGTGGAGAAGCACTTATATCGTTGTAGCCGTCACTGTACGGTTGCGTAAAAGATATGTTGGAATGTTCAAAAAATCTTTTCACTGCAGCGAGTCGGTGGTTCAGTTGTCGAGAATTGACTTGTGCACTGAACAGAAACCTTCTATTCTCTTATTCAAAACTCCAGGACTAGAAATTATGCCACTCAACATTTCTGTGATCAAAATGTGGTGACGTGTGACCGCCATGTGCTCAACACTCCCACCGGCAAACGTGCACATTTCAAACTTCTCAGTTTAGCGTGTGGTCGAACCACTGTTCCTCTTAGAATGTAACGTAACGATTTGATGGTGTTCACTGTGTGAAATGCCTGTCCGCCGAGTGCAGCTCGATTCTGTTTTTCAGTTTCCTGAGAGCAGTTGGTCGGTTCAGCTTGAACGGAAAACGCTTTGCTACCGGATGCTCGAACTGCTGTTCTCTCTGTTGACCAAGCAACATGTAAGTCTACAGCACCACTGGCGATTTTTACATCGCACTGATTGCTGGAGTCGCCAGGCTGGCAGTGATTAAAACTGAGTTGGTAAAACTTTTCGCAACATGCAAATTCTGCCTATACGTGTAAGCGGCCAGTGCGTCGTGAATGTTTTGTTCTGAAGGTAAAATGTTACCATGCGTCATGATTTTGTTGCCGTGCCTTTCGCAGCTGGATGCGAGCTCTACGATCGGTCAAACTTACGCAAGGCAATCAGGAAGCAAAGATTCTCTGATGAAAACGTTCATGCTGCTGGCGAACAGGTACAGGTCAACGCCAACTAGTTAAATCCATGCTTGTTCAATGCGAAAATGCGTAGCGTCTAACATGCTGAGCAGGTGGTCAAAGTTTAACCAAGAACTAATTTGCCGCTGCCTCGCAAGCTTTCTGTCAAGTCTTTCATTGTGCAAGTACAGATTCGTATCACTGGGATTGATCGTAGTGGATGAGCAGACAACTGAAAATGCTTTTTTTGCAAAATCTATCTTCCTTTTATAAATCTTAGATAAATGGGCATGTATCCTGTTGGGCCGACCCTGAAGGCCCCATAATCAACGCAGCGTAACCGTTATTTTTTAGGCCAGTGCTTCCCAAACTTTTTTGGCTGGCACCCACTTTTACTGATAATTTTTTGTGGGTTCCACTGTCAGATTTTGCGGTAAAACGAAAACTATTGAGATATGAGAAAGAAACATTAAAAACACTTGCAGTGTACTGTTAACACTTTGAGAGCCGGTCTAGCCGGTCTGGGAAACTCGAGCTTGCTTACTAGATACCACAAGATGAAGACGAGACTTGATAGGAGACAAGCTCACACGCAACGCAGCATTCAGAATGTCAGTTTTAAGACTGTTTCGGGCCTTCGGCTTATTTACAGTTGAGGGGACGAACTCACAAAGGCATATAATAGTGAATAATGGCAAGAGAAATATCATGATCTGCCGTGCACGCCTACACTACCTAGTAAGTAGTAACGCTTCGTTTACCTTTGCACGACATTCTAGTCATATTCACAACGATCAATCACAAAAATTTTAAAGACCGCAGTTTGTGCTACCGCGCCTTCATTGTTAACGCGACACAACGCATAACCTCTGACGCAACAATGGGCAAATTTCTGGTTCCCATTCGTCGATCTAATTAACAGAAAATCGGCTAATTTTCAAGAAAAGCTTTTACCCCGATAATTGTAGCATTTGGAATTGCTTCGCTGCCCTGTTGAAAGAAAATAACGGCCCAATGGTGGGCCCCGTTTCACTGGTTGGTAAGTGGTGGCTTAGGCCATTGTCATCGTTGACTCTTGCTCAGAATCTTTCTGAAACGACTTGCTTGATATGTTTAAACGAATTTCATGTGCTAGCGTACTTGCTGTTCTCTTTGCAGGGACAGGAATGAGGACATGGAAGGCCAGACTCAACTCCTGGAAGAGAGACGAATGTTCCACTGTTCTGTTTACAACGCAATGATTGCTGCAGTTATTTGCACACAGACTGATGCTAAGTGGTGCGAATGTTCAGCTTTTCTAGCTTTATTCGCGCCTCTGTTTGAAATGAAGTATAAGCTACGGATACGTTACTTACAGGCGATTTTTGATAAAGTTTTGGGCAAGTTTGTCGTGAAAAGTACTGTAGAAATCGGATCCAGCTTGTTTGTTTCCATTGCGCAAAAACAAGTTTTGAAAGTTTGTTTCGCCCGATTTGCTGAACACCAGAAAAAAAACTTCTAAGCGAGCTGTGTGATCTACATTTCGGTTATTAAACTTGAAAAGCATTGTTTTTGCTGCTTTTTGTGGACGCTGGCACAGCAAAAGCAAAGCAATGGCAGATGACATCGTGTACTGTTTACTTTATTTTGCCGCGCAGGTACAAAGCGTTTCTTTTCGACGAAAACTTGTCCAAGAACCAGTTTCTTCTCAACAACGTGATCAACACCAGCGTCAAGTACTTTTTCGAAATTGAAATCAGCGAACCTCTAAAGAAAAGAAAGCGCTTCGTTGCCATCAGAAGTGCAAAGCGAGATAGGAAGGTGCGATTCTTTGTGGTGTTTCCAGAAATATGGAAGGCCATGTCGGGAGCTTCAGTTCGATGAAATGCATTCCGTGTTTGCGTCGTTTGGACTGCATTGTTCGTAAACAGGGGGGCATTCGGGGACATTGCACCCCCAATTGTTTTTGTTCACCCCAGTTTTGTTGTGCCCAAAAATATTTGTTTTAAACATGTAATCTGAACAAAAATCTTGCTCCCCTAAAACATATTTCGCCCCCCAAACTTTAAAACGTGGCTACGGGCCTGCACCCAACTCTAAATACCGTTGGACATCCTTTCCTCAACGTGATTACGTGATAACATGCATATTCAAGCTGTTCAAATCTGTGCTTTTCGCGATTTTTCGATCGGCGTGTTAGCACTGGAATGAAAACAAGACCCTGTGTGGTTTTCATACCGGCGCCATGGCAACCTCTGGTTTTCACAGACTTGTGGTTATTTGTTATTATCGAAAAGCGAACGTCGGTGGTGAATCGGCTAAATTTTTGTCCAGCAATCGTCGCCGTCTGACTCGTCCTATGCGGTCCCATATATGGCATCGAATGCGGGCAGCAGCTTGAGCGAGGAAGTTGATGTGTTCGACTCCAATCGAAGCAGAACGTTGTCTCATGCTGGAATGACACGGGGTGGAGGTGAGTGGTGCGAAACGTTTTCTCACCTGTCAATGCCACATTGAAAGCAAACACGTTTTCATGTGAAGGTGATCACGTTATTGAGTTTTTGCCGATGTGTTCTTGGTCTGTTTCGTGCGAAAAATGAATTTTTTTCGTTTTTAATGCGCGCTTTGATGCCAAGATGCCGCGAAAACGCTGTTTATTTTTCGTAGATGTTCAAGGGGCAATGGCATCTTCAGACGAGCCGAGTGACCCCCCGGCCGGGGAGTACTTCGAACTAGAAGCAGACAAACTCAACCAACATGAATGTATGGCGCCTATGGTGGCATTGATAACGCACATGCATCAGAACGGCATTGGTGAGGATGTTTCGAGAGTGTGTGGGTGGAGATTTGAAGCTCTTTACATATTTCTTTCCGTACGTTTGTTGATCGTTAGAAAATTGACTCTGTTGCAAAGCTGGGAGCATATTTTGTTTTCTTTCTGCTGTTGGACAACCGGTCACTTGATCGAAATAGTTCATTTCCATGCCCTGGTTTGTTTGAAGCCCTGATATAGTTCCTTCGTTTCAGAGGCGGATCCACTGCTTCGGCCTAACTTGACAAGAGCAGAATTCTCTGTGCTAGTAAAATATGTTCAACGTTGCATAAGCGTTTAAATATGTTCGAGTTTTGGCTAAGAAGAGCATGTTAGAATTCGTTTTTTTTTAATAAAAATTTTGCCAATTCTACCAGGTTTTCCTGCTGAGAACGCTGAAACACGTGACTTTCCTACATGGATGAGCGCCTTGCTGAAAAAGTTGTCGTCTTCTTCAACTCATCCAAACATCAGGCTCTTCATCAGCAAACTGGTCGTCAACTGTCAAAACTACTTCAGGTCTTATATGGCGCATCGCAAACATATCGACTAACCCAATTACGCATCAGCTGCATATGCTATGTTATTGACCGAAAAACGAAAGGAATATTTTGCAAACCTCTATTAGGACTTATTTTCATTGCAAGAGCAGGTTTTTGCCATGCTTCTTTTTTTCACTGTTGATTAAAGTATTGAAAGGATTTAGCCTACGGGCCGTAGTTTGCCCACCACTTAAGTAGTGGGATGCTGTAGTGTGTAGACACAAAATAGCGAATTTCCGTTCCCAGCATGCATTGACAACAAGTTCTTTTCCGCAAAGCATGATTGCGCGACTGGTTCTCAACCTGCTTAAATCTCGTGACACCATTGCAGTGCTGCAGCGATCTACAGCTTATGACGCATTTCCTCTCTAGCATACACGAATATTTTTGAATGTGTGAAAACAGTAAATGTTTAATTTGATAAC
>Ga0210059_1012252_pt1 | contig 12994 bp, 7 predicted proteins | sample Ectturendosymbi2_FD_188042 | JGI IMG/M metagenome (GOLD analysis project Ga0210059, IMG submission 188042) | Ecteinascidia turbinata endosymbiont from Florida, USA - Sample 2 (SPAdes) (version 2) | ecosystem: Host-associated > Tunicates > Ascidians > Unclassified | place: Key West, Florida...
TGTCGTCCTCGAACCAGAATGGTCCAATGATGCCATGTTTGGAGATGGCAACCCAGGCAGTGCACTTCACAGAGTGTAATGGCCTTTGCAGACAGTGCTCAGGGGGTGTGCTACCCCAGAAGATGTTGTTCTTAGAGTTCACGTTACCTGACAACAGAAAATGTGCCTCGTCCGAAAACCAGACATTGTCAAGAAAGTCTGGCACAGCGTTAATCTTGCCGAAAATACGCCTCAACTACAAATATCTTTTGTTCAGTAGTCCATGGCATCTCGAAGGTCAAATTTGGTAGACTCTTAGAACATTAATTCTACCAGGTAAATCTGAAAAATAAAAAGAATTGATTTATTTCAAAAGTTATTCAAGTTTAGGTGATGACCGTTTTTTTTGTGTCACCCTGTACTAAGACTTTTGAAGGGGTCGCTCAGCCATACCTTTACTTACTGGCACAACTTTATACAACTTTTTGCCGTCAACATTTTTTGGAACATCACAAATATTACATGCAATGTTCGCTTTATCATTTTTAGTGGTCTCAATAGGCTGGGGAACTGGGCCTTTCCCAGCTTGGGACATCGACCTTTCTGCTTTAAATTCGAAATACTGTACATTATACTTCTTACCGCATTCACGGCACTTGCGATGTAAACCACAATCAACAACCCTATGGCCGGGTTGTAAACAATTTAAAGACAGTTTATATGTTTTCACAAATTCAAATCTCTCTTTCTGAGATTTTTCCTTGAAGGAAGCACAGTTCCACAGCTTTTGATCGCCTCGACACAAGTCACAATAGACAGTTTTACTTAAGGTATCACCCTCTTTCATAGCATTAAGAGACATCGCGTTGCGAGAATGGGATTGTCTGTGGATGAATTTCCTGGGTTTATTTAAATGCACTTTGTGATTCTCATGCATCTCTTTGTCAAAGTAACATTTAGCATTTGCTTCTGCTTCATCAACTAGTTCTCTTAATTTAACAAAGGTTCCCAAATATTTTCTGCTGTAAGGAATGAACTCTGCTTTGAGCTTGTCAGGTAAGCGCCTGAAGAGCTTGCGAAGTACGTCTGAACTATAAATTCACTTAGACCAGTGGTTCCCAATCTTGTTCGAGCCGTTACCCAAATCAATGGAGCGATGTCTTAATTACCCTCAGTATTCCGCAGTGATCTCTCATAATATAGAACAACATTGTGGTTTTGGTTCCGCATTACCCCAAGAAAAATCGCATATTACCCCAAGGGTAATTTACCCCCAGTTTGGGAACCACTGACTTAGACGGCCACAACCGGCGTACGTGGATTCACATTCAAACATTTGATCCCTGAGAGCAGCAAGATTAGCGGCGTCATATAACTCAATTGCGGGTCCATCAAGCAACTCATCCTGAACCATTTGACTTAACAAGGTACAGTCACCAAATATCTGCTCTAAACATTTCCAAGCAGTTTGATATGCCAATGTTCGGTCCATATAAACAGTACCACCAAGACCCTTAATTGAATTTGCTGCACGGCCAACACACAGCGACTGCAAAAATGACAATCTCTCATCATTAGGGCAAGTTTTTGCAACTTTTGCAACTTTTTTTTACAGCTTCCAACAGCTGCTTATATACTCAAAATATATGTGTTTCAATGTTTTGAGCTGTTTCCAAGAATTTTATATTGCAACTTTTTGCAAATTTTTCGATTTTTGCCTGCAACTTTTTACTGCAATTTTTATCAAGTATTGCGCAAAATGTAAAAGCATAAATAAAAAAAATGCTACAAAACTATTTCAGTTTAGTTCTATTCTCTTTGATTGCATGAAAAAGAGCTATAAGACGGAATAGCTGGTCTCGATGTTATCTATGACGAAACAGTTGGATTGCAAGCTAGAAATTTTACAAACCCAGTCAAGTACGACAGTGCCCGAACTCAATTAGAGGTGGAAGTGTGGAAAATCTTGACTTTTGGCCAAGTCCGCGCAAACAAAAATAGGTTGTGTCAAGTTCGCAGTCAAATGTGCGCATAAATGCAACTTTCGTTGAAAATAAATGCAACTTTCTCACTTTTTTACTGCAACAAAAACTTGCCCTACTCATCATCATCCAAGTACTACACAGTCTCAACAAACTTTTGATGCTATACACCCTGTCCTGGATATGTCACACTAGGAGAATACACATGAAAAATGGGTGTAGCATTTTGTGGTGAATTGACATTCGGAATTGCTGGTCTCTTCTTTTAATTGCTCCAGCCAAAGCACCTTAGCTAGATAAAGAAAACCGAGGTTAGAAATAAGAACTGTAATAATCATAACCAATCTTAAATCACCGCTACGCAGTCAAATCCTAATTTCGCCACATTGCTTGATTGGTCCCATAATGTTGCAAATAACTGTAAAATACTTTAATTTTCAAATCATAGTAGTCTATAATGTAAAAGCATTCAATTGAAAACTTTCGCTTAATTGCTTATGGCAAATTTAGCAATATAGTGACTTCTTGGACTGAAAAAATTCTATATGCATAATCGGGCGCTGATTTTAGCGGAGGCGAAAGAAGCGGTCATCTCGGGCCTCCCTTTCGAGAGTTTCGCATTGTTTTGGTAAAAAGCTTATTATTTAATCTAGAGGCACCTTTCATAATCTCTGAAGCAAGTCATGCGTTTGTCAAAATAAAACAAAACGTATGTGCAAACGTGCCAAAAGGGGACCCCAACAAGTTTAATGTGTAGAGAAAGAACAATTTAAAATCAAATGACTTCAAACAATTTACAATGTGAAATGGACCTTCACGCAGAAGCAAATTCCCAGATTTGGATATTAAAATTAAAAATTAAACTTGTTTTCAGCGAATAATGAAAACAATATAGCATGTGTAAAAATAACATGTACATAGCATGTGTAAAAATGCCCCTATCTGAGAGTTCGCCTCCGGCACCTAAATTCTAATATCCACCATTGTATATAGTAAAGAAAAATTTGACACAAAGGACCGCGGGGCCTGTAGCAATTGCTGCATTTGCTACTTTTGTTAATCCGGCACTGGCTGGACAGGAAAAGCAAAAAGTTCTGATAGTGGAAAGTGAGATCATTGCATTTGCTACACTTAGGAATACTTGATTAATTTTTTTGCATTTCACGGTAGTAGCTGCCCAGATTATCTCGTACAGACCGCTCGTGCCACAGCAAGTTTTGCGTTATCCGGGGGTACAACGGGAAGGCGTTGTTGTGGGCACATTTGTGCTGGAGAGACTTTGCATTGAGTGGAGTAAGTAAGCGGAAATGCATTGCAGCAGGTAGAGACGTTCAATTACCTTGGGGTGCTATTAACAGGGAAGACAGAACAAGGAGGTTGATACACGGATTGGTAAAGCAAACGCAGTTCTGCGTGAGTTTTTTTCGCTCTATGGTCACAAAAAGGGAGCTTTCGAACAGCTCGAAGCTGTCAATTTTTGAATCGGTCTTTGTTCCGATCCCTCCTTACCGATGGCCAAGAATCTTGGGTAATGACTGAAAGAGTGCTGTCTCAAGTGGGATTTTTGCGAGTTCACGTCGTGACACATCGCGACAAAGTGCGCAGCTATGAAATTTGGAAAGCTCTGAATGTCGTGCCACTTATCCTCCGAATAGAGAGATCCCAGCTACGTTGGTTCGGCCATGTGTCCAGAATGGCCCAAGATAAATTGCCGAGACAAGTTCTGCTGGCTTCAGCCACGAGAAAGCGGACCAGAGGTCGACCATGGACCAGGTGGAGTGACTACATATCCGACCTTGCTTGGTACCGTCTTGGTGTGGAGCCAGCGGAACTGTTTGAGATTGCTGTTGACCGTGAAGTATTTTTAGTCGATATAGATAACTTCTTCCCCCATGAACCTCCTCAGAGGAAAATCGGGTATAATAATTAATAAATGAACATTTAGAATAATTACGTCAAGACTAAGGTGGTTTTTACGAATATTATCGCTGGAGAATAAACTTTGACTGTTTTACAGTGGGAAATAGCTGTTACTTATGAATACTCCTAAAAAAACTTTTCTATTTCGTAAAAGTGGGAAATTCGAGTTCAAGCAACTTTGATTTTATAAGCAGTTTTCATAGACTGTTATTGTGCCAGTGCGCTATTTCTACATAGAGAAAAAGTTATTTGTGATGCCGCTTTTGCAGAAATTCCAGGCCGCAATGACTAAAGAGGGAAACTTTGTTGTTGCCAGCGGAAGCGCCGTTACGCTTTGGTCCAATAAAGGTCGACTGCTCCACGAGTATGGCATGGAAAAATTCAAATTTTGCAAACAACTTTGCCTCAATGAAGACGGTGGGTGCGCTTATATACGTTGTTTCCAGTTTTTATAACCATGAACTGAAAATCAAAAGTCAATGCCCTTTCAAAGCAGCATAATTACTGTTTGCAAGCTTGTTTTTGCTGATGGATTGCCCATTACATATGTTTATAATTGAACACTAGACCTTTCGGAAAAACTACCAAACTATGCTAAAGAAGAAAAGATTTCTAACTAGATTTTAATCTCTGCGCTAAAAGATTATGATAATAAATGAATAAAAACGCTTCAGGAAATGGTTACATTTCGACAATTACATATTTTCAACTGTTTATGCGCTACTTTTATGACCGTGGAAACAATACACTTGTAAACAAGCACGACGATGAAAGGAATGCGTGGTCGGTCTGTTTTTACTTTTTTCATGTTACAAAGCTTGCTTTAAACCTTAAAAAGATCTTTTAACGGTTTTCTAGCGTGTCTAAATAAAAATTATATCACTAAGGGTACAAAGCTTGATACAAAAATAACAGTAAGAAAAATCATAATAATTTTGTGTTTTTAAACAAGAATATTGTAAATAAATTCTATCACAAAGTATTGCAGTATGTGGTTTCAAAATGAAACTAAATTTCGTGAACACCTGGTTGGATGTATAAAAAGTTTGATATGCTGCTCATTATCCCCGCAATACGTCCGACAGCTATTCAAACCCAATACGTGTTTCTAAATACCTACTGTTTTATCAGTGTTTGAAAAACATGACTATCGTTCAGGCTCGTAGCCAGAAATTTTAATAAGGGTGGGCAAACAAACACTGAGTCTCAACATTTAAACATTTATAGCCCTTTGTTTTTAAAGCATCACCCATAAAACGTGCATTTGTCTGGCGTTTTTTCCCTGAACAATTGTGTTCGTATTTAAGTTGGCAAATTAAAGACTGCTTTATACTGAATTGATAACTTTCAAAAGTGCTCACAGTGAAGTTCCAAGCTTCTACTTTGGATTAGTACCACCATTTGCTCGTAAAACTTTCCCGCACAAGTGCTTGTGAAAATCTCGATGATAAGTAGCACGATTTGCAGTATGCTTTTTGCAGCCAATATTGTGAAGCTATTTGGCATTAATTTGATAAGCGATTTCGCACTTCTTGTATGTCTGGACCTTGGACCCAGGAATCGCTTCTCAGTCAAAATTTGAGCTCCGTCAAAATTTGAGCATAAAAAATGTATACCGCCGCCATATTCACGCATTTAGTTTTAGAACTGCACAAAAACGAAATTCTACGAGATTCAATTAAGGCTACAGCTGACTCTGCAAACAGGCACAAGTTATATTTGTAGCACGCCAGGGTTATCAAAGAGCGACTTTTGCGTTGGTCTTGAAATGAAGCTTACGTCACCATTAGGTGGGATGCAGCAAGCTGGTGCGCAAGAAACAGCTGCGAAAAGTGTTACTTCTTGGTTTTACTTGTGGTTAGTGATTTCATAGTCACTAACTTCCACACGGAGCTTAAACCTTGGGTAAAAGTCAGCCATGATATGAATCCCAGAACATTTACACTATATACAACATTTGATTAATCGTGGACAATTGGTAAAACATAAAACATACCACTTTGATCAGGTTCAACTAAAAGCTTCCTAAAGCAGTTTCGCTGATTTGCGCTGAGTATCTCTTTGGCTTACACGTGAAAGACTTGATTAAGCTGATGATTTTGGTGCAACTTTTTGGAATTGGGGGGGCATTGCCCCGTTGCCGCCCCTGGGTACGCACCTGCTATCGTCTATGTCTCGTTAGAAATGTTGTAGTTACGTCCGGGTAATTATCGAGCTGAACAACAACGTGCCCAGCATCGAATCCACAGCGGAGTTTACTCTAACTGCAATCATGAATTTTAAGAATTACAAAGCACTTTATCTGCAGGAAAACTGATCTTGATTTGGCGACTCTTGCTGGCGGTATTTGTGGTTCAGGAATATATTTTAAAGACAATGAGGTGTTAAGTTCCATACACAGCTGTGGTACCACAGTTGGCTAAAAGACTTTCTGTTAATCACGTTTTCTATCACTTGTTTCTTTTGCGGAAGCTTCAAACAGGGATTCATGGGACACTTTCTGCAAGAAGAAAACCTTAACGTATTCTTTCGAAAATCTTTGAAAACAGGAATCGTTGCTGTAACTGATCCCGACAAAAATTGTGCTGCAATTCTGTCTGTTGATGGGAATTGGTTTCATTCATTTGGGGAGAAAGGAGCAGATCATGGCAAGTTTAACTGTCCAACCGGCGTAACTATCCTGCAAAATGGAGATATAGCTGTGGCGGACTGGGAAAATCGAATACAGGTAGATGCGAATAATGTGTGCAAAATTTCTAGCTCTGTGCGTATTAAGCGGAGACAACAATTAGACACCGCAATGTTTCAGAGAAACTAACGTTTCAGGTAATCCATTTAAAAAATGTCTCTGTTGCAATTTCTCTGTTACAGACAGGAAAGACGGTTAAGCGATACAAGTACGAAATAAGACAAATCTCTGCAGATTCTAAGCGGAGTTTTAGCAATTTGCCAATGCTTACGTTTTGCTTTTGGATCTGTTTGAATCTGAGAATACCCCATGGCTGTAGGCAGTGGGGCACGGTGGTGTCGCTCCCTTCTCTGTAGAACGGCCTTTTTCAGTCTTTCGCTGAATGTTGTCCCCATTTTTATGGTTGGCCTTTTCAACCAAGACCTGGCAACCCGCCTGCAACGACCTATACATGAAAAAGCGTTTTGATAAGCGAGGGAGGAAATTGTATATCACATACGAACTACCAAATTCAGTATACACTATCCGACTATCGCGTTGCGCCACGTAGAGTTCTCGTGGAACTGCAGTCGGTAACCACTCTGCTACAGCATTGTTGCTTCAAAATAGCGCTGCAAAACTTAGTTGCAACATTGCTACTGCTTCCATGTAACCTGCAAATCAAAAGCTAAAACCTAAGGTAAGGCAACGCACAGAACTTAAAATGCACGGAAGTAAACGGATTAGATGAGTGAGTGGAGTGAATACGATGCAATAATGTGCATAAAAGACTTGTGCTGCGAAAAAATTGAAGACTCATAGCCGGATTAAGGCACCGCGGGGCCCGTAGCATATTAACAGCGCGGGGCCCTTAGTTAAAAATACACTTGAGCAAGTGTTGAATCATAAATTCAGTGGGCATCCACGTGACTATCATAAGGCACTGAATTTCGTATGTACGAAAACCTGGTCATAAATACAAACTGGTGGACATTGTGGCTACATACCCTTTTTTACCAAAAACGTATATGCATATCTTTGTACCATTAAGGAATGCATTACTGTGCAGCTCACAATTACAGTACAGAAACAGTAATTACTGCTTCCAGACTCGTCAACACATTTCATCACTGCTGTAGTGTAGTCTAAATATAAACGTCGAGGTCTATTGTCAAAAGCAACAAACCTACTGCTTAAGATTGCATTTTCTAGATTTTGTCATAGCGAATTTGTTTATGATACTGGTAGTGTCTAATTTACATAGAACTTCATGCTCTATAACACTCTTCAGAATCAGGCTGTTCAGCTAGTTTTGTCTAATGGTGCCCCTTTAATGTTCATTCTACCATCTTAAAGTTTAGAAAATGACCGTTGTCAACTGCAGTTGGTCAACCTGAGAGTTAAATAAATACGTAAATCACTTTCTACATGTGCAAAAGAAGACCCCAAGTATACTACCCAATGGCTGGTGAATACATGCCAAATTCAGGGCTGCCAATGAGATTTTTTGAAAAACCCATATAGACTCACCAAAAAACACAAATTTGAACAAAATCCTAGGTAGACACAAAAGTTGGTGAATCTTTCTACCATATCTGGGCATCTGTAAGTCACAAAATGTGCTAGCGATTATGTACTGTTGCTTTGCTAATGAACTTTTGTGTCTGTCGGAATTATTATATCGCAGTAAAATGGACTTGTTTGAATTTCTGGCGGTGATCTGGAAGAATTTACAATAATTAAATCTTCGTTCCCAGTGTCCTTCTGTAGCTAACGTTTGAGATCTGGATCTTTCAAACACTCTAGCTTAAAACTGTTGTGTGTAACGTAATTAATCCTTTTATTCAGACTATTGCTTCATTAGTGCCTCTGTCACTTGAACTAATTGCACCTAGCTAATATTTACAGCTTATGTGGTGTCAGTGACTTTTTCATCAGTTATGCTGAAGACTAAGGCACGTTGATAAAAGACGATAAAGAAAGATGAGACTAGAAATAAGAAGTATAATAAAAGCATACCCTATCTTAAATCACCGCTACTCAGTTGCATCCTAATACCCCCAGATCTGCACAAGAAAAACCAGAAAGGCATTGCAAACCCAGATCTGGTGCAAAATCCCAGGTTTGGCTCCACCATATGGCCAAATCATTTGAAAGTACGAAAAAGGTAACGAAACTCATGGAACAAGTCAATGTGATATAATATTTTTTTGAGCCATTGATAACAATGCAGCCAAGCAATATCTGCAAATTGCTGCAATTTCGCCTCGTTGAGTAATCCCATACGTTTGCACATGACTGTAAAATACTTTAATTTTCAATTCACAGTAGTCTAATGTGAAAGTATTCAATTGAAAACTTTCGCTTAACTACTTGTGGCAAATTTAGAAAAATTGTGACTTCTTGGACTGAAAAAATTCTACAATGGAGCCTCATCAGAGCTGGATATCAGGGGAGACGAACCAGGCGGTAGTCTCGGGCCCTCCTTTTGAGAGTTTCGCGCTTAGTTTTTACATTGTTTTGTTCAAAAGCTTATTGATCACTCGGGAGCCACTTTTGATAAGCTCTGAAGCAAATTATATGTTTGACAAAATAAAGCAAAAATTATGTCCAAAGTGACAGAAGATCCCCTCAACAACTTTAATGTGTAGACAAAAAACAATTTAAAATCAAATGACTTCAAACAATTTACAGTGTGAAATGAGCTTTAACGCAGAAGCAAAGCCCCAGACAAAATGAAAAATTTAACTTGCTTTCAGGGAATAAAGTTTCTCAATAGCATGTTTAATATATAGGTCCCTCTTTCTGAGAGTGGGCTTCGGGCACCTAAATTCTAACGTCCACTTTTCCATATAATAAAGAACAAATTTAACACAAAAGACCGCTGGGCCCCCAAAAGCGCGGCGCTCGTAGCAATAGCAACACTTGCTACTATTGTTAATCCGGCACTGACTCATAGATTCGAACAAATCATGGTTTGTACTGACTTAAGAAGGTTTATGAAGATGTAGCGGCGATGCGACATTCTCCACCCAAATGTACGAAAGTTGAAGTGAAGGTTGAGTCAGAGGACGAAGAAACTTTCGTTGTATACACACGTGATTCAAGTATCTTGACATGAAAGCTGCACCTTGTGAAGTTCAAATGATTTAAATGGCAACAAATGTAGACATTTCAATATGTCCTAGATGGTAGTTGTCCTGGGTGGCGATTGTCCTGGGCGGCAGTTGACCTAGTTGGCAGATTTCCGGGTGGCAGTTGTCTGATGGCATTTTTCCGCGTGGCTGTACTGCAGTCCTAGAACATACCACTTGACATGAAGCCACCAGCAGTGGTTCGTCAAAAGATACAAAACCAAAATTTGGAAGGGTTTCTCGAGAATCAAAACAGGCTCTTTTAGCTCAAAAAGATTTTTCATCATGGCTCACAAAATTGGTCCCGCCATGCCGGTTGTCGAAGTTTTCTTTCAGCTAACATGGCTTTGCGTTTGCGAAAACAGTTTCACAGAGGATGCCCTGAGGCTTTTGCAAATCCCACGTTTTTCCGATGCAAGTGAAACCGAAACGATCGTGGTCATCATTCCATTTCCTTTTCTTCGACATGATGGTGCAGGATGACAGGTGCCTTCACGTTGCCCTCCTGAACGACATTGCTTGAAATGTCAACCAAATCTGTCACTGCAAGAGCAACCACTGCTACCCGTGGCGGATGTGTTCAGCGTGGGCTGGATAAGGAAACGCCTGGCGCAAGGCGCGGCAGCAGCTCTGTTGCTGCGGAAGATGACCCATGACCTAGCATACTCCAGCTGAACACCGAGCGGCTCATTGCAAACAAGATTAGCGTTATTGAGCAGCTAGCCTATAAGAATAAGGCATTCATCATCGTCCTACAGGAGACCCATTGCACAACTGCAGATAAGCTAGTGGTTCCCAGCTTCTCACTAGTGGGTCAATCCTAAGCAGGAAGAACGGCCTTGCCACATTTGTCCACGAGCGGTTGGAATGGTCACTGGTCGATCAGTCTCCAGAACAATCAGAGATTGAGTGGTTGTGCGTAGACGTCGCAGGATATAAAATCATCAACGTCTACAAACATCCACGCTCGTGGAGGAATGACTCACACCTACGGCCATCCCGACGTTCCCACACTCCAGCCTGTATGGTTGCGACTTAAACTGCCAACTTGTCAACTGGGGTTACAACATACCATACCCTGACGGTGAGAGCCTTGACTCTTGGGCAATATCCAACAACTTTGGACTGCTGTACAACCCAAAGGAATCATACCGGCCTCATTGACCCTGCCATCGACGACACCTTGCGAATTGTGACTGGATGCCTATGTCCTACACCAACGGACAAACGTGCTATTCTCGCAGGCATCCAACCTGCTTCGTCGCAAAGGAGCGCACTGTCTCTCGCACGCCGTTCCATGAAGCCTGGACACCTGCTCCACTCAGCGCTCACCTGTTGATCGAGTGCAAATCCACGGCAACAACCCCACAAGGCTCCGCACTTCCATCCCCGACACCGGCACCCACCCCCTCGAAATGACCCTCCCAAGAACAGCCTGGGTCCGGCTTAACCGCCTCCACACTGGTGTCGGACGTTTCCTCTCCTGCTTGTACAAGTGGGGTAAGGTCTCCTCTGCGGCCTGTGAGTGTGGCGCAGAAGAACAAACCGTGTACTATGTTGTCCTCCAACATCCAATCCATCGACCTCCGCATAAACTGCACGGCCTGACTGTTCTGGACGATAAGACAATCAAATGGCTGCTCAACACCTGCCCCGAGATCTAGTGCGGCCTAGCTTGGTTATGAAGAACTGACTCAAAAGAAGAAAGAAGAGATGATGAAGGCTTATGATGATAATCAAAAATCAAAAAAGCTTCTATGAATTTCTCCATTCGCTGTTACATGGAGCAGACCTCGAGGTCTCTCCAAATTAACAAAACGCTTTCACAAGAACAACAATTCATTCCAATATGAAAGGCATTTCACACGACTCCTTTCCTCCACTACACGATCGATTCATCTCACATCTATTTACTGAAAATAATGAATTTATATATACTGCGTTCAGACTATCCTAGAACGGTACAGAAAAGTAATTATTGCATCACACATAAACAATGCCGATATCTAGTTCATTCGAGCAAAAACTACTACAAGATCTTAAATATGTAGAAAGTGCGGTTTACGGTCACGCGAGTAATAAATATCGTGACACATAGGTTTGAACGAACCTCGCATATGTTACTATAATCCACTGCAAAAGAAAACAAAAAAGCCGCAGGAAAGTAATAAATAGATCAATTTCCTGTCATTAAGAAGGGCACTTCCCGCACCCCCTGGAACAGTGCTTCTTAACCTTTTCTCTACCACGCCCTCCTTAAGTAACGGTCCTTTGTTTCAAGCCCCGCTAATATTAAATAAGTTGTTAAGGGTTGTAAAAACAAATTTATTTATTGGTAAATTTACTGATCAAACTTTCCATGTTGTAAAGCGCATAAGGGCTCGCGCCCTCTAGAAATTAGTTGACGCCCCCCGGGCATTAGTTGACGCCCCCTTGGTCCAGTGCCGGATTAAGGTGGCGCGGGGCCCGTAGCATATAAACAGCGCGGGGCCCTAAGTTAAAAATACACTTGGATAAGTGAACAACTGTTAAATCACAAAAAAGGTGGGCATCCATGTGAGTACCATTGTGCATACTGAATTTCGTAAGTACAAAAACCTGGTCCTACTCCTAAATAGCAACTGGTGGACATCATGGTCTAAATATATATTTTACCAAAAACGTATATACGTATCTTCTTACTAAGAAGGAATACATTACTGTACACCTCACAAGTGCAGTACACGTGGCAGTAATTAATGCTTACAGACTCATCAACAAATTTCATCATTGCTATATCTCGATAGCGTAGTCTCAGTAAGTTTCGAGGTCGATTGTCACAAGCATGTACCTACTGCTTAAAGATTGCATTTTCTAGATTTTGTCATAGCAAATTTGTTTATCATACTGGTAGCGTCTATTTCACATAGACATTCATGCTCTATACTCTTTGGTATCAGGCTGTTCAGCTTGTTTTGCGTAATGGTGCTCCTTAGTTCATTCTACCATCTTAAGTTTAGAAAATGACCGTTCTTCACTGCTCTTGGCCATCCCGAGAGTTAAATAAATGCGCAAATCATATACATTTGTTAAAAAGACTCCAGGTACACTACCCCAGTGGTCAAAGGCGCAGCCAGGGGGGGTGCTGAAGGTGCTCAAGCACCCCCCTTAGCGATCAGGATATTGATGTTTATTTTCTTAGTTTTTCACCAACATTGTACTGTAAGTCGAGATCAGGTGCATTGCAAAATGTTCTTTGGCAGTCCCACAGGCGTAGCAACACATTCCTTATCAAACCAAGCGTTTATGAATTTTCGAGATTTGAGAAATAT
>Ga0210059_1012253_pt1 | contig 12993 bp, 10 predicted proteins | sample Ectturendosymbi2_FD_188042 | JGI IMG/M metagenome (GOLD analysis project Ga0210059, IMG submission 188042) | Ecteinascidia turbinata endosymbiont from Florida, USA - Sample 2 (SPAdes) (version 2) | ecosystem: Host-associated > Tunicates > Ascidians > Unclassified | place: Key West, Florida...
GTTGTTTCAATGAAGTCATTTGAGAGAGTATGCCCGAGCGGGTTTATCAACCGCGTTGCGCAATATGTGCACATGCTCACCGGTAGAATGCATACATTTTTCAATTTTACTTGTTTACTGATATCGTGTGCAAGGTATCTGCTTTAAAATCGATTATTTATCAGCCTTCTCTAATAATTTTTATTGTGTTTTTTTAGATGAGTACTTTTTTCTGTAAAATTAAAAGACTGACTTCTGCTTGATCGCATTTTGCAAAAGTGAGAGATGAATGTGCATTTACATCGATTCAAAACAAGTTTCCATATTCCTGGAAAGTGCAAGTAGGGTTTATGAATTCATCTGAAAAGAATTATCACTTTAAGTAACTAATACAGCTGAAGGTCGGAGTCGGTCCGGAGTCGGAATCGGATAATCAAAATTGCCAGGAGTCGGAGTCGGAGTCGGATGACGGGACTTCCGACTCCGCAGCCCTGCGTGAAACTTAAGGTTGTGAAGCACCTTTAACAGATAACAATTGCGTCATTACGGTAAGGCATCTATCATGACTATACGACGCGTTAGTCCTTTTTGAAAGCATAACCATGCTCAAAAAATTTGTCAAAATACAGTAACAAACGTGAAACATCTTGCTTTCAGCTGCATGTCACCATACGTGTTAACATTTCACAAATTTAAAAATACGTTCTTACCTTTCTTTCACAAGTTTCTTCGCGTTTTTCATGAAGTGACGTGAGCAGAGATGAAGAATAGGAAGTTCACAAAACGATGAGGTGTACTTCCCTGAAGCAATCAACCAACAACGATGCAAATAGTTTTTAAATGTTTCTTTGAAGATCGAAAGTACAATCGCATTCATTAGTACTGTGCTCCCATCACACATCAGCAACTTGGGTAGAGATCTTTTTCTGTATAAAGTGCGTGGCAAAGTGATTGGAGAAAGTAGGAAATTGATGGTATGTTGTGGCTTGTTGTGAAGTATGATGCTACAGCCAATGGGGGATGTCCTTGGTTTGGATGCCTAACCACAATCTCATAAGCATAACAGGATTTGTCTCCAAGCAGGACACTGCCAGTAGCATCAACGTAAACAATATCGGCTCTTGCTAGAGAATGGTAAATACGAACCGTGCTTTCGCTGAACAGAATAATGCCTCTTGGACGAGAAAGAATCATTTACAGAGTTCCTTTCATCATGCCTGTGCAATGTTGCTGCTTTTGCGAATGAATTTCTGATAAACTTTTCGATTCGTCTTCGAAAGGAGTGAGCACCTTCCTTGCTTCATACCGAATTTGTTTCAAACGGTTTTGCTGGGAACCGAGTCTCGGCAACCACTTTCTATTTCCTCTTTAGAAAGGTTGGAAAAACATTTCAAATGATAAGCACGTGGAAGTTGATGCTCAACAAACTTCATCGTATTTTTTCTTTCATCACCTTGCACCTGGCGGCAAATTAGCTCATCTTTTCGATGTTTTGCACGACCTGCGTAAGAACATTGTCAGATAGAAAAAATGAAGTATGTTTTCTGGGAAAGTATGCACAAGATAGTTAGAAGAAACAGTTTACAAAATGTCCTTAAAATTTCACATTTTTAAGAAAGCGTTTTTTATGTTGAGTCACAGCGTTTTGAAAAGTTTCTTAATTTTTTGTCATTGCTGTAACAACCTTGTTACATAGCGATCGCTTTTAACAGAAAATCAACATCTTCCTGCAAGTTTAGCTGCAAAACGCGAAGGCGCTTTGATCATCAGGTTGGTGAAGTTGCAACTTACAGGTAACAGTTACGTTTACCTGGAAGGTTGCAATTTGATTTGAATATGGGCGCAATTTTGTTGTAAAATGTGGGGGGGACAGCTTGGCGTGAAGCCAATGTAGTCATCGGGTCGATGCAGAAGTGGTGTTTTGTACATACAGATTCTCAATCTTATTTCTAAAGGCGTTTTGAGAGCGACACTAAGCACGCTTTGCTTTGTCCTTGCAGATGATTTGCATGTTAATACACTTAAATTTGTTGCTGGAGACGGTACTATAGTTCAGCCTGCTTCCATTAATATCGTATTTGGATACAAACAAGCACAGCAATATAGTAGAAAACATCAACTGGGTTTTATCAGAGCTGTCAGCGGGAGTGCACAAAATGCTGAATCGCATTGGTCGCACGTGCATATCACTCTTACAGTAGAACACTTGTTTTCATGCATTTTTTTATAAGAAGTGTGGGTTAAGTTACAGCACGATCTGATATCTTGTTCAAGTCGCTTAACGTTACAAAGCCGATAAATATTTGTCTTGCACATTTCCGTTTTTTGAAAAAGCTACAAATCTTTTTAATGCTACTGGGCATCATGCATGCAGCCCTACCCCTACCAAAACCGCCATTGATATCTTCTTACCAGCAGGAAAAACATTTGGCCTAAATTAGCGTGATTTCACTCTATTTATACTGTTGGTGGGTGGAGGATGTATCCTTTCAAACTCCCCTTGTTGCCCCCTGCATACATACCCACACAGAGTTGTAAAAGGACCTCATTTTGAAGCCTGAACCCGACCCAAGCCCGACATTTATTTTTGAAGCCCGATTTAGGCCTCGTAGTGGTCACGCGAGTGCCACTACATGAAATCGGCAAAAGTGTAAGGAGTACCAGGAAAAACACGAAACTTAAATACCTTAGCCGCGATGCGACTAGGGACTCGTGTCTTTGGCCGAATTGCCTGGCGCGCTAAAAATTGTAATGTCACTAATAATTTCCGCAATCTGAAGTTCAACAGTTCGATATCTCAATAACTTCCGCCCTCCAAAATTCACGGTTACAATCACACCTTGGAGCGGATCAATTAACCGGGAAATTCCGCTTCAGCCTGAAAGCCAAATTTATCAAAGGAGGTAAGATATGCGCAACTGCGTAGCAACAAAAACGTTGTGTGTAGGTTTAGTTGAAGGTACACGGTTTATCACACCGAAAATAGCAACCACCTTGACCAAAACATTGGCATAATCTGGTACAAAATAGCATGTTAGTCAACTATTCTACTGCGGAATATGTTTTTCAATAAAAAAAGAAAGTGTAACGAAACTATCTACGATGGCGCTATAGGCATAAATGAAACGTTCTAGGATAGCGCTATAGACATGAAAAGCCGGCTTGTAGGCTTCTTAAAACAAGCCAAGAATCGCGTAAGTGATTGATCTTTTCGGCGCACCGCCATCGCGTGCTAATTTCACCACCGCCGTTGCCTTCTCAAAAAGAGTGAGACTAATCCCAGCAGAGAATAAAAGAACGTAGCTATGTTTGCAAACAGAATTAGTTGAAGAAAAATCACAATCACTTCACTCACAGAAGTAACCGCGGTGAGCACAACAAATGTACGTCACAAAATAAAAAATCGTTAGGCCTACTCCTAATGTTATAAAAAAAGTTTTGTATGCAGACCCGAAATATTTTGACAAAGTTATGCCCACGCCCTGCCCGACCCGATCCTAAAAGCCTGGCTCGACTTATAACTCTGCACCATGTCAGAAGTTTCATTCTAAGAGTTCTACTTGCATAACGACAGAAAAATATATTTGAGATTAAATCAAAATGCACAACGGTGAATCGGCAAAAAAAGTACCAAGTTTTACCTTTAACACGAAAAGAATGTCCAACAAAATTAGGTGTGATGTATCTGTAAACAAATGTTTCGCACTTGGATGAAAACATTGCTGCATTTTGAGATTGGTTAATCTCAAGTAAATCAGATGACTTACGAGCCAACGCATTCACCACAAGCACAAAATGTAAGAGTCAAGGAAAAAATATCTTTTGGACCTAAATGTATATTTCATCCTTATTTCCGAGTCAAGTCCCTACGTTTTGAGCTATAGGTCAATATACACTAGGTAAATACTGTAGGCTACTTCTCCAACGTTTTGATTGAAATCCTGTTCACTAATGGTTGAAAACAGTCTTTTGCGAAATTCCCCATCACAAAACTAAGTCTCCACAATAGTGCTGCTTTTTGTTTTTGGCAAAAGATTCGCAGAGATTTACCTGAAAATCTATAACTTTCTAACATTATATACACTATCATCATTAAATTATACGCTGTCTGTTTCTGAATACGTGACAGCGAAAGTTACAACAAAACCAGTTACATTTCTGCACAGAGGAAATCGGCTGCACTGTGGTCTCTCACATGTGTAGCTGTAATACTTTCACTGTCACACAGGGTAAAATGTCGGACAGAAGCGATTAAACATCCTTCACGGTCTCTAGAAACTTGAAAAATGCCAAAAATTATTTTATCAAAGCTAAAATTTATGAACAAAGAGAATCAGTGATACCACACCAAGCTCTACTTCAACATCAACTTGGCTGTGTATGTGGCATGCCATGTAACATAAAAAACTCTTCACACAAAACATGACAAACATCACTTTTATTTTTGAAACCTCTCAAAATACAAAACCTAAAGAGAAAAAGTGGGGGGGACATGGCATATTATGTGCGTCTGTCTGAAAAAGTGGGGAACACGGGGACGTCTGTCCCCACACAAATTGCGGCCATGGATTTGAAGGGTTCAGTACAAATTTATGAAGAATCAACGACTGAGCTTCACGAACTTTCTGTTAGTGATTCTGTATCTGTTTGCAAAAGTTACTAACCATGGTCGTCCGCAAGGGGAGGCAAAACGGGCATTTTCCCCCCTGGAAATTAGGACTAAGAACAAAAATGTCTAGAAACCTGAAGTTAGCAGCTTAGTTTCGATAAAATCATTGAATTGTTGTAATGGCAGTTCATTTGTCGGTATAAGACTGACACTGCACAACACTCACCGCTCATGTTCTTCTGTCCGATGATTATTCTGAAATTATGGCTTATTAGTAAAAAGTGCTCGAAAAAATGGATATTAGGCAGTTTATGAAAAGAATAAGCATTTCTGATAACCGAAGTGCAGAAAACATTTCAGACAAAATATCGAAAATTGAGGTTCAACCAACACAGACTAATGGGGTATAAAGGGTAAAGCGTTTTGTGAAGGTCCATTTAATTGCATTGTCAGAAACCTGTAAAGGATAAGCAAATTTTGACGTTACACTCCCTGGAAAAATTTCTGTGGACGCTCATGTTACCAACTGATAACGTAAGAGACTAAAAGCGTATTTTGGTTGGTGACATTTGCATTGTGCGATTGAACGGACTTCTAGCGAAAGCAGACACGTTGAAAGAATTTGGTAGGGTCGTTGAAAATTTTTTTACTTTAACTTCAAATCAGTGGATCACAAAAGATAAGGAATTAAATATTTTGAAAGGGCGAAGTTTTACTGTTACCATTAGTGCAGATATAAATACATTACAAGGGTTTGGGGATCTGTACCAACATAAATACAAGGTTGAATGAAAGACTGCATTGGTGGGAAAGAAAATGTCGACAAAAAGGATTGCAAACCACTGAAGGATCAAGGATCGCCATCTTCCTTAAATTAAAGATGAAATGGATCAAGCACTTTGCACGCGACTCAGCTAAACATATAAATGCACGTTTCAAGGAGTTAATTTGCGTCCTGGCCACAAATAACCGTAAACGAGATATTGTAATAAGCTTAACAGGCATTTTGGCTTGAAATGAGACTTTTCCTTGAAAATCTTCATTTATATGCAACTTGAACTGCACATTGCACGTGGATGAAGTGCAACAACCTTCGCATTTGAACAATGGAAGGTGAAGTCGATTTGATTCTTTCAGTCGCACAACATGCCGTTGGAATCCGAATGAGCAAGTAGTGTTGACAAGTTTTAGGTTTCGAATCACCTCGCTCCTCCATGCAGAATCCGTAAAACCTCTACCTTTCTGAGTATAAGCATGCATCTGTTCCAAACATCCTTGCTGAAACGTATAGGGCATACGTTAACAGGTTTATGAAGTCTGTCTTTCGACAAATCTTGGAGTTCACGCAAAACAGTACTATAGGCAGACGAACTGTTACGACATTTCAGTATCAACATCTTGATATCAGCTTTGCCGCAACTTTTCTTCTTCAACAGGAGAAAGTGTTTTGCATTTGCGTAAGAGAGCAAAGAACTTTCCTTACTATAAGAAGGCATGGTAATGGATAGTCATCAACACAACAAACATCAGCAATTACTCAACAAAAATTAGTTGGCAATGCTTGCAACAAGCAATTTAATAAGCGAGCTTCGAGCAACCACACACCTACAACAAATTCTTTTTCATGAGGGGAGTGAGAAAATTTAGAAGTTTCATCTAAACGGCAAAGCACAATAAGACATTGATGTCATCAGTTGTAACTCACCAGAAACGACAGGAGGCACAACCTCAACGTCGACAAGAATCAGCGATACTTGCTCCCTGCTGACTTGCTCACAGGATAATGAATATAGAAGCAAAAACCTGTAGAGAAAGAGGCATTTCATCATGTCGCAGTAAGAAATGAACAAATCATTAAGTGTTAGGTGATGAGCTCCCTGCTGAAACACTGCAACCAACTAGAGGGTGCACACCTGAAGAGTTGGAAAAAGACATTTTACAGGAGACACAAGCACTAGCATCACGCAACACGAGAATCTGGCAGCGAAACGCATTTTGGGTGTTAGAGCAGGGGAAATGTTGGACCAATGGAACAATTTTGACATTTTTGCTTCTTTTGGAGAACTGGTTGATACAGGTGATGTTTTTCTTGTAGTTTGGGTTATTCTGCATACCTTAACATAAAAAAGTTCAATCGTCAGACATGTTTCAACAGTTGTATTTGCATTTAAAAATTTCCACTAAAATGTCCCATTGGTCCCCACCCATGGGGGACGTTAGGGACAATAGGGTGGGACCAATGGGACATGAACAAAGTGTGATTGTCTCAGGCAACTAAACCTTGTCATGGCGCGTTTCTTGATTTCCATTTCAGGAAATCAGTAAAATGCAAATTCAACATGCATTTAATGTTTACAAAATTCGATGAAACTTAATTATTTTTTGTGATCCATTTCTCATGTTTCATTGGAAAGAAAGGTCGATAGGATCTTGATTTAACCTGCATGAGTTTCTTGTCAATAATTGCATCCAAAACATTTAGGCTATACACAGTAGAATGACAGTGTTTGAAAACTGGCTTGCATTGCATGTGTGAAAATGTCAAATAAAATTTCAAACTTCCAGACAAGTGTTTGGTTATTGATTGAAGTGCACGATGGGGCAAGACTTCAACTATATCACTATGTTTGACTAACGCTATGTCATCTTTTTCTGAAAATTATAATTATTCTTTTACCTCATTATGAACCACACGTCAAAGTCCCCAAGTGCAACAAAATTTGGTGCCTCTTTTCCTTTAAATAAACTTTTACCACAGCATACGAACGAACGGGTGTTTCAATTGTCCTGTTACATCAAGAGTGAATTTAAACCATTTTTCTTCAACAAAGGCTTCCCCTTTAGAATCAACTTCCTCATCATCTTCATTATCTGAATCAAGCAGCAATATATCCTCACTTTTACTTCTGGAGAATGAGTATTTCCGACGTCTTGAAAACAGTTGTTTTTGGGGGCAACTGCAATCTCGTTTTTCTAGGGTGTCGGTTAGTGTGGTGGACTTGAATTTTTCTGTTGTTGCTGCCTGTGGTAGTACAGAACACTTTTGGGTGCAGAGAAATAAAATTTAGGAACGTTTCTGCTTCTGACATTTCTTCAATGTCAGGCACCTGAGTGAATCTGCTCACATCTATCAGAATGTGACTTTTTCTGGCTGTTGTAGAATGTCTGTCGCAACTGAATGAAAGAACATACTATGTGTGATCATATCTGGGTTAAGAGAGGAAGTGGCTCTGAAGTCTGAATGAGGAAGTAATTTTTTCAATTGTAAATGACCTTACAAAGGCCTTCACAGTTGATGCAGCAGCTTTGTATATTAAAATGGGTCGTCCAGGATGTGAAGTAGGTGTCCCAAGGGTCGCACCTTATCTGTCCCAAAGGTCCCCAGACAGCCATTTTAAAAATATTGACTGATTTGTTGCAAGTTCTTCAAGTGATTACATCATAATCCGCCCTGTGCAGTCTGCATTAGTCATACTTTACCCCAAAATATGCAACTTTCATTTTAACGTCTTTGTTATCAGTCAAAACTGAAACGACACTGATCTCACTTTTTTTACTAAATATAAAATAAAACTAGGATTTTCCTATTCAAACGTCACTGCAATTGTTGTCTGCGACGAAAACATATGTGAAACATCTAACCAAGATGTCGGTTCCACAATGTGAAAATGAGAAAAAAGTAATCACAGGAAGGTGCTGCTTTCCCAGGTTCAAATTTGTCAAAGTGTCCCATTGGTCCCACATCTCCCCTACCTTTGCGATTTTTCTTCTCATTTCGTTTGAACAAAAATAACCCCCGCGATTTTTTACAGATCAATAGCTGGAAACATTCCGAAGACTTTGATATAAAATTTGTTATGATAACCCCTCGGAAAGTATTTCAATATTGAATTGAAATCGATAGTCGCGCAACACGAAAATCTGGCAGCGAAAGGCATTTTGGTATTAGAGTACCTTTGCGATTTTTCTTCTCGTTTCGTTGAAACAAAAATAACCTCCGCAATTTTTTTACAGGTCAATAGTAGGATAAATTCCGAAGATTTGCATATACATTTATCACCATAACCCCCTCGGAAAGTATTTTTACATTGATTGAAATCGATAGTCACACAACACGAAAATCCGGCAGCGATAGGCATTTTTGGTGTTAGAGTACCTTTGCGATTTTTCTTCTCATTTCGTTTAAACAAAAATATCCCACGATTTTTTGCAGATCAATAGTTGGATAAATTCCAAAGATTTTGACATGACATTTATCATCATAACCCCCTCGGAAAGTATTCTAATTTTTAGTTGAATTGTTTATAATTTTCAAAAACTTGCTTGTTTTGAACAATTTGTATGAACTTTGTACAACATATTTGCAAGTTTTTTTGGTTTGGATGTTATGTTCAAAACTTGTTCTTTCATTTCCTTGCGTTTTATTTTGTCGTATCAGCTCATTTTACGCCTTTTTGAGGCTTTGGAATTGTACGCGCGAACGTCGCATCCATTTAAAAAAGTGCGGCTAGAAAAGTCGGGCTCGCTTTACCTAGGTCATGCCGCAATCACTGTGACGAGATATTTAAGAACCAAGTTGCTACGGAACAATCCTTAGATATTCTTATTTCTAAACTGATTCCACCAACACCCCCTAGCAAGACGCAGTTTGAATAAAAATAAAGCAGTCAGTTTGTCACTCAACTCAAGCGTCGTCATCCTGGAGTGGTAACGCTGCGGATATATTTCAGGTCTGATGTGCCAATGGTTTTCGGTTCGCCTCTTACCTTCGCGACCTACGTTTTTGTAGTAGTGACTTGTTGCACGTTTCAATTCATGGAACCAGTTTCTCTTTACTTTTTTTCAAAACTTGCCAAACTTTCGGTCCAGGGGTTAGCATTACAGTAGGTTACCTACGTAAAGTGAGGCCGACTTTTCCAGCGGTACTTTTTTCAGTGGATGCGAGGTTCAGGCGTAAAAACAAAAGGCCTTAAAAACTTAAGACCATCATTCGCCTTTATAAGCAGGTATAAACCACTACTGTTCAAAAAAACTAGGTACGCTGAGGCTTAAAACTAAAGCTTCCCGGGTCACGAGTTTGACACATGTGGGCTACAGCCTGCAGCAGCCCAACAATGCCTGCCGAAAGCATTTCTTACTACTGTCTCTCTGCCAGAGAAAGAAAAAATCTTCAATACAAAGGCAGTGGTTGGCGTACCTGCAAAAGATCTGCCGCAGTTGTAAAAAATGACAAGTAAGACAAAAAAGCAAGCCGAAATTGCTTCAGAGCTTTATTAGCCCTGTGAACTTCGTAGTTGCCACGGAAAACACATCCTATCCACGGTCCCAACTGCTTCACAAGTAATGACAAAAAATAAAACTTTCCCGCTGAACCAAAGCCTGGCATGTGCCAACTATGCTATTGATGTAGCCATACACGCATGCATAGACTATCCAAACAAATCCGAAAAAATAGGAAAAGCAATGATGAGAAGCGTAGCGAATAAACAAAAAAGCAAGACCCATAATCGAAAATAAAAAACAAGACCATTTTCAGTTTGGGAGTATTTGATTGTGATGTTCAAGATACTTTACTATTCCTTATAGGCTTAGTTATAATAAGCATGATACATGACTTTCTTTTATTTTATATTGTTGTAACCAAATGTGAGGAGCGGAAAGAGGAAGCATTTTCATGGTCGGTCCCGGGCGACAGTTAGCATCGCTACGCCACTGCAGTGGAGCATGCGGTGGGGTATTACCCTCGCTGGTTCAAAGCATAAACCTAATTCGTGCCAAAAAGTCTATTACTCCAATAGACCTAAATATTATTTTCTTTGCGTCAGCAAGGGAACCACTGGCAAAATTTTTAAAACTTGTTTTGGACTGAGTGAGCAAGTTGGATAAATGAAACAAGTTGCAATTTTGCTTTTCAAATTTCAAAGAAGGGCTTTGGTTTTTTAATGTCTAAATTTATCACCTCTTAATTCTAAAAATATTTCGAGAGTTCTAAATCAATTTCTTGCCGTGTCAGGAGAAAAAAAACTAGGGAAGGTGCAGGTAACGTAACAAAAAATGACAAAGCTTTGTTAATCAAAACACGCGAAATATGTGGCGAAGAAATTTGAGTGTCAGTGTAGAATATTAGCTTATTGCCTAACGTCACAATAAAAAGAATGCAGTGAAGTAGGTGAGTGGTAGATAGAAAAATATTTTAAAAGATTGCTACTTCATTAGCAAGTGCTTTAAACGACGAAACACCTGGGAGAAATATTGAAGGACTGAAAGCAACCTTTCCTGAGGTGTTAGTAACACCTAACACCATAATTAGGGGAGATTAAGGACCTTGGGGGCGCAACTAGGAATTTTGTTCGGGAGGGGCCAGTCACTGACGTCGTCAGATTTCAAACTTCAGCTATTTTGCACAAACATCATTTTGATGTCACTGGTCAATTTCTGGTCTATTACAACAGGATATGACGTCAATTATCTTCTACCAGCCGGCATCGATAAATTTTAACAAAGAGAAGAAAACATTTGCTTTCGAACTAATCATTATTAAGCAGTTGTTAACCAAACAGTTATCAATGAACATTAAGAGTAGCGGAAAGCGAAGCGATGTGTAATGTTGTCCTCGAAAATATCACTGATTATGCCTATTGAACAGAGGTGAGCAACCGCTACTTCATTAATAGCGTCGCTCACGCTATTTGTTTAATTTAACAGCGGCGCTACCGCAGCCGTTCCTGAATAAAAATAGTAGCGAGCTATCGCTACCGCTATTCGCTACCGCTCTTTTTGCTGCACTCAAAAAATTTTTGGTCTTGTTTTACAGACATAGGATCTATTTTGAAAAACCTAACCCTGAAATGTTTTTTTGTAAAAAATTGTTAAAGAAAAAACGTGATCTGAAAGAAATAGTCATTGAACAGATATGATATAGGAAAAATTATTTTACAGTGCATGCACATATAAATGAAACACAGACTGCATAAACGCCCATATAGAGTCCATTTACCTTTGTGAGTCGATTGCTGTAGGCTAGCAATCGCCTTTACCAATACAAGTTTAGCGCTGTGTGTACAGTACTGAAGGGAATGGTGAAGCAATAAAAGATCAAATTTGTTTGTCACAGAGTTTAATGTGCGTGTAAATTGAAATAGTCCCGCAACCAGAGTGGGGGACAAACCGGACTATCAAAGCCTCTCACGGAATTTTTATGCATTATTTTAGATTTTCCATAAAATTTTTTGTTGATCTATGTTTCATGTGAACCCCCCGAACAAATAACCAACTACTTGTGTTTCAAACTGACGTCTTTGTTTCTGCATTGTTCAGTTTATTCGCGATAGTAGTTTTGTGTAGAACGTAGCTTATATGGCCTGGGTGCAAAGAATGATTATTTAGATATTAGAGAACGAATTTACCAACCACCGTTTCCTTAACATTCCAGCTTTTGAAAGTGCAGCTTAAGTGGCGGTAGGACATTGAGCGGACGCGCTGTAGCATGCTCGGAAACCCAAATCCTTAGGTGACAGGGAATTGTGATTTGGCAACGTCCACAGATTATGCACACTTTTTCAGCAGTTATCACTGATGTTGAAAACAAAAAAATCATTGCGAAGCAATAAACACAGCGATAGTGCGCACAACGTGTGTTTTACAGTAGAAAAAGTGTTGGTGTTTGGCAAAGTAGCCTTATTTGATTTTTGCTGAACAGCAGAACTTTGAATGTGCAGCAGAAAACAAAGGCAATGCGCTTTCGGTGCCTCGTTTAGTGAAAGTATAAAATTATTTAATGAAGATACTTCCACACAGGAGACAGCTTTTTTAGTGAGTGGGAAAATTACTGGTTTGGAGTATTAGGGAATATCTCAAATTAATGTTGCTGACAAGTTCTCTTATCTGGGATCTGTTGTCAACTCTTCGAACAATCTGGACGACAAAATCAACCAACGAATTGGAAAGGCTTAGACTAACTCGGGTTTAGAAAAATCACCACCTTGCAATTAAACTAAAGATCAAGGTCTACATCGCTTGCATCCTGAGTGTTCTGTTATACAGCAGCGAGACGTGGTACACATACCGCTGCCAAGAAAACCGGCTCAATGCATTTCATTTCAGATGCCTTCGCTCCATTCGTGGTGCCTCGTGGAAGGATCATTTCCCCAACTCCACCATCCTGCATCTCACCGGTTCATGTGACCTCACTACTATCATAAGGCAGCGACGTCTGCGCTGGCTAGGCCACAGGGGCGGAACTAGGGGGTGACTGGGGGGCCACTGCCCCCTCAAAATTTTGCCTGGCCCCCATAGTGGCCCTCCCAAATTTTCCACGTGACGTCATGCCACTGGAGTAGGTCTCTTTCTGAAAGTCCTACACAGACCATTGACAGCTCCCCTTGTTGCAAAACTGGCCCCTCCAG
>Ga0210059_1012254_pt1 | contig 12992 bp, 8 predicted proteins | sample Ectturendosymbi2_FD_188042 | JGI IMG/M metagenome (GOLD analysis project Ga0210059, IMG submission 188042) | Ecteinascidia turbinata endosymbiont from Florida, USA - Sample 2 (SPAdes) (version 2) | ecosystem: Host-associated > Tunicates > Ascidians > Unclassified | place: Key West, Florida...
TCGTGAAATCTGTACATCAGTGTACATGCTTTCCAACTCCATGCAACCCTTTGTTCACTAGGCTGCACAGTGGATGTTTACCGACGCGTCTGCCTCATGTGAATGACTTCAGACATGTAAACCGAACAGTACAATGACGTCAGAACGGGCTGTCTCGTTTTGGCGGACCGTCGCTTGACATGTAAACGTAGTAAATGAGACCATGTGCATTTCATAACGAGACGTCTTCCTGTCAAGGTGTCCAACACTTTGGCTCATTCAGGGCATTGACTTGGCAAATCATGTTCAGAACCGGACCGCTCATTAACCATATAGGGCAATTAGACAACAAAAATCTGACCATTTCAACATACTATATGTAAAACATACTATAAACAAAGGATCAATCAGCATGCTAGCTTTGCATGAGAAAGATAGCATTGCTATGGATTTATAATATTTCATGTTCTCTGCTCTTTTCAGAGTTTTCATATTGACAGCTTGTAAGCAGATCATTATTTTGTTATCCTGAGCATTTGGAAAGTTCCATATATTATCTGTTATTTGTTTCATATTTTGTTGCTGTTAAAGCCTGCAGTGTTCCGCTTGATTGTGACAACAAGAGAGGTGTGTAAGTGAGTGCACCTAGTTCTTTCACACCATATTAGATCATGTGTCATTTGCAAGCCTCTTTTTGTATTTTAGTTGTTGGTGTGTCAGCATGAAATTTAATAAATCTTCTGTGCAGGATTCTATCCCTCAATGGCTGTGGAAAGTTTGTCAAGAATTTCCAGTTCGTGCACTGCTTTCAGTGGAACTGCGAAGTTATCAAGTAAATTTCAAGTTCCACCAGTATTCAATGCAGGAAAAACTTCCATGAACAACTTTCCTCTTACTAAAACAGTAAACAAATTTTGTATTTTTTATATTGTGAAAATGCAGTTAGTCTGTTTCAGTATTAATAAAAGATAAAAACTACTTATACATAAAACTACTTTATATATTTTCAGGCAAAATGCATAACAATCCGAAGAGAATTCTTGTAAATTTAGGTTGCAAAGACTTTAGTTTGAAAAAGTTATGGTACTTTACAGAACTACTGCTCAACCCTGCTGAATAGGATAAAGTTTTGTAGCCCATGCGCGTTTGTACCTACGAAACGAATGTAATTAACTCCAAATCTTTTAGTTAGAATTACTTCAAATTTTCAGCGATGATGAGTATAGGTATGAATGTTATATGTAGAAATTTTCTGTGCACCTATACAACTATAAAAAAAGTTATCCTTACACACGCAATAACTGTCAAGACCTAAGTGTTTTGCAAAAAGTGTTGTAGCCTAGCCCTAGCAAACTTTTGCTGGATGCCAGACTGCATAACTAAAAAAGTTCTTGCTCATATTATTTGAAATTTTCAAGGATTATGTGGGTAGTTTTGGAGAACATTATTGCAAATTTTCATTGCAACCAAACGAACACAAAAATGTTATTATGTGCCATCAAACAACTGTTCGCACCTAACTTTTTTGAAAAAGTATTGTAGCCTAGGCCTAGCAAGATGGTTTGATACTAAACCAGAAGACCAAACCTGAAAGTTTTTGGTCAATTTGTATGAAATTTTCAGGAATAATGTGTGTAGTTATGAAGAATATTTGTTGAAAATTGCATTGCAAACAAACAAGTATGCGAAAAGTTATCGCGTTGGCATTTATATATGTCAGTCTGCACCCAGCGTATTTGATTGAATGACGCAAATATGCGTCATTCCGCACCCTGTGTATTTGAACGAATGACGCATATATGTGTCAATCAGCACCAATGGTGTTAATGAATACTAACAGTTAAACCATTTAAAAAGTAATAGAAGTGACGGTATGGTTCACGTAAAATTAAGCCTCATGATGTTCATAGTTCTTGTGCTTAAAGCTGCATCATGAAAACTACCAAAAAAAAGATCATGGCATCAATCTCACACAGATTGGCATCATAAACATTCTGAGATATAACCTAAAAATTAAATGTTGCAAAAATCTGAAGAAGTGGAGAGGTGTGATGACTTTCGTGGGAGTTTCAGAGGAGAGTACAGTACTTGTCTGTTTTGAGAAATCTGCAATCACTTTACAATCATGGGCGTCTGTAGGGGGGAAAACAGGCATTTGCCCCCTGGAAATTAGGACTAAGAGCCAAAAGTTTCTAGGAAAACCTGAAGTTAGCAGCTAAGTTCATATTATTTGATTTAATTGTTGCAATCACAGTTCATATGGCAGCATGACACTGACATTGCACAAGGGCCAGGTTCACTGTTCTGGTGTCATGCTATGATGAGAATGCAATTCGCCAATGTCCGCTCTTTTGCTTGTGGAAACAGGCAGGTTGCAAAACTTGCTAGCTGGTTGTTGTACTGTTGGTCTTCATTGCATGACAATTACCTGGCACTAGATCCTCAAACGTTCACTTCAAGTTACGGGAGTAGGTGGTTTTTCACATGTGACCAGGGCTTCCACTGTAGAGTTTTTCCATCCAGATCAGGGGCGCATCCAGTGGGTCTGTTTGGCTGTCATGACAGGCCCCTTTGTACCGCAGGTAGGCTACTCAGCAGTAAAACCGATTATAAAATATGAAATGCTGTCACTGCAGGTCTCTAATGCGGGTCGTTTGGAACAGGCAACAGCCTACATTTCCCTTCTAATGTTGCATAGTACTATTACGAAACAACAACGTCCCTGCCTTCGTGTCTTGTCTAAATGGCGCTTGCACAATGGCATGAACAATTCACGTTTTTCAACATTTTAAATTGATATTGCGTCGAACGCACGTGTTTTGGAATTTCCTCCTCTAGCAGTGCCAGCTCCAATACAAACAAAGCTGTCAGACGCTCATATACACAGCCACGCACATGCAGAGCTGTTTACTAATACTTCGCTTCATGGCAAGGACACAGTGTCCAATCGCGATCATTTTGTTTTGCAGTTTTGGCCTAAATTTTATCTGCTATTGACACCTACTAGGTTACAATTAAATCAAATAAGTTTAGGCCTTCCTCAGCGTCATGCCAAGTAATGTGGGTTCATTTCAACTGAAGCTGTATTTTTAAGAGGAATTCCCCATAATGAAAGGCGCGGCAGGTAGCCTCCAAAATTGTGGTCGCATTATCTGAGCAAAATATCAGTCAAGCGTTGTATTTCGAAAATATTTCGTTTTAGAATTGAGCAGTTGACGATGTTGTATTCAGCGAAAAATGTCTTATATTGATTTCGAGTAAATCTTTTTTACATTACGATGTAAAATCATCAGAGCAATTGCAACTCAATCGTTCTTTTCTGCAGTAATTTCGCAAGTATATTTATAACACCGCCATCTTTGACAGACAGCATTCCACAGACGTAGTTGTGCAGTTGACTGTCAGCTTCGATTTTATAATTGCATATACGTATGGATAAAACAGCTCTCATTGCTGTATGGCTGACATTTTCTGAATGTTGGACAAGCTCAGTATCTTTTCAGCACCATGTTCTTAAGAACAGACATCGATTGTGATGTGATGCGCTGTGACCAAAAGCAATGATGATTTGGAAATCTTGTGTGTTTTGACAATGAGGTCAATACCACTATCTACTCTATTTCGCTAGGTTACTAGCCCTACTAATCAAGTTCAACTGATTGGATTTTAGATAGAGCTTGATCGATAAGGCTTTTTTGGGCTGCTACCGTTGTTGTTATTTTTGATTGCCGATAACTGATGCTAATATTTTGCAACACTCAAGTCACAGTTGAAAGACAATACTTCAGTGTGGTGAAGACGCATATAACATGCAATTCTGCGCAAACCTGGGTCATTAAGATAGTCAAAAACCATGGCCTTATTCGCAGGCAGCCATCTGCTTACCATGCAAAACCTGCAAGGGAATGTTACGTCATACACCGGTGTATTGGGATGACTGCGGAGTGATCTGAATATTACGCATTAGTTGATGCAATCAGAGGGCTGCGTGCCATAAGGAACAGTGCAGAGAACAGGGTTCCCACGCGGTATTAAAATAGTATTGAATTTCAAAATCGGTTTTCAAGACCTTGAAAAAGTATTGAATTTGGCCAAAATGTCCCCTAGGTATTGAAAAAGTATGGAAATTCCAAATGGAAAAAATATTAGAAGTGCCCTAGTAAAAAGGTCTGTTATTGCATGGATAGATTTATATTGTTTGTAATCTAAAATTATTATTGAGTGAACTTTAAGGAACATGCGTAACAAACAGATCTCTTCTGCACCAAATGGTGATTTAGTGGGTTTTACAGTTTTAATCTACTGTGTTGCAGCAACATTCACTCAATTTTGCAATCTTTCCAGATTTAATAACTTGTGGCTTCATGATCCTCTGTACAAAGATCGGACTGTAAGGGACTCTGCTAACAGCAGCATTACTCTATGTAAAATATAAGTAGTTCTTCAAAGAACATCAACTTGAAAAAAAACTGAAAAAAAACTAAAGTTTCACCAGCTTTTCCGTCTACCTCAAGCTGGATTTTCCCAAGATCGAAACTGTGATATCATCTAAACCAGTTGGATAATTTTTTCATCTTGGCCCCAACATTTTCAGATTTTCATATTTTTCAAGAGGAAGTTAGTATTTGAGTTGAGTTTATTGGCCAAGCATTGGACAATTGCATGCAATAAAGTTGAAGCGCTGGGACACCAACTAACACCTGTTGAATCGGTTGTCTCGTCAGGCACCCCTCTACAGTTTCATAATTTTCTATCATGGTTTAAAGTTGAAGGCCGAATTATTGCGTAGTTAATCAGTTTGCATTTTTAAATGGGCTATGGTCTGTTAGATGATCAACACAATTCCATGCGAGTGCTGGGTCGCAACTGGTATCTCTCATGGTTTGCCCAGTACTGCAAGGAGCTAAACATTGAAAGTGCAAACCCAGCTAAATTGAAACGTTGCCTGGGTTTCCATAACTCCTTTGCGTCCAAGCAGACAATTGTTTCTGTTTAGAAGTCATTTTTTTTCAAACATCTGTATGGTGACAACAACTTCTGTGAATTCTGGCCTGTTGCGAAGCTCTTGTTGCTGCTATTACTTGGACAGGTAACTGTTGGTTTCTCTAAGAACAAAAATTTGTGTGAAATTTAGGTGGTTCACATCTCATTGCAAGGCGGTTGGAGAAGGACTACTGCACATTACTAATTTGGGAGGATTAAAAAATGTCATGATTGGGAAAGAACTTTTACAAGCTGTACGTGGAGCAAGAATTCGATACTTTGTATATCCGGCTGAAAACAAAGACGCTGAGGAAGAAGTCAGGAAGTCAGTCAAGAGAAAATGTTAGAAACCAAAATAAAGGAACAGAGAATGCAAGAGAATGTGGAAACTCTTCACAAAGCAGCCACTGAATTGGCAAAAGAGCAGAAGGTTTATATAAGTCAGTTGACACTACTTTCACAATCAAACTGAAAAACAACAGGCATCAAAGAAAAAGCTCTTGTTGATCTAGATGAACAGCTTAAAGAAATGTTATGTGATTTAGGTAGTGCCGAGTAGATACATTCAGCAGTGGTCGCTGGTACGAAATGTTGATTAGGGATCTCAAATTGTTCTGAGAGCTAAATGAGAACTGATTAGGTAATCAGAGGGCCACAATGTCACTTCCTGAGCGCCGCATTATGACTCTGACGCAACAATTGCAATACTTGAATTTTACCAGAAACAGCTTTTACATTTAATTTCCTGCGAAAGGTGTTGTGAGTTATAGAAAAATCACTTCTAGCCATATCTATGTTTATTCAAATGGAACTTGTTCACTCACTGGCTGGACACTTTTAAACACCGATGAATAAACTAAATAACTTGAATATAAATTATTTAAAAAGTAGGACCGGCTGCACAAAATGCCTGCGGGCCATGTGTTTGAGACCTCTGGTGTAGATGTAGTTTGCTACAGTGCTCTGTTGCCTTTGTGGTGAGTTTCATTCAAGTTTTTTGGTACCTCGTGTTGGTGTGTAGACAAAGCACACCAACTCAACTGCATTAGGTTTGTTTAGATTGGTGCAGTAAGTCTTCAGCCACTATTTCTTCAAATCTTGTTCTTTGGATGTTATCATGGTTTTGCTGAGAGTAAAGAAATTCATTATTTGTGCAGTGCTGTGCAATGTGCAAAAATTGAGTTCCATGATTAGGAATAATTAGGAATTTCACAAATTGAAGATAAGGCGTGGTATGGAACTTTTGTAATTTAGTATTGAAAGGGTATTGAAAAAGCATGGAAAATAATTTTTCAAAATGCGTGGGAACCCTGAGAGAATTTACGTTAATTAATCATAGACAAAGTAGCAACTTGGGTTTCGGAACACTCCGTGCAGAGAACTAGCATAGCAGCTTTTATGAGCAGATATTGCCGATACATTGTGTATCTGCAGAAATTTGCCGATATAATACTTTGGAAACATCGCAAAATTCATCAGTCGCTTTCTTGTCTTAAGAGAAAGTGTGGCTTTGTGCTGAAAAGTGGTATCAATAGCTGCCCTTCCGTGACAGACCCCCTTTTTCCAGGCTGGATGCGCCACTGATGCAGATGGATCTTCTTTTCAGTGAACCTGGGTGTCTAGGTTTAATTATGAAAAAGCGCATTAAATCTCTATTTTTCGAAGCGATAAATTCATGATCAACTTCAATGTGTTCAATAATGGAACAATGACTTCATATTACAGTGCTGGCATGCACACATCAGGTGAGGAAGTACACATATTGGATGAAGCAGAACGTCTTCAATTGGTTTCATATCCTCGTATAAGATCATTGTTGGGGTTACATATATAATGACATTGTGTCTAATGCCAATTCAAGAAACTGTCGAAACAAGGGTTAGGATTAATTATTTAAATTTCGATGTTACCCTATGCATACAAATTTAAAAATAAATTTCAATTAGAGGTAGAAGGCATTGCAATTATATTTTTGTGTGATTTTAGATCCCACTGCAGTTCAAATTGCACAATGTTTCCTAGTTTAATAACAAATCTACTGCTACAATTTGTGAGGGATGTCGTCAACAGAGTATGTTACCACCGTTATAAAAAACTTCTTAGCAACAAAAAGGCTGTCTAAACATTAATGTTTACGCTGCAGAAGAAAATTTGGAAGAGGAACTATAATTAAATCAGCATGGGCCTCTGCAAGGGGGAAAACAAGCATTTACCCCCCCCCCCTTGGAAATTGCTACTAAGGACCACAAATTTCTAGAAAACCTGAAGTCAACAGCTTAATTCCAATTAACTGAATTCAAAATTATTGCAATGTCAGTTTATTCGCCAGTATGACACTCACACTGCACAAGAGCCAGGTTCACAGTGATAAGCTTGCTGTTCATTCATGTCCTCGCCTTCACCTGCAGAGGCAAGTTGCAAAAGTTAGTCTTTTTTTGCCAAACAATAGCATGGCAACAAATCGTCAAAGGTTCACTCCATGTTATGTTAGCAGGCGTTGTATTAAATGTTGCAGTAGCAGGCGTTTTGTTGCACTGTTGAACACAGAGACCTTTGCAGGTAATGCAGCGGGATGTGACTGCTGATAGCTATAAACCACGTACATTTGTACTGCGGGAAAAAAAAACATGAGTGAATCTGTAGCAATGCTTCCACAAGTTTGAAAAATCAATGTTGATGTGCCTAAGTGTCAAATTACACTAATGCAGGCTTCTTTTCCACATAGTATGAAACTACACAGATTGTTAGGATACGTTTGTGTAGGCATGTTGAAACACGTCTTAAGCGGTTTGGTTCTGACATCTGAGTGAATACTGAGTGCAAAGCTATTTTTGGTGCAGAAAGTTTTCATAATTCATATGCTGAATTCGTAAAGCCTGTGTGGTGTTCTAATTCTAGTAAGCTATCCGTAGTTGTGTCAACATTCAGGTCTACTTGTGCGGTTTGTGTATGATGAGCATTCATGGTGAAAAAATTTGAAAAGACAACCAACGCTTTATTGATCCCTTTGGACGAGATCCCAGAAATTTGCAGCTCTTGTTTCTAAGTGACACAGAAAAGTCTTGCTAGCAGATCCCGCGACCAGGAGGAGGTCAACTTGGAAATTGCCCCCACCCTGAAATTTTCAAAGATATGTTTGGTTGTTAGGTTTTGTATGAAGCTACAATCATTTTACACCCCCTTGAAAATATCTGCATGCAGCTCTGCTTGCTAGGTAAAAAAGCCATAATTTGTGGTGTCATTGAAGACCATGGCAATGCTTATTAAAGGAAGTACCCTGCGTTGAAAATCTGCAGATAACGTACTGTGTGAACCGTAAATTATTGCAATCCTCGCTAGTGCTGCAAACAAAACGCAATATGTTGCTATTGCTACTGTAACATGGAGGATTTTTGTTGTAGTGTAGAAAGGGTAAAGCATTTTGTGAACATCCGTTCACATTGCTCCCCTGGAAAAAACTATGCAGACGCCTATGCAAAATACTTGTTTCATGTTGAAAGAGAAAGGAATTTTTTAACCTTTTCCGGGATATTAAAAATTTGCTCAAATAACAGTTTGCACTTTTTTAACTGGTGTTCTAGCAAGCGGGTTTCACTGTAACCATTTTACACACGTGAAGTACATATTGATAGGCAGGTATAGCACTGGAGTTCTTGTTAGTTAACAGCTGATTTTGGGCTATCTATTTAAGAATATGTTATTTTTCCGTAAATAAGCTAAACACTATGAGTCAAGGGCCCAAAACATGGAGTGGCAGTCAAAAGAGGGGCTATTCAAAGTAGGCAAAAAGGCTGAAGCTGACAGGATAGTGCATTTGACAAGTATTTTAACAGAGCTACCTCAGAATATGAAGTGAAAGCTTAAGAAGATCACACCACAGCGAAAATTGCGACAATGTAAGCAGCCAGACTGATGATGTTATGCCAGATAGCCAAAAGGGAAGCTTATGTATGAGAAATGAGGTAAGTAATTTTGAAAGTGTGAAGTCTCACAAGGAAAGAAGCTCGTCAGCTGGTGCATGTGATCAGCTTTACAAGCATGAAAATTCAATACTTTCCAAAACCATTGTATGGACAAATGATCATACCAACTGGTTAGGTGTAATTTATCGGAATGTTAGGGGGCTGTGTAATCCAAATAGGACCTGCCCATAATCACAACAGAATTTTTGCCAGAAACAAGAGTGATAGGACGGTGTTAGTTCCACTGCAAAAGAATACTGCCAAATCGTAAAACAGTACATCATCCATGTCTCGGCGTCAACCTTTGGTGCCTAGCTTTCACATCACTGACTTCTAACGTTATGATTTGATGCCTTCCTAAAACAGGCATCTTAGAGGGGCCGCACAAAAGTACTTCCAATCGGGCCCTGTATTTGCTAAAGCCGGCCCTATCCACTTTTGTATATTTACAATAAAACTATGTCATGAGTTTGTATTCAATTTATTCAGAAAATCTCATGAAATCATTTATCTAACAATTAGCAGTTATTATCCGGTTAAGCAGTTAGCTAAAATACAAATATCTAGATATATCTGTTATACAGATAGCAAAAATTATTGATATCTGAACTAACCATAGTTGCAGGTTAAGTTTTTTCTGGGTGACTCTAATCTCATTAAATTTGCCATTTAGTCTTGTTTGAATAGTTTGCTCTTCAAGGTGATTTTTGGATGGTTGCAATTGGTACATGAAACCTTGGTAACCTGTATTTCTAAATATCATGATCTTGTTATGTTTGAAATAATCATGTATGAAAGACTGAGTACTTCAATGCAGTCACTATATGCCAGGGTTTCCCAACCTTTTTACGATCTTGTACCACTTGGGCACCAAGTATTGTCAATGAACACCACTTCTTCCAGAACAACTAATTTGATCGAATCTTAGTTTATTCAGAAGATAAATGTACATTAAAATAAAAATAAAACCCACAACAAAATTTGTTTTTGTTTACCTTTTCACCAACTGGTTGATGTGTGGTGTAAATTTGCTAACAGTGCATTGGAAGTCATAATGTTACAATACAATAGGAATAGCAGGCTACAGGAAAATTTATGTATTTAGAAACAAAGCCTGATATGTAAACTAAAAACCTGTGAATCCTGGTTTTTGTGAAAAAATGGAAGTTCCTTGCATGGAAGACCTTCGCATACCACTAGTAGTACATGTACCACATGTTGGGAACCCCTGCTATATACAAACAATCTCAGTAACAGTTCCAAATTTTTCAAGATTTCCGTATTGTTGATTTGCTGCAGTACGTTTGTTGTTTGACAACCTTTCTTTTGTCAATTGAAAAATCTGTGCAAGTGCTGGGGGGACTTTATCAAATTTAAAATACATGCTGTGTAATAAGTTGATCACTCTTTCTGTAATTACAAATGGTTTTAATAGAATAACTTCATATTTTCAGCACTTGGAGAAACAATTTCCACGTTGTGCTGAACATTGGTGTGAATCCAGGCCCAACGAAAGTGGGATAGACAAACAACCAACAATTGTCAATCAACAAGACCTTCATGGCAAAACTAAATTGAAGTTGTTCATATCAAAACGGCAAAAAACAAGGTAAACTTCATATCAAATGACTCTTGAATACACCAAAGCTCAAGATTGTGGTTACTCCTCTGTACATCAAAAATTTTATAATTAACATTACATTTTTATCATATTTGTGTTTAGTTTCGAAAAATCAACTAAAAATGTTTGAAAATTTGTTCCCAGACACCACTGTGCGACAAGCTGGTTGTACCATTTATCTTCGCAGTTATTCAAAAAGTCAAATTTTGGTTGTTCAACAAAAGTGGCGATGTAAACTTCACATGTTGCTGGTTTATTTATGTTACCATGAAACAAAACATAGTACGGCAACAAGGCCACTTCCTCATTTCTGTCATTTTTACAATTAGGTCTGTTCCAATTACTGCGTTGTGCTAACCATCTCTTGGAAATTTTATTCTTGGTTTGTCCGACATGCTGTTCATGACATGGCACACAAGTTGCTACATAAATGCCATAGTCTGCACATGTCAAGTTATGGTTCAGTGGAAAGGTTTTAGTTTTGCTCATTATTTGTGAAACACGAGGTACCATTGATTTGTTGTGTTTTGCTTTTTCAAAACAAATTGTAAGAGTGGTAATAAAAAGGTGTTGAGTTAGAGATGTAGTGAGTGAGAACCATTGGGTCTGGTCAAGAATGGTCTGCACGGTATTTAACCTGGCTTTGCAAGTTCAGTAGTGTCGTTAGACACAGTTATATTATCCAACTTTAGTTTCCCCTATCCTTGACCTTGCTTTTGACAATGTTGTGCAAGGCAAAAGTGCTGGATGAAATCTTCTAGACCAGACCCCAATTGTGTCGAAGTTTTACAGTCATTTTTTGCTACACCAGGTTTTCCATACTATGGGTTATGGGCCAAATCCGGCCTCCAAAGGCATTTTGTCAATAATGAAAAAATAATATATTTACAAAAAAAACTTGATTTGGTTGAATGTAACATATCCCAAAATATTCACATCATGTAAAATGTCCAGCTCTCAGACTATTGTGTAATAGCCAATGTGGCCCTCGAACAAAAAAGTTTGGAGGCTCGTGTGGACAGCTTATGCGTGCTATAACCAGGCTATATATATTAATCAATGGACTGGAAGACAGTGTCCCATAGTAGCACAAATTGCTTGATGTGAACACTCTATGGGACCAGCATATTACTTCCAGACTAACTCACTGAAAGAGGTGCTTCTCAGGTGAAGATGCAAAAAATCAGTTGGTTCCTTAACCAAGTCACAGTGATAACTAATCTCACAAGCATAGAGTTGTTCAAAGTCGAGAAGTGCAATCATTGGAAAAGTAAGGGAGAGAAAAAAAGCTGATGTCACTCAACCAAACATTATCGAACTTTATAACAAAAAGATGGGAGGAGTTGATCTTTTTGATAAGTTAACAGGACTGTACCGCATTTGGATCCAATCAAGGAAGTGGTTTTGACCATTGTTTAGATTCTGCCTGAAAAGCATTATCTCTAATCTGTGGCTAATGTACGTACAGATGTGTTGACTGAAGGATTTCACGGTTGGTTTTCACAACAGACTGTGATTCTTTGGTAGCAGGACCGAATGTTGGAGTAAGAAGAGGTGTTTGTCCCCAAACAAAAGTTTTTATGTTGTAAGATTAGATGGAAAAGATGATATAGTGGACAAAAAATACACAAGTACATTTGTTTAATCAAATACATTCGTTTGCATAAAATTCACTGTGGGACTTCAGCCACACAGTTATGATCTAGGGCAGAGGTGACAAACATGCGGCCCGCAAAAGAATTTCGTGCGGCCTGCGAAGCATTCAGGTGAGACCAGCAGTCTTGAATTTTCTTTGACCCGCTTCTAATCTTTGCGATGTGATATCAAAAGCTGATAGCCCGATTGAATTTTGCACATATCACACAGGAATCATACAAACGTAGTACAAACCTTGTATCTAATTTAGGATTTAGCTGTTTAACCCTTTCGGTACTAACGGTACAGATATATATATACCGTAGTCAGCCCCGTCTGAGCAGCCATTCTTGTACCATGAATCCTTTTATTTTGACCTTTCCCGACTTTCTGAAACTCAGTCCGTTTTGCTTCATTGATTTTTGCTATGACATGATCTTTTTTCGCGTCATTAGCTTCGTTTTCCACGCAGTTCAGCAGAAATGTAGGGAGTGCGAAAAATGGTCAGTGCTTTTCACAGTGCGAGAATGGACCGATTTAACAATAACAGCTTGTGCTTGTTTTCGTGCAAGAACCAAATACAGACGATGCCAGTTAATCGCATAGCCAATTTGCCAAGCCTATTTATGTGTTTAACCGGAATATGCGATTATCCGTACCAGGGGCGCAGCCAGGATTTTTCTAAGGGGGGGCTGAAGTTATGGAAGCAAAAGCCTTGAAACGGAAAAATTGCTTGTGATTAGAACAGTCAAGGAAAGCACTTAATTTGTGGAAAAACAATTGACTGTACTCACCACGAAAACTGGAGGTCC
>Ga0210059_1012255_pt1 | contig 12992 bp, 6 predicted proteins | sample Ectturendosymbi2_FD_188042 | JGI IMG/M metagenome (GOLD analysis project Ga0210059, IMG submission 188042) | Ecteinascidia turbinata endosymbiont from Florida, USA - Sample 2 (SPAdes) (version 2) | ecosystem: Host-associated > Tunicates > Ascidians > Unclassified | place: Key West, Florida...
GGTTACTGGCTGCATTTCAAGTTTCTTCGTGTAGTTTTTGTGTCACTTCTGATCCTGCCACACGCGTTTTTTCAGCGTGGACCTATGTTTGTTTTGCTAATAATAAAACTTTTCCAACATTCAACAAGTTACTCTTTAAGGTTAGAGAAGTTTGAGAATAATTTATGAATTTTTTGAAGGCCGCTTCTGCTCCGGAAACGTCCCAGTAAGCCTGGGTAATGGTGAGAATGTAATTTAGCCAAAATGTGTATGGTTATTAACCGTGTTTGTTAAAAAAAGTTACCTGAGCAGTTGCGTCTTCACTGCTATGCAGTCAGTACACATCAGGATGAACTTGTCCTTGAGCCCCCCCCTAAAAAAATCCTGGATCCGCCTATGAGGGGGTTGGGGAGTTATGGCCAAAAATAGACCAAGAAATTGGCTCGGCCACCCAGTGGATTTTGTGATTTTCTTCACAAATAAATTTTCCTGTCAATATTTTGGCTTAAGATTTGGTAGGGTGTTGTAAGACACCCAAGTGCACCTTTTCTGCAACTTTGTTTGTTGGGAATTGTGAGTACCAACTGTCAGAAAAGTGGCTTGAAGCTGAAAAAAATCCCGAAATCCATGGTTTTTGCCCCCTTGGACCCTTCATCAAGACAAACTTCAAGTTTCTTGATCGTCATTGCAAAGGTAAGGTCTTTGCCAACACTTTTTGTGTAGAAAGTTTGTTTCCAACGCGTTTGGTTTGGTCTCTGTAGCCTACTGAATGGACGCAACTATCGTAGGTTTTCTAGCCTACGCAAAAAACGGTTTTTCCCCTAAAACGATGTTACAATGAATTTTTCTCCTAAAATAACGTCACAATGACGACCTACCGTAAAAGATGCGGCTCGGTCTCCCGGATCCAATGATGCTTTCATTGACTCTCTAGCTCAACCCGTTCAGAAGTCATGGCTGATTAAAGTTGGTCGGGTCAAAGAAGTGGCCCGTGCGGGACTTAAAGGGTAACTCACAGCAGGCCAGACGCGTAACGATGCGGGGGCAATGGGGGCAATTCCCACCCTCCCAATTCCAAAAGTTGCACTAAAAATTTTCAGGTTAATCAAGCTTTTGATGTGTAGGACAAAAAAATTCAGTGCAAACTAACGAAACAGCCCTTCGCCTTTTTCCTTTTTTTCACAGCGCTTTTCTCCTGAGTGACCGATAAGAACCTGCAGCATGATCACTGCAGATCAATTTGCAATGCACTGGTGTAAAATATCCGACTCCGACCTTTCCAAATTTCCGACTCCCGACTCCGACACCTTGACATAAAGGAACTGAAACTTGGATGTTAAAATCAATGGAAATCGCGGTGCACAGCAAGAAATGTCTGTTTCAACAAAAGTTTCAAAAGAAACTGCACCATTTCAACAGGAACTCCCAATTTAAGAGTGTGATCTAAAAAATGATCCAACTGGACATCCGGAGTCGGACAAAAAAATCCGACTCCGACTCGCGGTGTGTTAGGAATCCGACTCCACCCAAAAACCTCCGACTCCCCAACCCTACTGATAACCCTGGCATGCTGCAAATAGTGTATACTTAACCCTTGACTGCAGCATCAGCTGTAGCTTTAATAGAACATCGTAGATATGTGTTTTTGCACAGTTTTAAAACTAAATACGTTAATATGGCGGTGATATGTTTTGCATGCCTTGAAGCTCAAACTTTGGCTACAATGCAATCCAGTTTCAAAATCTTTTTTATTATGCAATTAGGCCATAGACCCTTTTTACCAACAATACTATTCACCCTAGACATTTATTTGTGATTATTAAGTATGTAGGCTACTATGATGGTTAAAATCACAATTACGTGGAGTCTAAACGTTTTCATCATTATTTCACATTACCTTGCCGGCGAATAAAAGTTTTGTCAAGCAATTAGAGTCCGACCTGTACATAGTCTGAAAGTGTTGAAATTTTCATCTGATGTTAATTGCTACCCTATCCTACAGTAAATTTGCAATCATTCCGCTGCAACGGGAAGAGTTTGCAGCAAAATCTAACGAAAGCAGGATGTTTTTTTTGTAAGTGCTTAGGGCATTGACCTACCCGTTACTTAAATATAGCTTGCAATCTGTAAATCGCATGTGACTAACTTGAAACTAAATTGAATTTTTTCCCATTAGATTAGATATTGTTATTAAATACTAATAGATATTTTTTAAATTCAACCGCTTACGCTACAATGGCTAGATCAGCAGTTCCCAAACTTTTTGGGCGCGACCCAAAACTGAGTTTGGTGAACACCTCGCGACCCAAGCCTCAAACAACGTAAGAAAAAAATAATTGTTGTATGGATGATGTTTAGCAGAAAGCTGCTAAGTTCATTTATAATTTCAGCAATCTACTCTTAAGTACCTACGCTACAGACAAAGACAAGCAGTGGTAAGGTTGAAAATATACAACCCAGATTTGTGGGTCAAACACATGCAAATTTGTTTAGAGGACATGTGGAACTTTCCCCAATTTACGATATTGTCTTGATCATATTTGTAAATTATATTGTTAACTCTAAATACGTAGCTTAAATACCTAATCGTTCTTGGAAGCAACCTTACTGCAAGCAGCGTACAAAAATGCTTTCGCAGTCGCATTTCATGGCGTTTAATACCGACATAAAATCCAAACAATTTAAATGCGTTGAAGAACTCGAGCATTCACGTTATCAGCTACATACGTCAATCAAACGATCAAGAATTGTTCAAGATCCACGTCTTCAATGCGCGCAAATTTTGCAGAAAGCTTACTTCCGAGAAGTCAGTCTTGGAGCAAAGTTGCCTCTCGACTTCAATTGAACGTGTGTTGGTGTACATTAGAAGTGTGTGAATATGAAAAGCGCAGTCATAATGGCGGTCACGAAGACTTCTTGCTCAAGTACAATATTGGCTGCAAAAAGCATACTGCAGACCTCGCACTTATAGCATCGAGATTTTCACAAGCGCTTTTGCAAGACGTTTTACGAGCAAATGGTAATTTTTTTCCAAAGTACAGTAGGACCTTGGAACTTTACTAAAAACAAAGTATCAAACTTATCAATTCAATGAAAAATGGAATTTCTATCTGCCGGCTTAAATCTGAACATAATTATTCAGAAAAACAGCACCAGAAAAATGCACGTTTTATGGATTGTGCCATAAAAACAAGGAGCATCAAATATTCAAATGTTGAGACTTTGTTGCTGGTTGCCCCCTCCCTATTTAATTTTGTGGCTACGCGCCTGCAGCAGGCCTATGGTTTGGCAGAACATTCGAATTCTGGTGTATTATGCTGTTAATTGCATTTTATTGTTGACAACGCATGGTAGTTGGAAACAAGCGTTTTTGGTGCTTGAAAACTATTCACAAGTTTGCACGAGACCAATATCAGAGATCTATCACCAGTAAAGTAACGGAGTATATAACTCCAAGCAGCGTTCTCGGCCCAGTGGTCCACGGATCAGCAATGGTCCACGTGCAGCTTTTCGTGAACTTTAGTGTCAGATAAACTAAACAGAGGTTATTATTGCAACTGTCGCAATTACACGTCTCGTTGCAATTTCCAATCGCTATAATCAAATGTTATTTAACTTTATTTAAATTAAACAGCTGGTATTGCTCAAGTTAAAATGGTTGCAGCCCTCGCATTGAATTGTTTTTCATCAATTGTGTATTTTACTAATCATAATCACATTTGAGCAAATCAAGTTCTATAGATTAAGTGCACGCAGCTACGGTGAAAAACATCAGGTGACTTGAGATCAGCAAAAGTTGAAAACAACTCCCAAGTCTTAGCTAAACATGTTATGACAATATATGGTCAGATTTAATGAAGACTCGCCACAAACTTTGTTCAAGGACTCACTTGTGGCTGCGTTCATCCAAAAGCCTTGCTGAGATGAGAGAGGTAATAAGCTCAGGAAGCATGCTTCACGATGTTCTCTAGTTTGGTGCTGCTTGACTTAAACGTGAGAGCAAATAAGTTGTGCGTGTTTTGTCGATATATGCAGCAAAGCGGTTGCAGCGAAGTTGTTTGTTCACACGGAAAGGAACTCCCATTTGGGGGGATGCTAAGTTCTGCGCAGCATGTGTGCGAAGCCGGAGGCGTTGAGTAAGAAATCATGAGTACGTGGTGATAACCTACTGAAACGAGAAGTCTTAAGCCTGAGCAGATGTTAAGAGCACTGCAATTTCATAAACTTTGCGACTTGATTCAAACATATGTGTTATATCAGAAGCATTAGAGACAATTTATTGGTTACTTGCATCTTGTAGTTCTCAGCTTACTGTGTGTTTAGCTCAGTTCTTATTCAAATCAAGTTCTTTTTCGTTGGGTGCTGCTGCTGGCAGCAAATGTACGTTAGTTGAGCACAGCTATAGTTTCTCTTTATCGAGGCATAGCATGAAGCCCGAGAGTATTTTTTACTCGAAATGAAGATGTAAAAATTTCCATTACCAAAACCTTTTCTGCTTTTATTCACAACTTTCCGAAGAAGGGCAGATCGTACGAAGATATTGTGATTTTTTAATTTGGCAGACATTTCAGCAAGAGCTCAACGTTATGCTGCAGCCACTCTGCTGAGTCGCCCTGAGCCACCTAAAGAGAGAGTCGAACCGTCGACCCTCCGCTGACAGCCATAGAGAATCCCCGCCCGACCAGGTTCACTCTACTATTGCTGTTACGAACTCAGCCTTACATGTGGCGCAGTCACGTCGCCACAGTTATGGCAGCAAACGCTCAAATCTTTCAATGCGCGCTAATGCAAAGTTTTCTTTTCCGGTCAACGAATGTAAACGAACATCATTTATTTAGGGATTGCCAAAAATTAAGGAATGCAGTAAAAAACGTGATGTTTCAAAATTAAACAATGTTGCTGTATTGTTTTTACTACTGTCTTTGAAGTAACAAATTGAAGCTCAAACTTCTCCAAACACTAAGCAAAGAGGAGAGAGAAAACTTTGGTTACCCATCCAACGGAGGATTGGAACATGCGACATATGCTGAGGAAGTTTCGGTTTTAATAAGATACAAACAACCTGGGAAGAAAGTTCTCACTGTTTCTGCGTACAACCCTACAAGTAGCATTCGGCAACAGTTCAAGTCAAAGGTTTTAGCCACTGTGGAGCGGATCAGTTTTGCATTTGGGGAACCACCCGTTGCTAATCGCACAAAGAACATCACTTTTACCATAGAACAGGTAATTTTTTGTAACCACTTTTGGATGAGGTTGGTTGCATGTAATGTTTTCGAAAAGTAAAATTTTGCGTTTTTTAAGTATTTGAAACCAATTGTAAAACAGTTGATATTATTCGTAAGAAATGTAAATTCGGAAAACCCCCTTCAAGGGTTAAGGACTTCACAACCTTCTTGAAATAACTGGTTGTGGCATGACAAAACTGAGTGTTGCTACAACGCCGAAATACACATCGTTGTCTGCAGAACGCTGCTGAAGCAACATAAACTGTTTTAGTGTAATATCCAAGATCAGGAATGAATGGTTCTACTTCAGCCAAATCTGTGGCACTGAAGCGCGTTTCAAAACAAATGTTACCCACTGTGTTTACTTTATACTCTGTTTAACGTGTAGTTGGGAACTGAGTCGTGTTTCTCCGTGGACCTGGGAGATTTCTCAGCCCCGATCGCGTTTGGGGCCTCCGGCCTTTGTCCCAGCGAGACCCGACTAAACGCCGAAAGATTTATCTTATTGAGCAACGACCAATCAGTTTATGAAGGAAGAAATTACTCTTTTTATGAGTATGACGGAGATCTGCAGGAAGGCACAGAACCTTTAATTTTCACAATGATTCACAAATACCAGCAGCCCGGTGTATACCAAGTGAGTTCTTTCAGCAATGCAATTGCTTAAAGCAACCAGCAGATAGTTTCAAATATGTTTTAATAGTTTTATAGCAGCACCAAAGGTTTCTTTGAATATGACATGCAGAGTAATTCTGGTCTAAGCTTTTGTTTCTTGTTTGGTTTAGGTTCGCGTGAAATCGGGGAACTCCATTTCAAGCCAGTCAGCATCTGCAGATCTCTCAGTGACTGAAATCCTCTGCGAATTTCCGTCGGTAAACATAGAAAAGCACTACACGAACTCGTACGAGAAGTCGCGACGCGTCATGAGCTTTCTGGAGTTTCGAATCTACGCTTCAGTCCGGATAGACTGCAAGTTAACCAGCAATAGCTCAAGAGAGTGGCGCGCATTCAATCTGATCCCGGTAGTGAAGACTTCAAGTCTGACTTCTGCGCCCGAGCAGTCAATGCTGGAGGTTGAGTTCACCAGACTTCCTCAAACAGCCCAGCAATTCGAATCTGATCATTACAAGTTGCGGGAGGTTCAAGGACTCGTCTTTTCATCCAAATCGGAGGACGTCGCGATCCCGACCAGGTTCTTCCCCGTCGGTCATCACATGGTCTGCCTCACTGTGTCCATGGAAGGGACAGAAGGCATAAACGCGACCGACTGTGTTTTCTTAGAAATAGTTCTTCCGCCTCTGGTCGCTGCAATAAAGTACGGTGTGCTGAGAGCTGTTGGCTACGGTCAGACTACTTTGGCTGATGCTGCGACGGCATCATACGACCCAGACAAAGTGAGCCAGGCCGAAGCAGACGAAAATCAGTCACTGAACTCAGAATTTTACTTTCAGTGGTCGTGCCCTTATTTGTTGGAAGATGAAATAGAAAATGAAGAAGATTTCATAGATGTCGATGATGAAGCCGAGTTGATGTTTGAAGGGCAATTAGGTAAAACTCTTTAAAAAATTTTTTATGCGTTTTTTTTGTAACCAACTTCTATTCAAAAAAACAAATTTGTGAAATGTCTGGATCCTGAAGCAGAGGCATAATTTCTATTTTCAGAGTTTCAGACTGAAACGTATTGTTCAAATGCTTTTCTTCAGTGCCGGAATGCTTACCGAGTCCTGGAAGTGCTGACGGTATCATTCGCTAGCTTCACGTTGCGGTAATTGCTTTGTATGTTCTATCAGATCTGCGTTTAAATTAAACTTCTGCTAAAAAGAGTTGGGGTAATTTTGCCTGAAACAGCATGTTAAGATAAAAAAATTGTCGACAAAAATGTAAATGTAAATGAATATTTGCTTAAATGCAAGCATTTCTGGAAATTAAGGACGAAAAGCTAAGTTAATAGACCGTCAATTCAAATCATTTATTTTCGCTGGTGTCAAAGCAGGATCATGAATGACGAGAACAGGATCTATCAGAAATGATTCCTCATTCGTCAATTAGTCCAATATTAACAAACCTTTTTTGGAAACTACATAATCTCCCGCGTCTATAGAGACCTTGATTGACCTTCTAACATGTCTGGAACCAAAGTTATGGCCCAAAAAAAACATTTGACCCCAAAATCAGAACATGCAGAAAATGTATTGAGTCTCCCACTGGCGCCATTTCGATAACTCGCCGTCAGAACATGCTAGCGAGCTATTCGAACCCTCGAAAGACTCATGAAGTCATGTAGTTTGCATTGAAAAAAAAAACATTTGAGATTTGGGTTCGGGGTTTTCGGTGGGTGTCGTTAGAAAAAAGGTAGGTTTTGCTTTTTTTGGTTGTTCTGTTATGACGTCATCACCCGGAAAAAGGACCAGAATTGTGGCTCAAAGTTTGGTTGTATTCTAGACTGAAATATGAAGCTGAAGAGACCTAGATCGACTTCCTAGCGTTTCTGGTGCCCAAGTTAGGGCCAGAAGACCCCATATCATTAAGGACATGCCTGAGTGAATTCAGGGGATTTCCCTAATTAATTTCTGCTTATTTTGCCATAACTTTTGAACCAGAAATGCTAGAAAGTCCATCAAGCCCTCTAAAGACTTGTATTGTAGCCTAGAATCCAAAAAAACTTTGAGTCACAAAATCTGATGGATTGTTCGACTCCCAGGATATGACGTCATTATCCAAATGTAAACAAATATGAATAAACATCCTTTCAATATGCAAACATCAACCAAAAACCCGAGATCTCAAGGTGAAAAATTTTTTCCAGTCTATACTACTAGTCTTTGTGACACGCGAAACCTACGAGGCGATTATCATACGCTGGGCTTTACTCAACAAAAATCGAAGCTATCATCTGTAGAAATACAGAACAGTTAAGTACGGTGACACCGCCAACAACACTTCACCGTAATGACCGAGAATGGCGCGTTCAAGCTTCGCAGTGATATACACACGTCAACTGCCCCGAGCTGTCGTGGCAGCAATCGGCGTTTCACGATTGAGAAATCACGGGAGGCAACAACACACAAATCTCCACAATCTTCCCCATTCAAAATTGACGGTAAAAGAAAAACAAAGAGATATTACGACATTAAAAGCAAAACCAAACTAAGCGACATTAAAACCATAACGATCAGGGGTTTACAACTACGGGTAGACCGGCGGAGCAAAGCCGGTTCACTGTCAGTTTTCTCTGGGACAGAGTCCTCGTCACCCTCCACTTCACCTCGTACGTCGTCAACAGCTTCTTCCACTCCCGCATCTCGCACGTCAACGCGGCAAACACCGCTAGTTTCCGGGAGGGTGGAATCAGTGTTAGGCGGGCTCTCGCTTTCGTCGGGAGAAGGAGGGCACGGAGCCAAATTGGAGGTAGATACCGTGCATTCCTTGCCACGAATCTTCAGAGGGTTTGAACAGTTCTCTCTAGCCTATTCAAATGGCGAGTTATGGCCATATACAAAAGGGGTGTTATTCCACCCTGGTTACCTTTCTTAGGGGTAGAAATTTTGACCACTTTTTGGTTTTTGTGGCATAATTTTGGATACAGATATGCTAGAAAGCCAATCAAGGGCTCTAAAAACTCGTAGGATAGCCTAGTTGCTAACAAATACTTGGGCCAAAATTTTGGCCCATTCGATGGGCGTCCAGGGCCGGGTAAAGTAGGCCATGAAGACGCTAAAAGACCCCCACTTGTGACGTCCCCCCAAGAGAACCCCAAACCCAAAACTGAAAAATTTATTTTGACTCGGAACTACTAGACTTGCTGAATCCGTAGAGGGTTTGAACACGTCTCTAGCTGCAGCAGCTGGCGAGTTATGGCCAAAAAAGTGCCAGCCACTATCATGGCTCGCGCGGGCGTTGAAGGGTTAGTGTTTATGCCCACAACTTCACAAAGATTTCGTTGATGCACTACTAACATGCTTTTGTTGTAGATGCCACATTGTATTCATGAGGGTAATCTGTGATTTACTTAAACAATTACGAGTGGCCTACAAAAGACTAAAATTTCCCGTACAGAGGCAAAGACCACCCGTGCCCGACACAAAGGCTAAAACGATCCATTTTATCCGAAGCCAAAGCAAAATCCTCAAAATGTTGTATTAATTTAAAACCGAGACAAAATTTATTTGAGTGAGCAAAATCGGTAACAAATGCGAAATCGAGATCAGCAATACAAACAACTTTTGTTTAGGTTTCAGACAGGTCTTTGTCACAAATTGATTTTCACATAGTTTTGCTTTAATTAAAAATTCGGTTAGGAAATTTTTCCTGATGTTGAAGGTTGAAGCAGCTTCGACCTTTCACTGTTCAATGTGTTCTGCTCAGACCCCGAGTAAAACGACGAAGAAAAAACAATAAAAACGGCAACAATTAGACAATTTACCACCATCTGACAAAGTGGATTGACTAGCACTTTGCCGATATATGTGGTAATAAAAATCTGGCTGTGCTATACGTATCTTAGTAAGCATTGTTATGTACGCTCTCATTGGGTTATGCATGCTTTTCATATCTTCATAGGAGTGTACATACTGGCTCGTTATAGTCAAACCTTGAAACAGCTTTAGGGCTTATTCAAATGTACCTTTTCGTGTCGCAGCATACAGTCGCAAACAACCAACAGAAACTTCGTGAAACTCATGACTTCTTGTGTAACCACTTGCACACTCGAAAAGCAACTTCGAAATTCAAGAAATTTCCCATCTAACGTCAGTCACGGCTCAGACAGCAGGCGCGAAGAAAGTTTCTGGACCCTAGCTGTGTTCGCAGTGCTTGGAGTCTTTTTCTGAACTTCACAATCACGGCTATTTTACGTCTCACCACTTTGGGGATGACCTCCTTCAGAAGCAGAACTCTGCAAAAACTTAGAAAAGGTGGAAACCGACTTAGAACTGCCTACACTTGGAACCGGGCGGAAAACGCTGGCAACGGCAATGCACGAGCGTCAACAACAGTCTACTCTTTCACAAGAGTAAAAACTGTGTAACGATGCCCGCGGGCTGGAGAAAGTGTAGACGTAGAGTTCTAACAGGAACCACATAAAAGTATTACAATTCGTTTTGGGAAAATTAAATTATTGATGATTTGGGTATCAAGCAAATTCGTTGAACAAAACTTGTGACGAAACGCTGTGAAATCTTATTCAAAAATTCGAACTTGAAAGCTACAGTATGTCTCTCGCATAAATGGGTTATTTCAAAATTTCCTTAGGATTTAGGACTTCAGTAAGATTTCCATTGAAGCACAATCGGAACTATGTTCTGTCAAATTTTTCCTGAATTTTAGACTTCGAGAAATTTTCAGAAAAATAATAAAGACCTAAAGCTGCCAAAAGTTTTCATAATTTTGCACAATTTCCTTTCTGAAAACATTACTCTTGGTTTTTCTGTCTCTTAAAAACAGCGCGAACGAGACTGTATTTGCTGAAAAAGCTCTGGAGATGGTGAAGGCCAACTGTACAGGGAAAACAAAATGTGTCTTATCAACAACACTCCTCGAAGAACCTTTGATCAAATCCAGAGAGATAAAGAATTATACTGACCTTTCTTGCGTGAACATCACTCATCGTTGCGCCTTGCCAGGTAATAGAAACAGTTTTTGATTCGATTAAGTTCTGAAATTTTGATAGAATTCATGCATCATGAACAATCTGCACGTTGGTGGTTTGCTTGGATTTACGGAACACTTGAACTAGGGCAGAGCTTTGAGATTCTCATTTTTTTTAATCTAAAAATATGTCTTTGTTCTATCATGTGTGTCTGTAAAGTGTGTTTGACCTCAGTCGAAAATACACACAAAACCAAAAACGTCAATTGAAGAAAATGTTTCCATAAATGTTAATTTTGTTTGCATGATTGAGCTACAGTTTAGGGGTATATTTTCTGAGAGATCCAAAAGGAGTAGCTTGTGTTTCCAGCGACTGCTATTCTACAAAATAAGGCTTGATTTTACCCATAGACGTACTGTCTTGCTGTGTCTTCATATTCACTGCTTATTTTATGAAGCTTTGTGGCGCACTGTAAACTTCGGCGCATGACGTTTTTCACAAAATCTTTTTCAGCAAACTCTTCTTCCTTCTACTTTTTGAACTCATCTCTGCCAGGCGTGCCATCCGGCTACTACCCGGCCATGAGCAATGGAGGAAGCAGCCAAGCTTGCGCTGCAGTTATTCCGTCTAATAATTCGTCTCAAGGATATCTTCAAGTATAGCCAGAAAATTGCAACTAACATGTACCTATAAACCAAGTTGTTGCATATCAAGTTGAAAATAAAGTCTGGTTAAGTGCTCTCACTAAATTGTTTCAGAGATATTGGTTGCTCCGAAAGCTTCAAAAGCATTAATTCAGTTGTGCATGTTTTAGGTTGACACCAACGAGCTGCTGCCAATCAGAAGCTACATGCTGCGGGTCAGGGTAAAAGATAAAAAGAGCGATCGCAGGTCTTCTGCGTACCAAGTTCTTCAGATTCGATACGGCCACCCACCCGAGTTGAAGTGAGTTGAGATACACGAGTTTTTAAAAGATAGCCTACCATCATATTGCATCAACTGTGAGAACATTTTTGGAGGCAGAAATTTTTACTGGTATTGTGTCATAACCCAAATTTCCCTTTAACTTACTGTGAAGTGATGTCCGTTTTTAGATGGGTTTTTATATATGCGCTGTAGCCTACGCCTATTCTTGGAAGCAGTAAAATTGGTTTTACTAAAAGAGTCTGTTTTTGAGGATTGCTGTGAGTGAAGAAGTAGAAAAGGAATTAATTTGTCAAGTGAGAGATTGAATCGCCTTGCTAACGTATAATTACTTTCACGTAACCGTTATAAACCGCTTGTCAACGATTAGTGATTAGCGCTATGCCTTTTCATGCAATCAGTAAAAAACAAAATCAAACGATTTCGTTTTGTTTCAACGTGAAGCTTTGAAAGAGATCAAAGCTCATTGAAAATTTCGTTTATCTAAATTGTATCTGGTGGGCATAGTTTAAATGAACGAAAGAGTTTTATATATGCCAACAACCATCTGAACTGACTCTCCACTTTTGCAGAATATCATGCCGTGTAAACTGTAACATGAAGACAAATACCCGCACATCATTTGTGCTACAAGTACAAAAGAATGGTCAAAACGGAAGCGCAGCAAATTTGACATCCTCTTCCGCGGATATTACGTGGGCGTTGCACGTCAGCTTGGGAAAAGCTAAAAGAAAACGGAGATCAACGAACGGGGAAGAATTTGTGTCTGTGCAGAACTTCAACTCGCTCACAGCTACAGGTAAATGGATTTCTGATGTTTGCAGTAAAATATTACTAAAGTTTACAGTCTACTTCTAGCGGTAGTTTTACGATTATGGTTCGTAGAAAAGATAGCGAGTAAGTTATAGCGCGATCGACTGTGTGTGCCATCTATTTTTAAAACTTTCTTCAAACGATTTTCCCTCTTCAAACTTTCTTCAAACGATATACAGGGTGTTTCACAATTGTTGAAACAAAGCGATTGGGCACAAATCCAGGATTTTAAATGATACCACAATGATGATTACATTTATTGAAAGGTGAAAAGATAACATTTTATAAGCTGCAACTGTTTGTCCTCAAATCAGAAATAATATGTCAAGAAGAGTCCAAGAGTACATGCTCCTTGGCTCCTTCGTCGCAGAGATTTGCTCGGACTCCGACCGACTGACTCTTGAACCCTAGTGACATTGTCGGGAGTTCGAATCGTTATTGGAGGCCCAGAGGGCGATGAGCCT
>Ga0210059_1012256_pt1 | contig 12992 bp, 7 predicted proteins | sample Ectturendosymbi2_FD_188042 | JGI IMG/M metagenome (GOLD analysis project Ga0210059, IMG submission 188042) | Ecteinascidia turbinata endosymbiont from Florida, USA - Sample 2 (SPAdes) (version 2) | ecosystem: Host-associated > Tunicates > Ascidians > Unclassified | place: Key West, Florida...
AATCAATTACGATTCAAGAAAATGTCGAATGCCAGCGACTGCTACTCACTTGCGAAATCTCATCAAGATCGCAATGGTTCCCAAAGCGAATATTTATGAACCCTGGTGACGTTTTGAGGTGGAGCTACTGTCTCCAGCAATCAGCGCCGGCATGTGGTTTGACTGTCGGTGGCGTCACAATGCTTTCAAGTTCCCAGGGTTGCGAACTTTCCAGCTTCGCTCTCTTTCTATAATTACGTCACAATGATCGGGAATCCAGGTCGCGTTCACTGTGCACGCAGTATGCTGCTGCGCATGCTTTAGAGCAGCGATGAAACTTACAGTATGTTGTTACGACAGATCTGATGTTTAGGAAAATTTTTGTGATGGTTTGACAAACGTCATGTTGAAATGGATGTGATGTGGTTCTGAAGGTAGTTGTGATGATTTTTTTGTGGGATATTGAAAACGTGCCGACTGCTGTCTACATTTGCAACATTCTAATTGGAGCTGTCTGTGCAACAGCGTTGAGTATATTGGTTAGAATTGTGAACTTTTCAGTTACTACTACATGCGTTTATATGAATTCGACCTATAAATGGAGCATCTCCATGGTCATGATTGTCGAAATCTAGGTCACAAAATTGCTAACCTAGAACGTCTCACGGAGCGTCAGTGGCCATAGATATTTCCTCTGGGTTAACACATTGACACATTTATTAGCCTATATCGGTTTTTTGACGACATAATTGACAAATTTTCAGTAGAAAATGCAAAAAAGCTTTTTATTTCAAATTAGATAATTACAAGCAAAGGATTATATCGCAGTCTCGCTGTCCTTTCTTTATTTTCAGTTAACTTTTCAGCGTATTATATCTAAGGAAATACTTTAGGATTTCGCACTTTTATCTTTGTCTAGTAGCTTTGTATAAAATCATTTGCCTTCAGTTTTTCATATGCATTTTTATGTTTGTCCCTCAGTCAGTTCTATAGTACATTATAAAAATCAATGCTCTGGGAATGCTCCAGAAGTCAGAACCCCAACAGCAGGGGCAGAGTCGTATCAGCCGCACTCCATACCCCCAATTGGGGGGGCACGCTACCACAAGGGGCCCAAAATTCAGTCCCGTTACCACGTAGCCCCCCAGAGAAAGCTTCGATCCCCCAAACTGAAATATGAAGCACAAGAAAGCAGTGAAGTTAGGGGCCCGTAGAAAAGAAAAGTGCTTATGCATTACCGTTACTTTGGGCCCCTTTGAATGCAAGGTATTTACACATTACAACTGCTGATAGGAACCCCTTTAAACCACCCTTAACTTTTAGGATGGCATTGACTTAGATTCATGGCTTTGTTTCTTTGATCAATTTCTCACCCTAATATGTGTTTGGTAATCGTTCCAAACTCTGTTCATAGCGTTGGGAATAACATTTACGTTACGCTTAAATAACCAACTTTTCCATTTAATGACGATACTTCTCTCTTTTTCGGATTCAACGTGGGTTATCGCACTTTGTTGGGTATTGGCAATATTAGTAGTTAGCTCATATTAAGCTGTAATGTAAAAATCTGATGTCATCTGATGTTGCAAACGGTAACAATCTGATGTTAACGCGACTGCCCCCAGTGCCAACACTGGCAGCAAGATACCTTTTGTGCTTACGACCGAAGTTACACATTTGCGCAGCCTGCTGTTCACACAGCCAGATGGAATTAATTGTGTAGTTAGAAGAGTCTATTTTGGGGATTGTCGCAAAACAGAGTAGTGCAGTTAGTGGATTATGGATGTTAACCGTTGCGTCCACATAGGCCTTAGTCTATATTTGTTAAAATTTATAGGCGATTTGAGATACAAAATGTTATCAATCTAAACATGTGCCATGCACCAGGAGATTAACAGTCCAGACATCAACAAGGTGTACAGTATGCATGCGTATTTCGGCCAGTAAAAAGCCCAATGCGCACGATTTATTAGCATATTTCATTTAAGCTCATGGCAAAATTAATCAATTTGCGCTAATGAAAGAAAACCTTCATCCGTTCATCACGGCGCACATGCTTTGACCGGCTTCATGTTTGCTTCTTTGGTAATAATGTTTTGACAACTGAACGTTAGGATCCATTGTGCTTTCCTGCAAATTTTTTTACATCTGCATTTCATTACGATATCTCTAAATAATCGCCGTCAATTAAATTTCAATGATTTACGACCCAATTCCTTTCGTTAAGCTCGTTCAAAAATTTTTAGTTGGCAACTACGAGCCTATTATGGGTATTTGCGGGTAATATTTATAATGTAATTTGCACAATCTGCAAATGCTGTTCATGTTGTAAATTAAAAATAAATTTTCAGCAGAATGTCTAGCCCCCCTGCGCAAACATGAAGGCTCCCAATCGAAGACTTTCTGGCGACGGTTCTGCCCAGGTCCGCAGACACGGTGGGGCATTCGGGGGCAGTTACCCCAAATCTTTTTTGTGCTCTCCCGAATTTTGTTGTGCTCAAAAAAATTTGTGTTAAACATACGATAAAAACAAAAATATTTCCCCAAAATACGTATTTTGCGCCCCAAAACTTAAAACCTTGCTACGGGCCTGATTCTGCCAAAATTGTGTCTGCAATCAGGATATTTTGCTTTGAAGGCTATTCGGCCCCGAAATGTAACGCAACGTTTTTATAAAAAACCATTAGGGGGGCCTGTAAGTATTTTTTGGGGGAGCAGAGTTGGGCTGATACGGCACTGAGCAGGGGTGGCCAACCTTTTGCACACCATTCGCCAATTTTCTCAAACCCGACTAGCCTACCAATGCGTCATACCATCGGCTATCTTGTAAAGATGTTATTTAACATCGTTAGTGATTTTCCCGGTAATGATGTTAAATGCAATCGGAATATCTGGTAAATCAGCAAATAAACTTCACATTTACTTACTTTTTAATGAGTTTCGTTCCGAGCTGGCTTCGATTTCACCAGTTATTTCATGTAATGGAGGTAAATTATTTACTGAGAGCACTGAGCAGCAGAGAATTTTTCAAATATGAATCGGTAATAGGCGACTTCGCTTTGCTTTTAATCAAGTTCATGACAAAAAGGCTTTTTCGTATGTGAACATTATTTCAAAATGAAATATAACTCGAGCAAGTTTTCGTAGTTCTGCGAAATTTTCACGTAGTAAGGATCGGCAGAAATGAATCATATCAGAAACACCAGGGACTGGACTGAAGTAAAGTCCTTCAAATTACGTTTTCAATATTGAATTTGTTTTGAAGTGAACAATTTCCCCCCTGCGTGTTATTGGCATTTTCATATTCTGTTGTTCACTGAGTAAGAATTGGTTTACAAATGCAAAGATTCAGTCTTCTTCTTCAGCTATATCAAAAAAGTCTTGCAATAACTTAATCTTTTCCGTGCATTTTTTCAATTGCAAATATCAACAGTACCTTCAATATGCTACTTCATATACGGAAATTGGCTCACATCCTCATTTTCTACTTGCGAAATGAACAATTTTAACTTCGTCTTGAATGCATTGATAAGATTTATTAAGATAGGAAACAATTTATTCTTGCCCTGTAGTTCGATATTCAGATGATTGAGATGGTCATCAACATTAACTAAAAATTCCAGATCACATAGCCAGTTGTTATCACAAAAAAGAGCTCTTTCCTCAGGTGGCTCGTTATTTTCTTCCGGAACATCGTGACCAGCTTGTTTCAAGATGCTAACAGACAACTCACAAGGGTTTTGTACGTAACAAAAAACCGATAAAATACTGAGGTTTACTACCTTGCTTTATTACAATCACGAAGATGCGCCACTTGAATCATCCAATGCACAAAACTTGGCGCATGCGCCATAGGTTGGCCATCCTGCCCTATAGCTGTCACCAGAGGTGATTGTGACAAGACCTGACGAGAGAAATAGGAACAAGCGAGTACGCTGCATTTGGGATCTTAAACAGCCTCCGACAAATCGTACTTTAAAAAACAACGGTGCAACTCAGGTCAGTTATATGTTGTGTTTGACAGACGATTTTTGTCCCACTAAAATTCTGTCATTAAGATTCTTGAGGATTTTTGCAGATGAAAGCTTTTTGCCAAGTTTTTGCTTTTCTTTGCAGTTGGGAATGTCGCAATACAACAGATTGAGTGTTCAATTGTGTCCTAAAATTCAAAGTGGGGATAGCATCACGCGAAACGATTAGATTCTTAACTCTACGACAGTTAATGACTTCCAAGATTCAAAGGTCTTGACGTCAAATGCGTGACGTCACAGTCATATGCAATTTTCAGGCGGGTCTATAAACAACTATATGCGGGGCCCGAATCAGCTTTCGACGCCGCTTAACTCCTAACTCACTTTTCGCATCTAAGCTGCCATGAAAGGTCTAGGTGGGGGCCCCAAAACTGAGTTAGCCCCCGGGCGCGGGAAGCCCCAGGTACGCCACTGTTCAAGATTACCAAGGTTCGCAAAGCAAGCAATTATGAACCTTAGTGACGTTTCAGGGCGGATTTTCTGTCTCCAGCACTAAGCGCCCGCTTGTGGTTTGACTCACGGCTGCGTCACAATGGTTTCAGAAAGCCTGGGTTGCGAACTTTCCGTCTTCACTATCATTTTATGGTTGCGTCACAATGGGAAGGAAATCCAGCTTTCACAGTGCGTGCAGAGAGCTATGTTGCGCATGCTTGTAGAGCAGCAATAAAACTTACACAATGTTATGCATAGGGGTATGAACGAGGCGACGGCCCCGGACACCCAAGGCAGTGGGTCATCCAAAAAGTGAAATTACAGAAAGTGCATTTATCAAAATCCTGTAACTAGGCCAGGGCTGCAAAATTTTCTGTGAATGTTAATATCGCGCAGCAATTTGTAGTAGCACACACTTAAGCTTTGCCATAGAGCCTTCTTATGCACGAAATATAAAAGGTAAAAAGCGTTCGCGCACTCCACCTTTTTGGTTGCGCGGCGCGAGTGCGCGACCGCATTTTCGCACCCCTGAAGTGGACACTTCTTACTGGCTACTAAAACGTGCTGCATGAATCTGATGGAAACTTGTCTGAGGGAGCATGCACATGTATGTTAAGTCAGCGCTTTTCAAACTTTTTTATGTTACGGCACACTAATACATTCTGAATTTGGCTGCGGCACACATACTTTATGAAATCGAAAACCTACTTTTAACAAGATTTGCAGCATAAGGTTTTGCCAAAACATAAAAGCGTGCCGCGGCACACAGTTTGGGAAACACTGTGTTAAGTGACTTGAGAGAGAGAGTTGAAGCACTGCCATCGTTACCTTCATCTGTTTTTACTGAACCATCCTTAGCAATTTGTTTGTAATTCAGAAAAATATAAAGTGCGGCAATGCATCCAATTGCATGGTCGCACTATTTTTTCAGACACTATTTCTAAAAAAAATTGACAATCTATCTCCTGACATGCCGTAAGTGCTATCTTCTTTTGGTGGGTCTATCTGATACGTACTTGCATGAATAAATGCAATATCTAATTCCTCAATGCAAAGCTTACCCATGAGTGGAAGAAATTTGCTTGTAAACAGATGTCTCAAGCCCACAGAATAAAACAAATTATTAAAAACCTAACGCATTAAAATAAAAAAATGCTCTTTGAATTCATTTTAATTCATGTTTTCAAAACTTATTTATTTTTCGAAACTAGTTTTCACTTATTTCAGATGTCTGTATTTTTCACATACCTCAATACTAGAATTTCGTGGGGGCATGCAATCAAGCAGTTGCCCCGGGAATCACCAGACCTATCTGCATGCCCCTGGTTGTTACGACTACAGATCGGATGTTTAGGAAAATTTTTGAGATTTTATGGTTTGACAAACTTCAAGTTGAAATGGATTTGGCGTGGTTCTGAAGGAAGTTATAATGATTTTCGTTTGTGGCATATTTAAATAAATGCTGAATACTTTTGCAAAATTCTAATTGCATCTGTGTAACAATGTTGAGTACGTTAGTTAATGTGAACTTTTCAGTTACTGCTACATGTGCTTTATATCACTTTGGCTTAGAAACTGAGCATTTCAATGGACATGATTGTCGAAAGTCAGGTCACACAATTGCTGATCTGGAACTTCGCACAGAGCGTCACTGACCTCAGATATTTCCTAGATTAGTGGACATAAGCGTACGGCATGGGGATGAAGGGGATGCGGTCGCATCCCCAACGCTGAAAATTTGGCTATTATTCGGGCAAAAATTTTCAACATTTGGGCAAAGTCTACAGCTACATTCACATGTAAGTGAAGTAGTGTCTATTTTCCCAATTAAGGCAAAATAACAGCCAAATCAACTGTAAAATAATGGCCAAAACGGCAAAATAATCTGAGACTATTTTGCCATTCTCTTTTACCCCTGATGGCAAAATAGACACTTCCCTTGACTGAACTGGAATCACGTGGTAATTCCAACAGCCTTCATAAAATTTGGGCCAACAAAAAACTTCATTTACATTTTGGGCAAAATTAGAAACATTAGAGTAAAATAGGAGCATTTGGGTACGGTCCAACAGCTTCAATTAAATCTGGGCAAATAAGAAAATCTTCATTAAATTTTGGGTGAAAACAAAAATATTTAAATGAATTGAGAATATTTAGGTGAAGTCCATCAGTCAAATCAAATTGTGGCAATTTGCAACAGCTTCATTCAATTATGGGCAACTTCAAACAGTTTTGTACAAAGGTGGGTTCTATAGAATAGCTCAATTGAAATTTTAGTACATTTAGAAATGTCTGGTGTTACAACCTCTCCGGTGGTGTTGCGTTGATTGTGTGATTCACCACGAACGGGATGTGCGGGAAGAAGAAAAATGTATGTATGTGGCGCCAACAAGCAATAATAGAGTGATCTCGTCGGGTAATCTTTATTGTTGCTTGCTGCCACGGTGTGAAGCTTTGCGCACATGCCGCTCGGGATTTCCGATCGCAACACTGGGTGAACTATAAGAGCTTTGTCTGGGTGAACTATAAGAAGAACTCAATGTCTAGGTGAACTTTTCGAGAACTTCAAACAGCTTTATCCAATTTTGGGGAACTTCAAACAGCTTACTTCTAATATGGGTAATAATATACAAGCGCTTCATTTAAATTTGCATACAATTAGAAACAACTGTGCAAATTCCAACAGCCTTGATCATATTAGGTAGTTGAAACAGCTTCATTCAAACTTGGGTTAAATTGGAACCATCTGGGCAAATTGGAAGATTTTCATTCGGACTTGTAAGAGCCCAAATCAAATTTGGTCCAATTGAAACAACCTCATTTAAATTTGGGTAGAGTTAGAAACATTTTAAAATTAGGAAGATGTGGTGGTAACTCACCATTCCAACCCTAATTGTTGTGAACCTCAAATTGTTGATGCTATAAAATGTACAAATAAAATGTAGCTGTAGCTGCAAAATGTTTTGTAGTAGTATTGTGATGTAGTTGTGGTATGATACTGTGAAGTTTTCGTGTTTCAAACTTGCTTGATGTTGTGAGATTTGCAAGTGTGAATCTGTTTCCATGAAGTACTCATGAACAGAATTAACTACGGAACTGCAGCTGTAATATGTTGCGTGGTAGTAATATAGCTGTGATTTCATACTGTTTAAGTTTTCATATTTTCCGTTTATTTCATGCCATGACTTTCATATGTTGCATCCTGCCAAATTTTAATCTTTCAATTCAGTGCTGTGAGGTGAAGTTTTCATGAACAGTAGCAACTGTACTATTTGTTGCACTGCATAATTCACTTATGCTAATGCAGTCCAGTGAAGCACTGCTACTTCTATAAAATATTCTTGTTGAGGTTATAAGTCATTTGTCACTGGAAAGGTGCATTTGTACACATTCCTTGGTAGTTGATCACATAGGCTGCAGTATTTGAGTGTATCAGTCCCACACTGATATTTTTTCTTAGCATACTGTGCTCAGTGCACATTTAACTGTCTACACTGGATTGGATTTTTTGTTTTCATAATGTGACTTTAGAAGCTGTAGACGTTTAAGTAAGTTGAGGTATTTTAAGTACAACACACTGCAGTGAAGATTGCCCATTGTGGAATGCTAAACTATATGCTATGTATTAAATTACCTCCTTTCCTTCTCCTTGCTTGAGACTTGACCTACTTGCGGCCATATAATACTTTAGATCGCAACCTGACATTCTACTTCTTTTCCAAATTGATTGCGATTGTGGCCAACACAAATGCACACATCTATGCTAGAAAAAAACGATCTTAGCTATTGGGATGATCGTGGTGGAAGAATGAGTTTAGATAAAAACTTGAAAATGAAGATTCGGAACAACACGTTCCACACGTGGTGGCATGAACAGCAATTTTTTGGGGATTTTATTGCAGTTAGCTAACATTTTTCAGCACAATAAATATTACCATTGTTCGCATGTAGCTATGCAGAATATCGATTGCTAGTTGATGTCGTACGGCTTTGAACCCCGGTAATTGGTAATTAGGCATGCAGACACCTTGATTTGCTTACAATGGTACGTTTTAGTCTTAATATTAAGACTTTGCTGTTCACACGTTATTTGGGAAAAACAAGCTCAAATTTGGGCAAAAATTTTTTGCATCCCCAAAAATATCCACTCCCGTACACCTATGTCAGTGGATGTTGCACATTTCATTTATAGCAGTTTTTTGAAGGAACAATCTGCAAATTTACAGTAAAGCCATGAAAACCTTTTTCTTGAAGTTAGGTAATTACAGGTAAAGCATTAAATCGCAGCATTTCTTTTATTTTCTGTCAACTTTTCAGGGTGTTACATCCAAGAATATGCTCCGGGATTTTGCAATTTTATATTTGACGAGCGGTTTTGTATAAATTCATTTGCCTTCAGTTTTTCAGATGCATTTTTCTGTCTGTTCTTCTCTTTTATGTATTCGTGACTCGTGAGTCTCTCTCAGTCCGTCCTTTATGATGTTTTATTACTAAAAACCTTGAGAGTGCATTCTCTAGAAACCCCTAGTCCAGTGGTTCTTAACCATGGGGGCGTCAAGCAATTTCCAGGGGAGCGTGAGCTCTTCCACGCTCTACATCATGGAAAGTTTATGAGCGGGAATGTGTCTCTTCCAAATGTGGTTTTCTGCAATGTGGCCGTACACCTGCATGATACTAATTTTCTACAGTACTCCCGCCGCGTTTTTCTGTGATGCGACAATGCATATTTATGACGATTCAACTGCACTTGAGCCGCGCTCTTGTAGAATGTGAGACTAAGTTTTTAAATGCGGCTTGGCAGCTACAGGCCACCATACGATGTCGACTTCTCAGTCAAAAATAGATAGTAACAGGGCCGGATTTAACTGATCTGATGCCCGAGACTAATCCACTTGTGAGGCCCCCTCTCGCATTGTCGCGAGAAAAAATGGAAAGCGTCAATCAATTCGTGAAAATCCAAAAATGACGCTCTGAAAGTACGGTCAGTAAAAAATTATAAATCATCAGTGAAGTGCCCACAATCACTGCGCTTGTTGCTGCCTTCGACGCAAAAGCGTTCAATTGCACGGAATTGTTCAAATGCTACTTAGCTGGCGGGAACAGGATTATCAACTGCCACAGGCAAACCAACCGAAATCGCCACAATTGAAATGTTTGACAAAACACATAGCCTACGGTTTTTATAAAAATCACATCTATTTTTTTTCTTATCTGTGTTCAAAAAAACAAACACACTGCACCTACATATTATGTGTGGCGGCACAAAGACTTTAAAGCACAACGTGAGGACCACGTTGCATGCGCTTGGATGTAAAAATCTCTGTAAATGGCTGTAAAAATCTCATACACAGGAGCAAAACACGTCAAGCAAAACAGCCAATTGGTTGTAACTGTTACGTTCACGATTCGCTTATATTCTACTATTTCAGACTGGTAAGAATTGAACGCAACTAAACTGTCGCGTGAAAAGATGTGAAGTTTAAAAACCAGAACCGTCGCCAGAAAGTCTTGAATAGGGGATTTAAATTTGTGCAAGGAGACTTGGCATTCTGAAAATTAGATAACAGCATCTTTACTGATTTATAGTTTTTCATATTAATATTTTAGAAGGGCTGAGTTCACCAATGCCCACCACGACTGCACGACTGGTTTTACGGCGACTGGACTGGTTTAAATTTCGCTTATGCTGTCATTATTGAAGTACGTTCAAAGAAAATAAAAGCGACAATTATCGAATCAAGTAAGACTGAACATAACACAGTAAACAATTAAAAAGGTTTTCTCCTGCCTTCTTCATAACAAAATTATCTAAGAATTCATTACAATTTGTTTTCCTAAGTTTGTCACATTTAATGCGCCGAGTGCTTAGTGTGGATAACCTGTCCTGGAACATTGCGACCCTTTAATTCATTTTAAATTCTTTTGAATCTTGAAAAGGACCTTTAGCCTGAGCAGTAAGTGACCATCAAGCTAAGCAATAAGGCTTCGCGTGGTTGGATAAACCAAGAACCACTAATCTAAGGCATTCGAACCAAACGCGCTTTTGCCACTTTTTTGGTGTTTCCCTGTCTCGTTGGTGAAGAGTTCTGCGGTTGTCAGTTGGTAAAGTGACTTTTGCTTGCTATTCAAGCTCATCAAGATCTCTGATTTGCCTAGCATGGGAGCAGTACAAACTTGCGCATGTACTCAATAGCAATCTGATTTCTCAACGACTTTACTGAAGAAAATTCAAATGGACAAAAAATCACATCTAAAAATACCAATCGAGCTTTACGCGATACAAACGCTGTCAAAATTACTGTATTGCTCACTCACCTAAGAAACAACTATGCTTTTATTGTAGGATACTGCTGGTAGCTCTACACATAGCTCTTATATGCAGCACAATCTTAAGCTTTGATCAGATACAGTGAGGTTTAAGCCAGAGAGAAACTTAGCTGAAAGGAGCCCACTGGCCAACACTCAGAAAATAGTTAAGAAACAATAGCAAATCCGGTATTGAACGGCTATACAAAAACCCGAAATCACTGGAAAACACTCCGAAAAACGCAAAAAAACAAAAATCTACTGAAACCAAAAGAATAGTAAACATTAAAATACAAGCTAGGTAGCGGCCCGGTTTTTACATTTAGTTTGGCAGGGGGGGCGGCCACCCGTCAGTTATGCTACTGATGCCACCCGTCAGTTATGCCACTGATCAGGTGCAATTCAAACATGAGCACCCACAAGTTCTTTTGATAGAGTCACACGTAACAATCGGTACGATTCAGCAAATGCAGGACGCAGCCAGCGTGTACGCAGCCAGCGACACAATAGTTTATCGACACAATAGTTGGCATGCGGCTTGACCAACCGTCATATTGAGATTCATGGAAACTCGTTGGACGACTCTGGCGTTATCACCACGAAAGTTGAATAAAATTAACTTTCGTGACTAGTAATTAATGCATAAATTTTTGACGAAGTTTAATCTAAATGATCATATACCGGCCGTTGATTTTATGCGTACCACAGTTTATTGGAGGCCCCCTTGGATCTTGAGGTCCTAGGCTTAAGCCTATATAGCCTATAGGTAAATCCGGCACTGGATAGTAACTTTGCTTTTTGCCCATAAATGCGGCTTGGCAGCTACAGGCCACCATAAATGTCCATTTCTCGGCCAAAGAAAGATAGTGACTTTGTTTTTTTTGCCCATCCCAACGGTGACACTCAGCTTCTACCTCGGAACCGTGTCTTTTATTCATACTAAGCGGCGCGGAGTAAGTGTTTAAGCCTACAAATACAGATAACATTTGTGTTGGAATATCCGATTTATGCGATTAACCTTAGTGTGTTTTTCATGTATCAATGGTTTTGGCTTGAGATTCTGGAATCTTATGCGAAAACGTGGTTGTACCTTTCAACCGATATACAATTAGTAGGAGTAATCTGTATTCAGTCTACAAAAGTGTGCGGTTGCAAAGCTATGCAGAGTGAATAAAACAAACAAAGAATTTACAAAAGTTTTCATAAGTCTAAAACAAGCAACTGCAGCACATTAAGCATGCCGGGCTACATAGGCGGATCCAGGGGGGGATAAGGGGGTTGAAGCCCCCCCTAAATTTTTTCAGATACGTTTTTTGATCGGTGGTTCCCGACACAGAAACGCCCATTGGGGCGCTTTTTTGTATAGTCTTTAAATAAACCATTTCTTGCACAGGGATAGGGACGAAAATATTAAATGCAAAGCTTATTTTGATGAATTTGGACAGTCTGAATGTGGTTATTTCACTATAAATAAAACTTCTGACAAACAAGTTTTTTTAAACTTAAATAATATGGTCCCAATGTTATAGAAAAAACAATATGGTCCCAGTTTTATATACTGTAAATACGTGTTTACATAAAGCATTTACAATACATATACGTTGTATAAACCGCACGTACACAGGCGTAGCTGTGGGGCCATGGCCCCTCCAAATTTTTAGAATATCTAGTCATTTTATGCTTTAAGAGTAAGTATCTCAAAAAAATAATGTTGCTCGCGTAAAATTAAACATTTTGACCCACCCAATTTTTTGGGCTGGCCATGCCACTGCGCATGTAAATATTTAAACTCTTGTTTTATTTGGGTAAGATTAGGCTTCTTGTGGACAAAAGATGAATATGCAGCAGTCTCAGAACCGTCGCTAGAAAGTTTTCAATAGGGGGACTTTGCGTTTGTGCAGGGGGCTTTACATTCTAAAAATTGACAAAAACTCCACTTATTTATAGGGTTTCGTGTTTTAATTTGGGGGTTGGAGCTTTGTCTGTGGGGGCTAAGCTCACTAGAGCCCTCGTAGCGACGGAACTGAGCTGACTATGGACAAAAGTCTAATAAGCAGCAGATCATACTATTTTTACCTACAAACTTTTATGAATGAGTGCAGCTCATTTTATGACTGTAGTTAAGCGAAGGCATCAAAATTACGTTACAACGAACTTACAATGCAGTTAACTACAGGCTAGGTTAGAGCGCTCAGTGACAGAGTAAACTCCAAAACCGCAAACTTAACCGTAAAACGTAATCTA
>Ga0210059_1012257_pt1 | contig 12992 bp, 5 predicted proteins | sample Ectturendosymbi2_FD_188042 | JGI IMG/M metagenome (GOLD analysis project Ga0210059, IMG submission 188042) | Ecteinascidia turbinata endosymbiont from Florida, USA - Sample 2 (SPAdes) (version 2) | ecosystem: Host-associated > Tunicates > Ascidians > Unclassified | place: Key West, Florida...
TTTGTCAAATTGAGAGAGGGTTGTTTTGCATTGTTGATTCCCAGCAAGTTCAAGATTTCATATAGAACATGTACAGACCATAAGTGTCTGCTACAATAGTGTTGATGTTGGAATTATCTCCCAAAATTTTTTCTTTTTTTGATTCCAGCGGAATTATCTCCTAAAAATTTTGGTCAACTAGATATTGAACTAACTTTACCATATTTTGAACCGATTTACACTTTTGCAAATGCATTCGGGACGTCATTAATTTTTACTTAGCAAAGGACGATGCAGTGGTCTCAACTTCCTTCAAACAAATTGGTTGCTTGTTAATGTATTTCGAAAGTGTTTGTTCATCTTCGTGCCATGACCACACACTTGAACTTCTTCAGGTTAGAAATACAAATTTTGTTGAGGTGTTCGCAATGAGTGTCGTTGCAAATGACCAGTACGCATCTCTGCAACTGGCCGAAAAACGCAAAAAACGACAACCTACCGAAAGCCAAAAAATACTAAAAGTGAAATATAAGATAAGTGGGAGCCGGTTGTTATGTTTGGCTTGCCAAGGAGGGGAAATTTGACCCACACCCCACCCACCCTTAGTTACAATATATTTTTGCAATGCTTGTTACACAGCTGATAAATATCAACGCTTCAAATATTTTATCAGTGAAACGACATCTACCAGGCATGAACTTTCGTCCAGCAACGCTGAAAAGTGTTAGTAATTTCAAAATAGCTGACTATTTCTTCAGACTGTGAGTTGTACGATAGTTTCAGCTGCGTGATGGCCGCTGGATCTTCTGCAAGCGCAGAATATATTGTGTAGCTTTTCATTCGATATGATGCGAACATTGATGCCAGTATGGCTGCGAATCTGTCTATTAAACAACGGATGACCCAGGCCAGTGTTGCCAGATTTCAAAAAACTTTATGGACAAATTTCACAAAAAAGTTAGCCAAAAATAGCCAAAATTGGCAAAAACCTGTAGCCAAAAATAGCCAAGTCAAAACTAACGAAAAACATTGAAACTCATTAAAAATTTTAGTTTGTCAATTCTGTGGAAGGTAAAAAAACTAGTCTCTGGTGCATTTAAAAACCATGTAATCTTTGTAAAACCAATTTGTAAAGGCACTGGCTGTAGATGGTGTACATATCATCGCACCTTATGTAAAGATTATAACATGTATCAACAGCCTTCGCCATTTAACTATTTACAAATGCAAAACAAAACAACTGATTACTGCTGTCAGAACATTTTGAAAACTACAGTTTAACTAGTCACCATTCTAGGCATGGTATAATGGGGAACGACATTACGCTGGTGTTTCTTAGAAGGCACTGTCTATTTTGCCGTCAAGATGGCAGCAGCAAAAGGCTTGGTAGAAACGAAGTAAATGTTACAAAAAGATAAACCTACATCCTAACTTTAACCTTAATCCTAACCGTCGCCCTAACCCTAATCTAATGCTAAGCTAACCTAATGCTAAGCTAACACTAACCTAACACAAACTAACGCCAACATAACCCTAATCATAACCCTAATCTAACAACACTAAGCCGTAACACCTAAGCCGAGACTGAAAAAAAGCAAAGAAAAAATAACAAAACGAAGTCGGCAAGGTTAGAGTCGAACCGAAAATCATTAGTATAGCAGCCGTAACACATAACCGTTACACCACGAGCAGGACGGCGTTTTCTTGACAAAGTGACCTTTTCTTGCTATTGTGTCATGCCACGAGACCGAATCTTCGACTGGCGGCACAATAGCTCCAGCCGATCTGTTGCCGCCAGAATATCGCCGGTAAAATAGACACTACCTTATTAGAAACATCTTGGCTATTTAAATTAGATCGATGTCTTCTGATTTCACAGCGACAAAACCTGCACAGGGATTTTTTAGCATTACTTTACATTTTTTGAAGCCATTGCTAAAATCCATCTGTTCACATACTTTGAAACCCGCTTCTTTATCACTAACATCATCAGACCCAGAAGCAACCAAGAACAGCTGAAGAGTGTTTTAGAACAAACTAATCTGGAAACCTGGCGGCTTGCATCAATAAGGTAATGTCTCAATTCCAGGAACTTGCAGATAGTTGTTCACAATTGAACATTTCACAAAACAATTTGTACAAATAGTGGTCTACAACTCATTAATCTACAGTATCATTGTTTTGATTTTCTAACGGAAACTGGGCACAAACGTCTCATTCTTCCATTAAGCTTCTCATGAAACATCAAACTTAAAGCTGTTAAAACTGATAGGATCGCTTATAACCATGTTCTCTGGAAAAATTTTATCAGTATTTATGCAACTTAGGACTTTCCAGACTGCCTATTCTCCGAGTAGGTAGATTCAAATGCAGTCCAGCATCAGCATGCATCAACTACATCGACCTGTCATGGGTCGAGCTGGTCACTGAAGCTTATCCACCCACAGGGTTTCCATTGGACTGAAGCAACCGGCACTGGTACAAATGTCCTTACACATTCAGAAACATTGAATTTGGCGGAAGTATACAATATTAAGTGGATTTTTACATTTTTATAAACCAAACACTGGTCTAAACCTTGTACAAAAATCCGCCACCCGCCAAACGCAAATTTTACCTGCCAACCAAATCAAAAAATAGCCAAATTTGCCGGAAAAATAGCACATCTGGCAACACTGACCCAAGCTCACTGGATTCGTTGACTTTTTTTACTGGTATTTGTATGTTATATCTGTTGACATGCTAGTTATCAGTGTTGTGAAAAGGTGTTTTCGTATGGGGCACCATTGCGCACATTTAACTACGTCTGCGCAGAAATAGCTATCTCTGCACCCATTTAGCTATCTCTGCATGCATTAAGCTATCTCTGCACAGAGATAGCTATCTCTCTGCGCACTTAGCTATCTCTCTATCTCTTCGCATATTTAGGTATCTCTGCGCAGATATAGCTATCTCTGCATGCATTCAGCTATCTCTGCGTGCATTTAGCTACCTCTGCGCGCATTTAGTGATCTCTGCACACATTTAGCTATCTCTGTGCATATTTTGCTAACTCTGCGCATATTCAGCTATCTCTGCGCAGAGTTAGCTATATCTGCATGCATTTAGCTATCTCTGCACGGAGATAGCTATCTCTGCCCACATTTAGCTATGTCTGCACAGAAATAGCTATGTCTGGGCAGAAATAGCTATCTCTGCAGATATTTAGCTATCTCTACCCACAGATAGCTATTTCTGCGCACATTTAGCTATTTCTGCCAATATTTGGCTATCTCTGCGCGCATTGAGATATCTCTGCGTGCATTTAGCTATCTCTGCACAGAGATTAAGGGGGGGCGTTCGTAAAAATATTATATCTGACAGATTTAGCACAAAAACTGCAATCTCTGTGCGCATTTAGCTATCTCTGTGCAGAGATAACTATCTCTACGCGCATTTAGCTATCTCTGCACAGAGATAGCCTATTTCTGCGCGCATTTAGCTATGTCTGCGCAGAGATAGCTATTTCTGCCAATATTTAGCTGTCTCTGCGCAGAGGTAGTTATCTCTGCGTGCATTTAACGATCTCCGTGCAAAGATAGTTATCTCTGCACGCATTCAGCTATCTCTGCGCGTATTTAGCTATCTCTGTATAGAGATAGTTATTTCTGCACGTATCTATGTATCTCTGTGCAGAGATAGTGATTTCTGTGCACATTTAGCTATCTCCGCGCTTATTTACCTATCTCTGCGCATACTTAGTTATCTCTGTGCAAAGATAGTTATCTCTGGATATTTAGCTATCTCTGCGCAGAGATTGCTAAATGCACACAGAGATAACTACCTCTGCGCAGATATAGCTAAATATGCACAGAGATAACTACATACGCACAGAGATAGTTAAATATGAACAGAGATAGCAGTTTTTGTGCTTAATCTGTCAGATATAATATTTTTACGAACGGTGCCCCATAAATTCAGCTTGGGTTAAATTACCTTAATACATTGCAAAAAATTTAAGTTGTATAAATTACTGTAGTAATTATATGCGTAGCCTGCTCCAGCACTTACATTCACAGATTCACACTGAGTATATATAATCAAAACCAACACCCCTCCTTGTCATGTACCGTTTTCTCTTCTGTTGCCATAGTTTCAATTCGTTTAAGCTCTTATTTTTGTTGCTACATCTCACTAGACTCACTACTTTACTTCTTGCGGACAACAGGAAGGCTGTATAGCTGGAACAAAGAGAGAATTCGCTACAAACTTTGTGCTTGCCACTGGATTATTTGGATGTAACGCACACCGACGGGCAAATGGCCTGTCGTGAAACATAACCATCACAAACGGTGATAAAGGAGGGAACCCAGCCACCACAACCGCGGTTCAGCACACAGCGTAATGCAGGGTGAAGATTTCCACGATCAATCGCGAAATTAATCGTCGATTACGATTAAATTGGCAATGTAATCGAATACGATTACGATTAGGCTACATTTCATTTCTGGCCAGTTCAATCGATTATACGATTACGATTACAGAAAAAACTGTTATCGATTACGATTGACGATTACAATTGCCCCATGTCTGCTGTAGGCTAATGCCAATGTCTTTTTAGGATATTCTTATTCAACCAATACCTGTTTGTCAAATTCAACTGGGTATGTGGAAGCACTTCAACAAATAGGTTAATTACTGGCTGTCAGTGATGGAGTCTCGTCTCGAGACCCAGTTTTGCGAGTCTCAGTCCCGAAGGTTTCAGGTTTCGTCTCGTTTTCGAAGGTTTAGGGTCTCGATACTTTGAATATTGCAAAGAAATGGTTTATTAAAATTTATATAATTCAACGATTTTTTGTTTGTTGTATTTGCAGGTAAGAAACAACCAAAACACGTCGAAAATGCCAGAAATGTGAAAAAAATTCGACTCAGAAGTGATAACAACGTCTTTTAAAAAAATTCGGCAAAATGCACAAATTTTGAAGTCTCGGTCTAGGAGTTTTTGATGAAGTCTCGTCTCGAAATTTTAACCAGGTCTTGTAAGCGTCTGCCCAGCAGCGCTTACATTGAGTGCATAAGGAGATGCGCACTGCAAGCTCAATGGTCAAAGGCATAACATAACAAAGCACTTGGTATATAAATTTGTGATTTGGTATATATGAAAAATTTGGTAGGCCTTTATATTTGATATATTTTTGTCAGAGGGTTTAGTTGAGAATTTAAACCAGTTTATTTGGTTTATTACAAAGCGGAAACAGAGAAGCCGATAGTGGTGTTGAAGCTATATAAAAAAGTTTAGTGATTTGCTTAACTTGGGAGTAAGCATGCACTTTGGGTAAGCGGAAAGTGAGATTGGAAGAGAGCTGAGAAGTTCTGTAAAAACTGAATTAGCTCCAGGTATGCGATTTTAGTTACACAATGCATTCAAATGTGGGATGGTTGCGTACAAGAGTGGCAGAAGATTTAGCAGAGTGACTGACAAAGGACAAGCAGTATTCTGCTGGTGCTATGTATCCCTTTTGCTAACTGTGCAAAAAGAAAGTTGCCAGCTATTATTCAAGAGCCAATTTTTTGATGTTCTCATATTTGACTTTCTGTAGTTATGTATGTACTTATCAATACATCATCCCCAAAGTTATACAACCAAATATTTTAAAATTTCGAAGCATAGAGTGCATAAATATGCTTCTGGGTTATTAGCCTCAACACCTAAGGCTGAATTATTTTGCACTAGCAAACGCATAAAATTTATAGGTCAAAATAAAGTCAAAATTTGTAAATTATGAAGTCAAAATTTTACGTTTTTAGGTCAAAAAATTGGTTGCCCTAGTTATAAGCTATGTCCTAAGTGCCTGTTTTAGCAATTGTGGCATATAGCTTGAAATGTTGCTTGCCAAATTATGTCTTCTGTTATGTGCAAGCCTTGAGAATTGGATGTTGGTATTAGCCTACCACAGATCTGTAGGCTACCATTGGCCTAACGATAATGAAAAATACGTATTTTTTCATCTTCTGCTTCCTAAGTTTTGTGCAGTTTACCTCCTTAACTGAATGCTACAGTGGTGCCAATATTTGCTGTGACGAATGTCATTTGATGTATTGCTGATGTTAGTAAGTCTTACCACCTCTGGGCTAACCTAAACTGATCAGTGTTATAAGAGTTCAACCACTCAAGGTGTGCAAATGCAAATTGATAAGTAGTGTTATTATGTTGTGAGCCTGAACCTTTCATCTGTGCATAATCCGAATCGCTTGTGGTGTTTTTGTGTTTGTAGCCTATATTTATGCTTTGATCTCCTCATGGTGAATGTTGCTGTGTGAACAATTTGTCTTTTTAATCAGAAAAATGTTCATTTCCACTAAAGCTTATGCAATTTAGCTATCTTAAAAGGTGCTGTGGTGGTTACTTCCTGGTAACTTGCTGTTGTGCTGTCAGGTAACCACAGGCTTGTAACCAGCTTGTGACACCAGTGCAGGCGGAGATTTTTCTGATAGGGTACCAAATTTTTAAAATGTGTTCAATAATTTTAAACCAACAGGTTTTTCCAAGGGGGGGGGGAATTATAAAGGGGCGTTTCGACCGCCTGCACATCCGAGCTACGGGCCTGTGCAACCATGCGTTGCAATCAGAATTTCCGAACGGCAAGCCAGCAAGAGCAGAAATTCCAAGATGTAAGGCATCGTGTTTTACTCAATTTGACTGAGAGCTTTTGCAAAAAGATCGTACCGCCGTTAACTGAGCACCATGACGTCATCGGCACACAAATTTAAAATTGCGGGCGTAGTCAATTCATCCACGCTACGCCACTGCTCGATCTACTACCCTGACTATTCACATGCGAACACACACTGAAGAAAATCCGTTTGGCGGCCGAATGTGCGGAGAAAGACTTTTTCAATCTGGCGATTTGACAATACACTGATCACTGTGGCACAGTTCATCAGCAAAGCTAGTTCAGTATAATGGCGTCAAAAGTCTGCACTCTAATGCCAAATTCATTGAGCTACTGGAAAAAGATTTACCACTGTTATGTAGCGATAAATATGAAAGCATTCCCGTCTTTCCTGCCGAGAATCAACTCAAGAAAAACATAGATCAACCAGACAATTCGCAGGCCCTCTCATAAACTATGCTACGCCACCATCTCATATCTTGCTGCAGTCGAGTAAGGACAGCTTACCGTATGCAGCATATGCAAAAACAATATATCATAGCCAGTGACGCAACTGACGGGAGGCAGAGTGTTGAAATGCCCCCCTGGCAATCTAAATGTGAAAACCGGACAGCCAACCTAAGTGATATTTCGGTTTAAGTATTCGTTTGGCTTTTAGTAAGTTGTTTTTTTGCGTTTTCGGATTATTTCCGGTGATTTAGGGTTTTAGCATTGCTATCCACATCCGGATTCACCATCTTTTCTCAAGTTTTTTTCCGAGTGTTGTCTAGTGGGCCCCTTTTAGCTAAATTTTCCACCCTGACTAGTTACGCCACTGAATATAAATATGCAAAATAGAAATGCAAAAAGGAGGACATTTTCTCATGTCCTCAGAGAACATTTCATTTCTCATGAAAAAAGTGGACATGTACAGTGCATCCTCGATTTTCCGGCCCCCGATTAACCGGCCCCTCAATTAACCGCCGGGTTCAACAGGGAGGTACATTCAATTATTTAGTCTAAAATCTACACGTTTTACAGTGGAAAAAAACTAGAAAGCCAACAAACAATGTAAATTGTTTTGTGGCTAAGCTTGTTCTCATACTAGTTTCGTTTTTTCGTTCTTTTTTCTTTAGGTTCTTTTAAGTGTGGTGTAGGTGGTGGACGGTGGGCACCCTACGATAGATACTTTTCTTATCCGGTCAAATGCTTATCCGGCCAAGATTTTGGAAAAAGGTTGCCCAGCATGGCCGGGTAATCGAGGATGCACTGTACTTCAAAAAGGGCGTATGGCAATCATACCAATGCTACTCGTATGTCAGCGACGGATTTAGATGGTGGTGGGGACCTGGGGCTCAGGCGTGGTGGGAGGCCCCATGTACGGATATAAAATGTTTAGGCAAGGGATGATCGATGAAATCACTAGTATTTCCACGTAGCATTAATAATCATGACGTAACCTTGTGACGTCACATTTGTTAACTCAACTGTAACAAAACTTTATGCTTCAACATGGCATTTGACAGTGATTCGCGATTTGTGAAAGTGTTGCAAAACCAGTCGCTGGAGGCACCGTGTCTTCTTTTTTTTTAATATTTGCTTGAAAAAGATTTAAAAATTTTGGAAAAACTTTCTGGGCGATCCAACGTTTTCAGCATTTCCAAACGCCAGTTCTCGCTCAGCAATAAATTTTACGACAGACACCATACGTTGCAGGCAGAGGCGATTTCCGATGTTGCTCGCATTGATTGACCTTACTGGCTAGTTCTGTATCAATTCTTCATAGTGATTTAATCACATCTTCGACTAAATGTAATCGTGGCATCTTTATGTTCCATTGAATGCTCGTGGCTCCTCAGTCGCTCAAGAGCGTCCTTCCAGTCGAAGATTCCTTTTCTAATAAGGAAATGCGCACGTTTAGTGTATCGGCGCACATCAGTCTACAAGTGAAACATTTGACACAAGTTTGTGAAGGAGAAAAACAAATCCAGCTTCTGTCAACCACTTCGCCATTGTGGTTTTGGCGACGAATAGGACTTGTGGTACATTTCCGTGACAAGTTTCTGTCTTTTCTGTGTTGTGGAACATCATGTTTAAAAAATGATTCTCATCACAATGTCAAAAAGAACCTGTTTCATATTTCAACCAATGTTACCGCATTTTTCCCGGTATATTGGCTGGCCAAAGGGCCCGGAGACCGATATCATTGCTTCCAGTGATAGCGTCAGCCATCTCATTCATCGTGTTTTTCGATGATACATCTTGACGTTCTTCTGCTACTGCACAGGTGGTTATACTAGGTCTATTTTCATCGTTACGTAGATCTAAGTCTGTCGGAACATGCTCTTCGATTTTCTGTCCTCAACAAAGGATGCTTTGGACTTCTCAATATTCTGAAATTGCTCATGAAAAGCAATCAGAAATGATTGCAAATGTCTTAATGTCCTAATCCTGGATTACTATCGTTCGATTTTTGTCACGTTAATACTAACGTCGGGTGTGCAAGACCCGGTTTACACAAATAAAAAAAAATATACTTTCCTTCAACTGCCGTTTATCACAAAATCTACACTGAAAATATAAGTCTCACTGAGCATTTTGAGCGCTAACAAAGTTACTTTACTCTAATATCATACGATTTTTGATGAAAAGTAAGTAGGCCTAATATAGCGAAGGTGTCATATATGCCTGAACTTAATTACTCATAAAAACAAAATTATGGGTGTGAAGAACTTCTTCTTTTGTATACTGCTAACAAGACCATAGAAGCATGCGCTGAGTGAGTTTCAGCTTTTTACAGCGACCTGGCGCAAAACCCCCTCTAACCATAACGTCCGGTCAGCGTGATTTCGTCACCTCACATTAACGTCGGGCCTGCTAGACCCGTTCCCACTACCTTTGAAAAATCGATGAAAATCGTGGACGACCGTACGCGCACCTTTTAACATGTCACACAAAAAATGAAGCTACTGAAGAGTTGAAAGCGCGCAGACGCGTGCTTACGTAGGTTTTACGTGATTAACTCATTTGACCCGGGTTTGCCAGACCCACGATGGTATTTCGGAAACAGAGTTCGCTCAGAGAATTTCCAAAAACACGTTTCAGAACAACAGTTGGCTTGTCGATGGACATGAACTGTGAATGTGAAGCTGGGTACATTTGAAGCATCCTTGGCAAACTAAAATAAAGTGATAGCTACCTGGTTACGCTGTGAGCAGTAAGTTTTTGGTACTCAATATCCACAAAGTCACAATAGTCTTTTACTCTCTTTTACGAACTTTGTAAATGCAACCACACGTAATTCACTCAGCTTCAAAACCATTTAGTCCTTTCCTGAAAAAGGATACTTCTGATGATTTTTTTTATTTTTTAGCATTACTGCTGAGCTATAATTACTACAAAGTACTACACTAAGCTATGTACAATACACTGATCATCGTATCACGGTTCATCAGCAAAGCTAGCACAGAACCTTTAATGGAGTCAGAAGTCCGCGCTCTAATGCCAAATTCATTGAGATATGGAAAAAAGATTTACTACTGTTATGTAACGATTAATGTGAAAGCATTCCCCCCTTTCCAGCCGAGACTTAACCAAAACATAGATTAATTAGACAACTTGAAGGCCTCCCATGAACTATGCTACTCCACCAGTTCGTGTCTTGTTGCAGTTGAGTAGGGACAACTTACTGCATATAAATACAATACATCATGAGCAGTGGCGTAACAGAAGGGGGCAGAGGGGCGAATTGCCCCGTTGGCAAGTTAATCTTAAAAACCGGTCTCCCACTTAACTTTTATTTCGGTTTTAGCATTCTTTTGGTTTTCAGTGCGTTGTTGTTTTTATGAGTTTTTCGGATTTTTTCCAGTGATCTTTTCCAGTGATTCAGGATTTTATAGTTTAGCCATCCACATCCGGATTCAAACATCATTTCTCAAGATTTTTCTGAGTGTTGGCTAGTGGACCCCGTTCAGTGGCCAGTGGGTCCATTTTATCTACGTTTACCACCCTGCGTCAAAATTTTAGTTACGCCACTAATTATAGCTATGTAAAATAAGAAATGTAAAAAGGAGGATGTTTTAACATTTTTGAATGGCCTCGGAGATTATTTCATTTCTCATGAAAAAAATGAAATGAATGTGATTGTGGATGGGTATTAACTTTGTTAGCGGTGAAAAAGTGATTTGCAGGGTGACAGCCATCAGAATCTATTTTTGAAGAATGTTGCGTTTCAGCCTGAATGCAAGATCAATATGCATGCTTCATGTTTGAAAAAGAAAGTTATTGACGCCGGAATTATTGCTTGTTTTTTAGAATGTGCTGAATCGCCATATTTATGGAAAGGAGCTGGCGTTGGTCAGACAATGTTTATTATCTGAAAAAAACGCCGGTCTTGCTGTGTACGACGTTTCAAGGGAGCAAGCGTTGAGCTTTGTTTTCCTGGGCATTAGACGGCTAGCAGCCAAGGCAGGCAGCGCATATGGAAGGAAATTATTAGGATGGAAATCGCGCTGTGGTGCTGTTGAGAAACCACAGCGTTGGATGACTGAGGAAACGGCATTATGTGGCCTGACATTTCAAATTGCGTTGAGACTGAACTGTGCTTCCATACGCGTGCCAAAATCTACGTTATGTAAGCTACACTGCCCTAAGAGACAAGTGCTATTGTGCATATTCAACGGTCTTTTGACAAAGAGATTGAGAGGAGTTGTGGTTTTCAAACAAAATGCAGAATCTACTTTAATTGATATTTTTCATATTAATCGCGATTTATCATAAAAATGGAAATTTTCCGATAATACGTGACAGTTATATTTGTTTATATTTGTTTACCCCAATGAAAAAATGTTTAGGTTTTTCTGGCTTTCATGAAGCATTTATTTTATAAGTTTTAAGGTAAATCATACAACTTGGGTGAAGGTCTCCAAATTGTAGTTGAAATGACAAAGTGTTTTCAACAAGTTTTGACGTATATCGTGGATATTTGTTGTATTAAATTGAAAAGGGCATGTTGCATCATTTTTAAGTTGCCCGAAAAAGTTGCAATGATGATAATGGTTTAATTTTTGAAGAGTGTTGTTGTATTTGAGGGTTGCTGCGTGTATGAGATCGCAGATAAAATATATTGCGTGTGGTGCTGTAGTGCTAAGTAGTTCGCTTGCATTTAATCAACTCTGTTTTGTTAAGAGAGGCACCGTCTTGCGCATTAGTGCCATCTAAAACCGGAAAAGCTTAGAATCGAGCCGCGCACTCAGTGAAGAGGAAATGAATTTTCCGTGTTGGCTTGAAGAAGCGGCGCTATACTGCTTCACAACCAGCAATAGCGTTGGTTAACCTGGCGTTTTGCGAAAGCGAATTACAGACTGAAAACGGCGCATAATCTAAAGCTTTAAACACTATAGCAAGTATTCTGACGCAAATAACGGCAGACGTTTTATTTAATGTTGTTCAAATTACGTAATGGGAGGCCGTGAATTTGCCAAATGACCATGCAGAGCGTGAACATCAAACTATACAGTCAATCGCGTAGTGTATAATTTTATCACACGTCTCAACGCGCACAAAACTAAGTTTGCACCTATTTTGGTTTTCAGATAATGTAATTCTGTTTATATATGTATATCTATATTTTTTTACTGAACTAGAAGTGTTTTATTGGAAATTATGGTATGAAACACATAGACAAGTTTGTTAGTTAACGGTCCAAAATCGATATTTTTATATTTGAGTCGCTGCGGTATTTTGGCAAAAGTTTTCCTAAAATTGAGCCGATAGTTTTTCCGTGCGCTGAAGTTTCGAAATTTTATTTATGTTGGCCTATGCCGTAGCGTATATAACTTACTTTTTACGGTATTTACGATGTAGTGTGGATTTCGGTGTAACGCTTGGCAACCGTTGCGACGTGTATGAGGAAAGACGCATATTTGCATTGCATCGAGCTAGACGCGACGTTTCACAGGTCCTATCGTGTTTGTGTTGAAATCGGCGCTGTGCAATCTGTGAAATGACCCAATATTTTCTTGATAGAGCCTTGTGATCGAAGAAATGACAGATTGTTTTATTAGAAAATCTTAAAAACGTTTTGCAAAACGAGGTTTTGTGGGGCCGCAGTCAGCAATGAAACTGAAAATATATCCAAATGCCGCAGCCAGCAATGAAACTGAAAATATATCCAAATGCCGCAGCCAGCAATGAAACTGAAAATATGTCCAAATGCCGCAGCCAGCAATGAAACTGAAAATATATCCAAATGCTGCAGCCAGCAATGAAACTTAAAATATATCCAAATGCCGCAGCCAGCAATGAAACTGAAAATATATCCAAATGCCGCAGCCAGCAATGAAACTGAAAATATATCCAAATGCCGCAGCCAGCAATGAA
>Ga0210059_1012258_pt1 | contig 12992 bp, 9 predicted proteins | sample Ectturendosymbi2_FD_188042 | JGI IMG/M metagenome (GOLD analysis project Ga0210059, IMG submission 188042) | Ecteinascidia turbinata endosymbiont from Florida, USA - Sample 2 (SPAdes) (version 2) | ecosystem: Host-associated > Tunicates > Ascidians > Unclassified | place: Key West, Florida...
GAATGTTTTGGCTGGTACTTCGTCACAGCAATAGCTCCAGCAACACTTCTTACGTCAGGGCGTTGGTACACGATGCGCGGAGTAACGCTTATGGTGGGTTGCGAGTGCCTGAAAAATGATCATAACTTTCTTATTCAAGTTCCAATAAGGTTAAGATGTGGCACACAACACATGTCGTTTTTGTTTCTGCACGTATCTTTTTTGTTTGACTGCATTAACCCATGTGCATGTATTACGTTTCAGAATACGATTATTCGATCAGTTTGGATAACACCAACAAGCAAGCTGATTTTGAGGACGTTTCTCAGAGCCAGTATTGCTGTCAGGAACGTATCCTCAGACACCGGCACTTGGTTAAAAGCCCAGACCGAGACCTGAATGTTCGAAAGTGGGACTCGAAACTTGAAAATTTGTCGGCTTCACTTAATTTTTTTTCTCGCATTGTCCAAAAAAACATTACCAACTCTTCGAAAATCACCAACTCTTTATGTTGTACAATTTTGCTCATATTTGCTATATTTGTTTTCTTTTCTCCGAAGGCACGACAAACAGCGGAACTGCGGAAGCTTTATCAAGCCGTATCCACGGAGCATTTTAAGTCTCAGGTCAATCAGCTCAATACCGAGAACTGCAGCCTCGAGACCGAGACAGACCTGAGATCATCAGGTCAGGGACTCACAAAAATGATTCCCGAGACACGTCTCAGGACCGAAACCAACTAACGGAGCTCCATCATTGCTCGGAGCATCGAAAAATGAAGTTGCGTTCAGCATTATTGCAATTGCTTTTTCCTTCAAAGGCGTTTAACGTAAGAGAGCTGCGATTGCAGCTCGGTCCTTAATTTGAAGATAGGTGTTTCAAATCAACTGAGTCCGACAGTATTTACATTTTTGATCACTCATAGAGACTCAAATCTTTAGAACATTCCAAGATGACTGTAGCTGCAGCCCAGCGACATCAAGCGGCAGATTTAAAAAATTCTTATAAGTATATAAAAAACATTAAAATGGACTGTGCATGTACGTTTCAATTCTGAAACATTGTTCTTTAACTGAAAAGAGCTTGGGCGTTTCGAGTGCTTCTGGATGATTTTGAAGAAAATTACTCGAGTGTTCAAAATCCACGCCTGGGTCAGAATCGCTGACAATTGCTAAAGCGACGCACTGCTTGATCCACACTGGCTAACGACTCTACCCATTTCGATTTGCAGGCTGTTCCAATCCAAATGATTACACCTCCACTTGCACTCGATATGCATGCTGCTCAAACGTAGACAAACGTTTAAATGCTTTACACAAGACCTGGAAAACCAGGTTAATCGGTTTTAAAAAGAACAGGGGCAACATTTACTGCACTTCGGAAGATAAAAAAACGTTTTAAATTAAGCAAAATAAAAAAGACATATGGAAATATTCGCAGCAATTGAGCTGGTATTCTTGCTTGAATCTCAGTCAGGTTTTTCCGATAAAGTTACGCAGATTAAAAAACGTTTGATTGGTTAGGAAAAATTTTGAACAATATCATGATGTAGTTGACTTTGTTTCTTTTAAACAGACGAGTACAAAAATAGATTTAGATTCAAGCGCACCCTCCGTCATATTGTGGCATGCAAGAAGGCAAAAAAAATATAATTTATCAGTCGATAAAAATCACTAATCCAAATCACTGTCTGCCGAAAGTAATCCTTTGTCTGCAAAGAATCAGACACTGCGATGTTGGACAGTATACATTTCGCTTATTATGTAGGCATGATCAGCTCTTATTCAAATAGAATAATATTCAAATCCAATTCTTATTCAAATTCAAATAGAGTCTCTATGAGTGATTACAAAAGTAAATGCTGATGGAAATCCAAAGAAAGTTGGACGTTGGGTAGGTTTCTCATCCTGCTGCACTTGATTGATATTTTCAGTATTTTGGAAACCTCATCACAGGGAAACATAAGTTGTAGAAATCTATTTAAAAATAGTTTTAGTGAGATATTCATCAAACTGGGGCAAACCATTGTAACATTCAGCATGAAATGGAAAGAAAACCTCATGATTTTAATCAGAAACCCGGAGATACAAGCCTTTTCATTTGTATGCAAAAATCGTAAAAATATTGACATCATCTTCAATGCAACACCAGCTTTAAATGGTCAATGCTTTTGGGAGTACCGATTAGTTAGCGGAAATGCAATAAGGGGGACATACCTCCAACTTTGAATGATCTTAGCCAGGATCTTATCAAAATTGCCCTTTATTCGTCTCTTTTGAGCAACTGCCAAGTTACCTCAGGCTACATGATTATGTAGTCAGCAATGAAGCTGGACAGCTGTTCCGTGATAATCGTAATTATTGCATACACCAGTGGTTCCCAACCTTTTTGGATGCATTCCTCCCTTTGCTCATTTTGGAACTTTTCATTCCTCCCCTATGAAGCTTTCATTCCTTCCTTGTTTGGGTTCATAGCCTAATATTAACTACAATTGGAACAATGGTCTTTATTGACGACAATAACTTGATTAATAAAAGTGGGACAAAAACTATTTGTTGTCAAATAATGGCACTAAAGTTTGTCAGTAAAAACTTGTGGTAGTCCACTAAATAACTTACAAATATAAAGTGATGTAACTAATTGAAAGATCCAATGTCAACTTTAAAAAGAAATAGAACACTTATAATTATAGGCAACTTTACTAAAAGTAGAAATTCCTCCCCTGAACTCATGAAATTCCTCCTTGAGGAGGAATTCCTCCCCGGTTGGGAACCACTGGCATACACTAATAAAAATTGCTGGATATACTGAAGAATGCATATATGCACATCGTTCGTTTGTTGTACCAATTGCCTGATGAGTGACGCAGAGTTCAGGTTCATGATTTTAACAGACCTTATGTCAAACCAGAATAAAGCATTGCGATTTGCATCACCTTGAAAGAACTTCTGTGTCCGATCGGAGGGTTTTGTTTTCCGATTTGTCGAGCACGCACGCAACACTCCTCGATATCCGGTCTGCCTTTGACGGAACAGTCCTTGCAGGGCTCTGCGTCGCCATCTTATGGTAGGAAAATGCGGATTGTTGAGCAGCAAAGTAATAATTTCGCACCTTGGGATTTAACGATTCACGTTTTGAGCGCATCGCGCTTTGCAAGGGCCCATACGCGATATTAGGGTCCGAGTAGGCGCCCTGCAAGCGCCCGCTCGCTCCGCTATTGCGTCCATGTTGGGTTCCGGTGGAAGGCCGTGAAGTTACGGCGTTCCAGTTATCGCAGATGGTGGGATTGACGTTGAGGGGAACTACAGTCTCCCCACCGTGCTGATTGCTGCGCGTCCGCGGACGGGTCACATCCTGTGTAGCCGATGGACTACTGGTGTCAGAAGGCGCAGCTCGACGATGTAAATGAGAATCGGCTGACGTGACTACCGGAACTCTCTCGTCGCTTTCTCGACGGTTTTCGTTGAATTCTGTCAAGTAAGAAAACATTCGTAATGTATGGGCGAGTGGCTCAATAATTTCTTTTCATGAATGCCTTTGGGCATGAGTGGTACAGTTGGGTGAGCACGCGCTGCCAAACCTGGTAGGTAGGGTTCGATTCCCGGTTGGGACATACCGGAGTCCAAGTTTGTCCTAGGCGTTGATGGGTGGGTGCAAGGCAACGGTTCACGCGTGGCGCTGCCATTGGCTCGCCACCAGTGCAGCATTCACTGCGAAAGTAAGCACGTGGCCCAAGGTTTGGTGGCGCCCGGTGCAAAAAGCAAGTTTGGCATCGAGCCCCCATGTTCGAAACTGAGGTGTTTCGGAAGCAAATGTTCTGTAGTGAAGAAAGTACTTGTGACATTGCTAGGACTTTCCGGCGCCCCTCGAGGCCATTCGGCGCCCCCACAGTGATTTGGCGCCTCCATAGTGACTCGGAGCCCGGGGAATTACGCCCCGCTTGCGCCCCTGCCCACGGCGCAAGCAAGCGGAAATGGGAATTCTTGGGTTTTTATATAGTTGGTAGTCTTCGCAACAGGCCTCGCTCACAAGATTATTACAATCCGTTTTGTACCAAGTGACTCCCCATTTGTAGATTCTACATCTGCACCAGCCGCGAACAGACAACCACAAAAGACAAAAGTTGCGTTTCACCGTCTGAGGCCAGTAAAAGGCTATTCGTCCTGATCCGATGAATTTCGACATAGGTGTTTTCGTATTAAATTTCATCTAAGTGACAAGATCCTAACATGAAGCAAGATGCGTGAAAAACGACCACCTTGGTAGCTTCCTTGTCGGACGCTTTGCCACTGCATACTTTAGGGCAATCGATTTCGTGCCATGGAAGAGCAAAAATGAAACGTTCTGCAGCTACAATCGAATGTAAGCGCCTCTTTGTGCAAAGCGGTGTTTGTCGAAAATGTTACACGGTGCTGCAGCACCATGTCTGCGCGTTGGCAGCAGTGGAGCAGCTTAATGACTGTTCCAAGGTTACTTTTTAAATTTTTGCCAAACGAAAGTAGTGCTGGGTGCACGCAAAAGAATCTGGATATTCAAGGAGATGAGAGCATTCTGAACATATTTCTTGTTCTGACTGAGCTCGCGCTAAATGTGGTAGCGTGCTGGAGAGTGTGTGCGATGTGTGTAGTTCGTTTGGGGATCCGACCGAACAAAAGCCTTTCAGCGTCATGCATCCACCAGGAATGCGAAACGTATCTGGTAAGAGCTGGTCATACTGTTTTCTTCTGATTGCAGCTGAAAAGGTGCAAAAAAGCGAGTCTGTTAAATAGCTAGCTGGGAACAAGGGTGTAGTTCATTTCAGGCTGTGTCGAAAGCGCTTGTTGTGATCCTCTTGTCGCCGAGACGTTGCTTTACCAAACTTTATAGAGTCCAGCTGTCTTATACATCGCTGAAGCGCTATGTAACCCAATAGTCACATCGTTGTATCGGCTGTCGTCTAGTTATATCTGACAGGATACTATTGCAGAGTTAATTTGGAACCAAATAAACGTCTTGGTTAATTACCTCGAGCGGAGTTGATATGAGTGTTTGTACTTTGGCTGGACTGTCGTGAGCGACGAAGCGAAGCAACAGAAGAAACGGGGGAACGGCTGCTGCGAACGAAGCTTGCTCCTTCAGGACGATGGCCAAGTCTGTTAACATAAAGGTTTTGACGGATGCAGCGTCATCTAGCTGTTTAATATTACTCGAACACGCCGGGACACGTCACTCATGTAGGCAAGCGGTATGCCAGGCGTAAACTCCAGCTCAGCTACATCGGCTGATACAGCCTGCTTTTCCATTTAAGAAAAGTTAGTATCAAACAGAAAGAATGACGTCCGGAAATAGCAGTGTCAGTGCGAAGTAAATATAGACTTTACAGAGATCACTAAATACAGACCGAGAATTTCCCAAAAACAAGCCATAAATAGAAATAAAAAGCAGTTTTAATGCTGCAGCGCAACTGCACCTAACTAAACCAGCAGCACTAAGCAATTAACAGACACACAAACCGAAGTAACCAATCATTTACAAGAATAGCCAACAAGCTAATCCCGACAAACTGTTATCTATGCCCTTGTCCTTGGTCAAGCAATGCAATACAATGATATGTACAGCGGTGGTTCCAGCAAGCAAACACGTACGTGTGACTTTTAATCTTAAATTCCAAGTCTTTGTTTACTGGCTTTGTGCAATAATTTGCAAAAGCATCTATTATTACGCGATACAACTGCTGCCTCTCTTCCAATGCAATTTCGGTGATTACATTGACTGCTCGCAGTTGCTCTTGTTGTTGAGTGTTAGAAGCTAATCAAGTATGCAGCGAAGAGTAGTTCTGCTTGTCAACACACAATTTTTCATTAAGTTTGGGAAAAATACATTTTTTGCTCCCAGTGTAGGGTTTTCAGCTAATTTCCGGAGACCTGTATCAGGAACCGTTTAAAAGTTTGGATTGTTTCCCCGAAAAAACTTTAGGATTGGTTTCGATGTTTAGTTTTTCTAAGTACTTTTCGGTTCTCTATTTTTTTATTTTCTATTGGTGTGGTTAAACAGAGATTGCGAGAAATGGTCTATCCTTGTTCTTACAAACCAATCTACTGAAATATCTTATTGGACGTATTGGTAGGACAACGTAGAACATATTGGTTTATCTGCAAAGCAGATTTATCTGAAAAACTGTATTTCTCTTAGTTTCAATTTAACCATGGAGTATTTACTTGTTTTTTTCACTCCAATTCACTACTTTCCCTGCAGTATAATCTTCTTTTGTGAAATTAGCCTGGATGTCGGTGCAGATGGCCTTGTTTACATAAAATCAAGTCATAGGTGTCCTCACTGGCACTGCCCGAAAAACTCGCGTAAGTGTAGAGGGCGAATGTGTTTCGACGATAATAATTCCAAGTGAAAATTGCTGCGCTCTCATATAAACCCTGAATGAACACACAGTGCTAATTACTCAACATGAAAAAGAGCAGGCTCACTTTACGCCATCAGAGGAAGTACTGGGCATTTGCTTCGACGGAAGTTGAGCAGAGTCCAGCCTCGATCGATTTGGTTTTTGTCGACCGCTTCTAACGAAACCAGCATCGTTGAAAGGTGAGGTCGCTGGTCGGGGAGCTATGAGATTACTCGTCGGTCTGCTGTAGCTTGTTGCTGGGTTTTGTTTTGCGCGTTCGCCTCCGGCTGTGCTGTTTCTGTGCGCAAACAAGAATTCCATCAAAAAACATAAAAACCCTTGTCTACGGCACATAACAACAGTCAAAGAGCACTGTAGTGATTGTAGTCATAAGTCAAGTGCTTCACAAGGGGTTTGAAACTTTCATCCGCCAACTTAAAGCAATCACGTTACAAATACCTGACGTCGTCTTTCACTCGAGCATTGAGCGCTGGACTTCTTACCGAGACCAAAGCGCTTTTAACCGGCGCGGAGAGAAGACCCTGAATTGGAAGTAAATACATTTGTCGCTGGCACTTTACCCCACACTGCATGTCAAGCGACAGATTATATTAAATCTCCAGTGAATAACGTTGACTTCCCATTTATTTTCAAAAGGAAGTCGATAAAACCAGCTTTAAGTGCAGCTGACATACTCAATATATGAAATAATAATTAAACCAAAGATGCTGTATAGGCCCTTTCGAGGGATGTTTTCTAGATAATATTTTACAAAGAGTAAGGCAATGTTTAATTTTTATGATGGCATGTACTTTGAGTTTTCGACCATGGCACTTGTTTCAACAGCAACATACCAGAGGTTTGTACCAACAAGAATAAACGCAACAGCAGCTTGTTTCAAAAGCCTGCAAGTGATCAAGACGCACCTGACGACGGGCAAACAAATCATCGCGAGTTTCTGTCTGGGGCCTCTCTGAATGTCCTTCAGCTTTTCCGTTCACCAGGGCTTGTATGTATTGAAGTTCTGAATGCAGTGGTGTTGCCAGAAGTACTTCCAAGGGAGTTTTCCAACGTCTCTTGCCATGGCTGTCTTTTGATAAGCCGTACGGGACCTCTCTGAATATTTGTTGAGCTATTCGTTACCAGGCGTCAAAAGCCGCGCTAAATTTATTTTACTCTCCAAGATAAGAAGTACGGTTTGGGGCATTGTCTCATAGACAGTGATGGTGAACTCTGAAAAAGGGTTACACTTGACACGCACACGCAGTTTTTGATGTTACGCTTGTCTTTTTTCTGCTACGTGTTTGAAAGTAAAATATCAAATGCTGTTTCAAGACCCATAAGCCCAAAAACAATCTGCCGACAGCCTTATTTGAAGGTGACGGCGAGCTTGTAAGTCCAGTTCTTTAACTTTAAGTAAAACGTGTTTTCTATCACCATTCACACAAGCTTGCCTCCAAATGTACATTGAAATGAATCGTTCAAATTCGAACGAAAGTCTCAGGTCTGCAGGTACTGTACATGAGATACATGTCCGATCGCCTCATTCGATTTAAGCAACTATTTGGTTATATGAAATGAACTTCTTGCAAGCAATTGTGACCTAAATAAAAGCTGTGGGATAATGCACTCTATATACTGCAGATGAAACGATGGAAGTGTGGGTAAATTTGAGGTGGCCGTAACGAATGATCCACAAATAAAATTGCGTATGTGGCTTCAAAGTTGTGGACAGGTGTCATTTCCTCCGTCATTAGCTGGGTTCTAGATTTTGCAGACGGCCCCAAGGCAGAAAGATGAAAGCAATTTACAGCAAGCGATACCAAAATAACGGCGTCGTAATGCTCACCTACGCCACGTATCAATTTCTATGAATTTGAGAGGCGTAAGATATCGGCATAGCTCGTCTCTTGCAATAGCATTCTTCAGTATTGCTTGATTTGTCTGCAATAAAACAAACTAGCTGGAATGACACATACACAGAAAAACAGGGCATACACTTAAAAATTACATCCTCCACTCGTTGACAGCGATTCACGCGCCGCAACCGCACTGCTTCTCCAGCGAATGCAGGATTCCGCGCCTGGTTTTCACTTTATTTGTGCCATTGTTAATACTGAACCTATATGGCAAAGGGCAGGAAACTGAAACAAACATTGAAGTAACTGCATCTTTTTGATGGCGGCAAAAACCCTAAGATCCTCTACAGCAGTGGTTCTTAAAATGTTCTCAGCGAGCAGGTGTTGTGAGATCCGAGAAGCGCTGTTGTAAACAAGATTTTGCAAAAATGCTGATATTCTTTACTAAAAGTAGACGTATTTCGTGAATTACCAAATAAACAGCATTTTTTCATGGTGGTTTTCACAAGTAGAAGAAAGACATTTAATTATTTACAAAGTACGGGTTGCAGAAAATGCCTTCATTTTTGTGAAACAGGACAATAATCATGGGTGTCGCCAGCGGATCCAGAGGGGGGCGATCGTCTCCCCTAAAGCCTATGAAAGCCAGTATATTCACCATAATTTTGTACAATTCGGAAAACAAGATTCGCGCGATGTAAGGGTATTTTGTCGTCCGTTGTTTTGTCACAGCAGTGTTGTGAAGTATACTTCATCTCTCGTACAGTAGCGAAGCCGTTATGAGACATGACTACCGATAATTGCTGATATCGCCCCCAAACCTTACTGGCTGGATCCACCCTGGTTCACCATTCCTTAACTTTTCTGAATGATTTGCTCGAAGCTGCATTAATAAAAGAGTTCGGAACCCAAGCCAAAATCTTCATTTTTAAATTATCTGTGGATTAATTAAAAATATTTTTTGCCTTATATTTCAATTACGAAAACCAAAGTTGGGAAACGTAGAAAAAATACCAGGATTTATACTACGGTACTCCACTAATAAAGCAAACGTAGATTTAGTTATATACGTTTAGGGAGAGCCATCCTTGAAATCAAGTTTATAGCTTTGATGTTTTTGTGGCTTTAATGTTCAGTAGTATATTGGCGGTATTGTTTGGTTTGCAGAAAGAAAAGTTCGAATGTTTTTCCGAATTGGTTAAGACCAGGAAAGCTATTTGATATTTTATAAAAATAACAAAGACCATTAGTTGACAGTAGTTTGACACCTCAGTAGGCTCGAGCAGACTTAAACGTCTGAAGATGGCATTCAGCTGAAGTGTGTTTTCATGTCGGATATGACTTGCACTAAAGCATTATGGCATATGTCGGAGATTCGGGCTCTTTATCTTAATCAAATCTTTCAGAAGAGATCTAGTTTGCATTTACCTACACACGTGCGTCTTATCCCAAACAAGCTTCATCTAACACTTTCAAAATACATGTTTAAATGACACTTTCTACAACTTTCTAAGACTCTTTAGTTTGGCAACTTTATAGATCACTCGATAAAATGTTAGAATAACAGGTGTCCTTTTCAAACTTATTTCAAGTTTTGGCACGTTCCAACAACGTCGAAACGTTCTATCCTCCAGTGCAGGGATGGAAGCATCTTGCTCGGCTACATTGCGTCCTCTGCATCTACTATTATTTGAATGTTCCATGAGTTTTGAACGATTTGAGCAGTAAGTCCAAGTTTCAATTTCTCAAATGTCAAGTAACATTGGAATCAGCGTCTATTCATGCCAGGAACGTTTTCAACCTTGAAAACATACAGTGTGCCTGGTCCTTCACCTATGTGCCGACAGAGGAAATACGTACTCATTTAGCAAAGCGACAGGGTGCAGATGTTGACAAGGTGAGAGAAACTGCATATTAGTTTCGGAGAGACGTTTGGTAGGCTAATGCTTTGTAAACATTTCAACCGTAAAATCACGTACCATGTTTCAGTTTTTGGAAGCTACAAATATTTATACTTCAACCTCGCAGAGGCAGGTTGGTAGCTTAAGAACCCTGGTCTCAGAATAAAGAAATGTTTACGTCCTGGTCTTTCGTTTTCGTTCATATGTGTTTACCTCTTGTTTTCGTTTACATGCTCCATTTATGTGTGACCACTGCCTTGATTTTTTCACGATCTTTGCCAGTGTTCAAAACGATGGGTATATTAAGAAAATTCAATACATTTGGTAAATTATCCTATCTTGTAGCCAGCAACATCAGACCACAATGCGCATCTGGACCGCGGGTCTGGAGTACCTTAAGCAACATTGAACTGAATCAGGAGCCTCCAAACTACAGCTCGAGGGCCAAATCCGGCCAGCGAAACCATTTCATCCGGCACTCGAAGACATTTTGTCAATAATGAAAAAATAATATATTTACGAAAAACATGTTGATTTGGTAGAATAACTTATCCCGGAACAATCACATTATGTAAGGTGTCCAGCTCTCGGACTCCGTAATAGCTTATGTGACCCTCGGACAAAAACGTTTGGAGACCCTGCTCTAAATGAAAGCGTAAGCCTGGCTTCAAAGGCGACGTGGCATGATTTTTACAGGGAAGACAACATAACGAGTGGATCAAAGCACATCCGTAACTTACTTCAGCGTCTAACAGGAAGGATGTCTCCTCGTGCTTTGAAACTTGATCGATTCTCATCGTGTTTTTACCTGGACGTTGTTTCTTTTTCTCTGATAAAGCACATAAACGAAGAAAATGATTGTAAACGACCCGTATAGTAAAAGAGTATTCGTTATCATGCAGCAAAGAATTCTCACAGCCACGTAAGGGTGAAGGAAAACATACCAATTTGGAAGATTTATGGTAAACGTGTTTTATGAATATCATGCGTTTTATGAACGAAGCATAAACTTTCCGGCATGCTCTGTAATCTCGAAAATTAATATGACAGAAAACAGCTGCCACTTTCCAGTTAATGCCACTTTTACGTCAGGTTTGACTGTTTTTTCCTATGAAAAGTCATATTTAACATATGTAGTATGAATATTTCGCAGGAAGATTATTAAAAACGCTCCTTTTCATTCCTTCCTGAACTCTTTACCTTGCTACTGCAATCTATAAAGTAGCAAGATTAATCTCTACACATACATCGACCAAATAGAAAGCGTTGAGGTACCTGTTCACTGATTTTAAGCTTAAGAAAGAGTTGGAAATTGGTGATGTTGCTAAGACGGCCCGAAACGCCGCTGTCACCAAAATCCAACCATAAACCAGGCAAAGCACCTTGTGCAACGTATTTAAAAACAGTGGCAGCAGCATGCGTCAACCCACTGAATAGAGCGTGCTGCTTGAAGTTATTATCAAATTACAGAACCCTGAAAACTCTATTTCAGACAGTGATTTTGTCGAGGACTGCATACGTGTTGCACATAGTTTGTGAAACTGTCTCATCGCTTGTTTCAACTCGGCGGCCAGGTAAAAAAGCTACAGGTCGAAGCAAACAGTGTGCGCTGGTTGTACCCGAACAAAGCAAACAGCAAGCGTAACACAGTAACGCTCTAGTTTTTGTCAATGACGTATAGTCTCAACACACGAGTCCGTACAAGCCGTGGCCTATTGTGGGACTAAACTTCAATCCATCAGCTCATACACACAATGAGCCCGATCCACGCAAACAGGCTCCGTCTTGCCAAAAATAAACATCCACTCTATGCAGTGACATATAGGTTTCAGTCGCGCTCAGCACCAATAATGATGAGCGGAATCAAGGGCTTAGTATTGGGCGGAAGGTTGTTTGGGTAGCAGCACGGTTTGCAGTTGTATGTACTTCTCTTTCGAAATTTTGGTACCAAACTTCCGTTCATCCGACCTTGAGCGCGAGATCACTGCTAAAAAGGCAAATTGCTTTTTACGAAATCTTGTAATCGGCGATCGTGCCGCCATGACAACCAGGGGCCAAATTTAATCACATTTTTGCAATATTTTAGAAGAGCATCGCAAACTTTGAAAACCTCAGTTTTGATTAAGGTGATATGCTTCAAAATTTGTATCAATTTCAACTGACGGCTGCATGACCTTTAGCCAGGCAACGACCATAACACAAAGCAATGTCGATAAATTATGAATTAAGAGTTTCAAGTGTAGTTTGCGCTTCGAACAGCCATTATTTTTCATAAGACTACAGCGTCCACGATAACAACCCAATGCCTTAAATCGATGATGCACAAAAGTTTTTTTTGATTGAATACCATTCGGATATAAAATAATGCAAGTTCGAGCCAGGGCGGTAGTCAAAAAGAAGCACCAAGAGCACGTGATCCCTTAGTGTTTTTACATATAGTGTGCACGCGTTTCTGACCACGATAAATCTCGGAAGTTTGAAAAACTCATCCAAAGCTCTGAAAAGTCTGTTTTTTGCAGCAGATTTTGTCTCAACCATAGACGGTATTGGCAAGTCATTGCCATATGAAAGCACAATTTTGTTCAATTTTCAACGTTTTTTTGCCAATTTTTCATCAGTAGTTACCAAACGTTTTCAGGTTTTTAGTGATTGGCGTCCGTATCCTCGCCACGCACGACTAAGGAACATTAAGGTCATCAACTGCTACCAGCATTGATGTTCATTTGCAGTGATCGTCAGAATTCCTTTTGCCTCAAGTATCTGGTTCTTTGAGCGGACGTAACGGTCTTTTAGTCGATTCGCGATCCAGTGGTACCCAACTTTTTCGAAATCGCGGAAAGCTTTCGAAATCGGGGTCAAGGCTTGACAATTTTACCT
>Ga0210059_1012259_pt1 | contig 12991 bp, 6 predicted proteins | sample Ectturendosymbi2_FD_188042 | JGI IMG/M metagenome (GOLD analysis project Ga0210059, IMG submission 188042) | Ecteinascidia turbinata endosymbiont from Florida, USA - Sample 2 (SPAdes) (version 2) | ecosystem: Host-associated > Tunicates > Ascidians > Unclassified | place: Key West, Florida...
CGAATCCGGTTAATCGCATAGCCAATTTGCCAAGCTTTTTTATGCGTTTAACCGGAATATGCGATTATCCGTATCAAACAAATATCCGCAAGTTTACCGCCCTACTCGACTTCTGTCCACATGCTTGGTACCTGACACCATTGGTATGTTATAGCTTGACACCGAATGTGGAGATTCCTAGAACAGTGGGATACAAAAGCATTTCTAGATGTTCTAAAAATCCCTTGCTCCTAATACAGTATTTTCAATTCTGAAACCCTTCAGTGTTTAGCAAACCAGCGGCCATCAGTTGAAACGTAAATTCGAAGTTGTTGCGGGTCCGTACGTTGCAGGTTGTCTTAAACGTGTTCACTGCGTGTGTAACGTCATAATCGCCTGTATCAATCGTGGAAAGTTTCCTGCACTCGCGGCCATATTTCTGTTTGCTTTGAACTGTGCAATGCAGTTGTGAACGTGTTTTATGTCTCACAGCTGTGGTGTATGAAGATTTGTAGAACTGCGGGATATAGAAATGCTTCTAGAAGTTATAAAATTTGTTGGTCCTGATACAGCTGGGCGCTGTACGTACTGACTTAACTGATTTGTTAGGATGTGGCGTCATGAAGCTTTTATCAACCCAATGGTGTTTGTTATGCATCATTCGGTTGGGACATTCACCAAATGAATCTTATTGATGTGAAAAAAAAAGAGAGTGAAGTGAAATAAGTAACGAAGTTGAAATAGTACATTGTCCACGGCATAATTCCGCGTTTTTAACTGCTAAACACGGCATAATTCCCCATTTGACGACTGCTAGTTTTCTGCTAGACACGGCATAATTCCGCATTTTAAACTGTGAAGTGTACTGTGCGCAGTGCCTCGGTAAAGTAACAGTCATGAAATGGAAGAAAAATTCTAAATTGGTGTAAAGTAGCACCATTGCCATCTGTTCTGTAAAAAAATTAACACATTTTGTGCAGAGGAGTTAAGCATAGTTACATGCGTCAGGTCCTTATCCAATGCCATAGAATAAACTTAAAAAGTACTGCTTTCGAGACAAAGCTTCGCACCTGCAGGGACGCGACACAACCAGACAGCCCTGTATACAATGTGCTGAAGCCTGGAAGTTGAACGCGCAGTGTTGATTGTGGCATGTCGATGAAGGGAGTCGTTTCGCAACAGTTGCTGAATCGGATTAATGGCACCGCAGGTTTTCACACTATCTGAGCAGTGCGCTTTGCACTCTTGTAAAGTTGACCATGCGATTAAGCGTTGTAAGTTTACAAATGCATGGTACACTTGTATGCGAATAAGCGGTTTATGCAAATAACCGGTATGCGATTAACCGGACGATTTTCTTCTCGTGTGAATGGCTTTGGTTTGGGATTCTACAATCCTATGCGATAAAGCGGTTTATGCGTTTAACCGGCATGCAATTAGCCGATTTCGTCTGTAGCATCGCTACTGCTATTTGTTAAATGTAATAGTGGCGCTACTGCATCCGTTACTGAATAAAAATAGTAGTGAGCTGTCGCTATCGCTATTCACTGCCGCTCCTTTTGCTGCCCTTTAAAAAAAATGTTGGTCTTGTTCTACTGACATAGGATATATTTTGAAAAACGTAACCTTTAATTTATTTTTGAAAAATGTTTTTAAAAAAAAGGTAATCTCAATAAAATAGTCGTTGAACAGTTATGATATAGGAAAAGTTATTTTACAGTGTATACACGTATAAATGAAACATAGATTACAGAAACGCCCATAGCTTTGTGAGTGGATTGTTATAGGTTTAATAATTCGCCTTTATCAATACAAGTTTCGCGTTGTGTGCACAGTACTCAAGGTTTGAAGAGAATGGTCAAGCAATAAAAGATCAAAACAGTTTTTAACAGAGTTTAATGCGCGTGTAAATTTAATTAGGCCCACAACCACGGTGGGGGCAAACCAGGCAATCAAAGCCTACCACGAAATTTTTATGCATTATTTTAGATTTTCATAAGATGTTATGTTGATCCATGTTTCATGTGAAACCCCTGAACAAAGTACTGACTACTTGTATTTTAAACTGAGATCTTTGTTTCTGCATGGTTCAATTTATTCGCGATAGTAGTTTTGTGTAGAACGTAGTTTGTATAGTCTGCGTGCAAAGATTTGTTATTTAGACATTTGAGAGCGCATTGACCAACCACACTTTCCTTAACCTTCCGGCTTTCGAAAGTGCAGCCTAAGTGTTGAATGGTTTAGTTTGAAAGGTGTGCAATGCGCATGAAGCAGCCGGCATCAGCTCTAAAAAATAAACCTCCGAACATCAACAATCGCAACCTGTCGATTTACTGTTAAAGATTTCGAAAAATCTGCCGACGTGTCTGCTTATATCTTTTTGCAATTATTTAAACTTGCGCAAATCTGTAGGCAAATTGAAGTCACGGGTTCCCACAAAGGTGACAAGCAAACGAATCAGTCAAGCTAATTATTTTTATAGGACAATGATTTCACGTGCATGTACGCATCCACAGAACTGAAATCTTATTGATATAAAATATCCTATCACAAATTTATTTTATTCCTTTATCAAATTAAGTTTCCCTCTCAGTGCATTCAATGCCCATACAAACTTTTTAACAAAATCTGAAAAACGTTTTCATGAAAATAAGCAAAAATTATGCGAACTTTTTCAGCAGTTGTCACTGATGTTGAAAAGTAAAAAATTTTTGTGAAGCAATAAACATAGCGATTGCATGTTCAACGGGAGTTTTACAGTTCAAAAAGCTTTTGGTGTTTGGCAAAGTAGCCTTATTTGATTTTTGCTGAACAGCAGAACGCAGAACGTTGAATGAGTAGCAGAAAACAAAAATAATGCGCTTTCGGTGCCTCATTTAGTGAAAGTGTAAAATTATTAAACGAAAATAATTTCACACAGGAGACAGATTTTTTAGTGAGTGGGGAAAATTACTGATTTGCAATTGGAGTACTAGGGAATGTCACAAATGAAGTCCGATGTCCAGCAGTATACCTTTTACAACACAAAGTAACGTAGATGCCTCAAAATGTTTCAAGCAAAGAAAGAGGGGAGCAAAAAAATATATAGGTGAGTGATTTTAGGAAAATGTTTGCAAGACAAATATGAAAAGTACAACTTCATCGGCGAAAATTGCAAAGTGCGCAAAAATTTGGAAGTTTGTGCACAACATTAGAAGCATGAAAACTTCAACATTTGAATGCAAATTTGATCTGCACATTGGAATCATTGTAAAGGTTACTGCTTGATGTGCAGTGTTGGTTTGATACATTATAATTAACATAAGGAGATGTTTCGGTAAAAAATATAACCGCAACCATTTAGCAGGTTTGCTTACAAGCAGTGTAACCCTTGGAATACAAAGAAGCTTTGCTTTCTATGCGCGTTAATGCTGAACTGTAGAAAAATTGCATTTTCAGCTTCGTCGGTTTTGAAGAGTGTTTTACAAGGTGCTTAGGTATATAACAGCTTCGTTGCAAGTATGAGGGTAGCCTAGCAAGACCACATAACATTGTACCAAAAACATTTTGATTTGGGCAAAACACGTAGCGCAACAACTGATTCTGTTACTTGAAGAGAATAGTGGATGCCTGTAATCGCATAGATTATGTTGCTCACGATTGACATCGCTTAGTGCATATGTTCTCAAAGTGCACCGTTCGGCGCCCCAGGGCACCGCGAGAGAAACCTCGGGGCTCCGTGTAACAATGTGTTTTTTTTGTTTTTATTTTTAGAAATTGATTGTGGGGCTCCGTAAATTGTGGTCAATCTCTTCATGGGCTCCATAACACAAAAAGTTTGAGTACCCCTGGCTTAGTGGACAAACTGGCGATTTTTATTCAACGTTGCTGTGCATTTTTTTGTTCAGCGAAAGTGTTTGTTTTTTCACAGGTGCAAAATTTATTTGCTGGGCTTGTAAACGCTGTAAACACCTAAGAAAATGCAAATGGTAATGAAAACAGATAATACTATTAACAATGTCATTAACGGTTCTCCAAGACGATATTTTTTTCATAAGACTAAAGTCGTCAGATTAGAAAAAAGGAAATTATCTTGTTGTTTTCAGTTTATTTAGCACAATCCGAGGCATGAAGCTCAAAGTGAAGATCCGTGCGACCAAGCTTACAAAAATAACGTTTCCCCAAATTAACTGTAATGTGAAAGAAACGCAGTGATGCCTGTTAGAAAAATAACGCGCGATGTAGCAGAAAAGCGACATTTCATTACAAGGTAAGTTACAATAATTTTTTCGTGCTGATTTCAATTAAATTAAATACGACTACGCAGATTTCAAACAGCATTTCTATCTACAGTATGATGTTGCAGCAACAGACATGAAAGCACTTCGCAAAAAAACAAACGACACCTGAAGCAGTGGTGTATCTTGGATTTCCCGCGCCTGGGGACAAACTCAGTTTAGGGCTCCCACGCAGCCCGTTCGTGGCAGCATAAAATAAAAGAAACACTGCAATCTGATGCTTTACTTGCAATTATCTGATTCCAAGGACAAAGTTTTCTTGCTTTTGCTGCTGAAAATGTATCGATTATTTTGTCAAAAAGCTGATATGATTTAAGTGTGCCACATATTTTAACCTAGAAAATATCTAACGCCAGTGACTTTATGTGAGAAGTTTTGCTAGCAATTTTGTGATCTGAATTTCGATAATCGTGTCTGTGGACTTGATCAGTTTATAGGTGGAATTAGAAAAAGCACAGGTAGCACCTGAAGCAGCAGCAGGGCGGGGGTCAGTAAAAGTATTGCGGGAAATGCAAACTCATAAAAAAAATTCATCACCAATATGTTTGTTTCTGTTCGGCAACAATGTTGCTGATCTCAGAAATAATGACAGAGAGTGTAGAAAACCATTCTAAGTGTTGTGGGTGCGTGAATAGCTGCAATAAATTTTTTTTCAACTAGATCTTGTTAACCAAGAAATTCTCTATGATACTGTGATGAAAAGTTAGCTCTGCCCCCGTTGCCTCCACTTTTAAAGAACAGGGGAAGCAATGCCCCCGCTCTCCGCGCGTCCCTGGGAGTAACTAAAAGTAGCCTACACAATTATAGGCTAACTAATATACTCAACGCTGTTGTCCATTTGCAATTGGGAGTTTGCAAAAGTAGTCAGGATCTATTGAAACATCCTACAAATGAAAATAATCGTAATTACCTTCAGAACCACATCAAATCTATTTCAAGAAGAAGTTTGTTAAGCCACCAAAGGTTAAATTATTTCCTAAACATCACATTTGATGTCGTAACAAGAACAACATACTCTTAAGGTTTATCGCTGCTCTAAAAGCATGCACTGTGAATGCTGGTTTCTCGTCCACTATAGAATGAGAATGAAGTGGAAAAGTTCGGAACCCTGGCTATCAGAAAGCATTGTGACACAAACGTGAGTTAAACCACATGCGGGCACTGGCTGCTGGAGGCACAAGCGACGATTTAAAACGTCACTAAAGTTCATAATTGTTCTCTTTGCGAACCTTGGTGACTTTGATGAGATTTTGCAACTGGGTATCAGCGACTGGCATTCGACATTTTGTAAATCGTAATTAGCCTACTAGTATCCGCTAACATTTGACATTTCGTAATTGTTACGTGACATTCCAATCCCAATTCACGCCCTGGAAATGCTGCGCTCGGGCAAATGTCTCCCTTTCCTTCCTGGCTACACCATTGTCTTCAAGACAGAATTATAAGTTTGCTTGAAGTTATGCACACAGCCAAATATACTAAAGTCAATCCAAGCCACAAAAACTATCATATTGACATATACTTCAAAACAAAAACTGTATTTGCACATGCAGTGAAATGTTCAACCCAGTAACATATTTTTACAAGCATTCAATTCAGTCATACACAAGTTTACCGGTAGCAGTAGCCAATGCTTCGAATCCCCAACTCCTTACAGTTTGTCGCTGATGCTGATTTTTTACCGAATTAACGTGGAACCCATCGATCAGGTCAAAAGCAACCTGAGATAAGTCTTTCCTAATGTCGCTAGCTTACTGCAAACAAATCATTCAAAATCAGCGCAAAACAGTGAGAAGAGCAGTTACTATCAGCGTGTACTGACGGAGGAGCTCTTGCGAACTTTTTCCTTTGGTCACCACTCACACCAAGTAGCGAATAGCAGTAGCGGTAAAATGGTGATAGCTCGCTACGGCATCCGTTGTTTATTTCAAAAAAGAGCGGCGCTCCTGCTGGCGCTACTGGAAAATTAGCTCGCTACAGTAGCTCGTTACAGTAGCTCGCTACTGCCCAGCTCTGTCTGTGACATTAGTTACGTAAAAGTAAATGAGAAATTCTCATGATAACTTCTCCATTGTTGAGTAACGTACGTCACAAAGCAATTGATAACGCCAGTAAGTCCTCTGCTTACTAGGCTCATTCATATTAGCCCAAGTTGCTGGACAGTTTATCGTTCGTTTGAAATTATTCTCGACATGGGAACTGTCCATTGGATTGGACTTCAAATCTAATGTTCCATACAAATCCATTGCTTCGAAAAAGATTCAATCCTATATGAATTATGTTTAAAAAAATACTTAATTACCTTATTTTTCGGACCATAAGGCGCACTTAAAATCCTTTTAATTTTATAAAAAATTGAAAGAGCGCCCTATAATGCGATGTGCCTAATGTACGAACCTGGTTATGCTTTCTCATCTAGGACCAAATGTATGTGGTGAACGGTGCTATTTATTTAATTGCTAGATACGATTTTTTTGTAAACAGACGATCGTGTTTTGTAATAAACCATCAACAATTGCAATGAGCAGCGTATATGGTTCAGAGAGTAGCTCTATTACTCTGCAAGGGACTACATTGGCACACACCGAATCAAACATGGGCATAAGTTTCATTTTATTCGATTAATGTCCAGCGGATTAGGCATGTGTGACAGATTAAACTCCCTCGTATGTACGGTGATCGGAGGGAGTTTCATCTGTCCGATTAAAGTTCCTTGTATGTTAGCTGAGTTTTGCTTCATGTAATGCGCCGTATACCCTGGGGCACCTTATGTATGAAAAAAAACCAGCTGGTATTAAGCTTGGATTACCCACAACTCAACTGATTCAAGCATGGCAATTCCGCTCTTTATATACACGCGATTCGCGACATCAAGGTCACGTGACAAATCTCGAGCAGTACAAAGTGCAATAGCGACATCTAGGGATCATCCACAGTTTGCGTTCTATTCGTAAATTTCGAATCGGTATTTTACTACAATATTTTTATCTGTTTTCATTATTAATTCTATTTGCAATTTGAAGTTATTTTTTAGTATAATAGTTTTCTATGCCCTCTTGAGTTACTCTCTCCCCAGTGGTGAACTACAATAAATGTGCAAAGTACATATTCACAATACATCAAATAGGTACACATGACAATGTTCTAAAGTGTTAATGTCTTTTTAGTCGCTGTTTAGTTTTCAGCTTCGTTCGACTTGTCGTGAATCCGTCGGTAAACATCTACATTACTTTCTTCACAGCAATCGAAGTCTTCTTTCTTTGTTGTTTCAGGATCACAAGACGTTACATGTTGAGGAGCCAAGACGAACTCAACATTAGGAAAAGTTACCAGCGAAATAAAATATATTTGCATTGAACAAAACTGAAAATACTTATAGGCTATTCAGTAGCGATTACTAAAACTGGCAGACAGTCAAACTTGTAGAGAAATCAGTTGCTGTTTGGGGCCCTAGATGCTTAATAATAATAATAATATTTTATTGCGGACTCATGGTCCATATCACAGATACAAGAGCACAAAAAGTGGTTAGCTATACATCAGCGCACATCACAGAAACGGTGTTTACTCATGACCAACACTGGGAGGAACAAAACACGTTATCCTCACCACAGCTGTATCGTCATTCACCCACAACATAGGAATATTATATGGAGTTGTATTCTTGTATCCCTTCTGAAACACCAAATTTTTAAAACAAGTATTTTATTTGAAACAAATAAATTTCATCACGGGGGGTCCCCTTGCAACGGGGGGCCCGGGGCAATTTCCCCCGTTGCCCTCCCTCCCTTGCTGATGAGGAAAAATTGACACAACCTCATGAGCAAAATAGACGCAACCTCTTGGCATTTCCAAAATTTAATAATGCATTTTTTATTTTGCCGTTGTAGAGGCAAAAGCACTGTTGAAGTTATTTTGCCATTAGTCGAACCCATTCGGTAGAATTGGTCAAGTGACAAGGATGATGCACTTGGTTAGTGCATGCTGGTGTCTGACTGGCTGTCACATGGCCTAAAACACTGAACCTGGACCCAAAACTTAAACCCATAATAACGACTCAAAACTTAAACCCAAAAGCTAAACCCTAAAACTAAACCCTAAAACTAAACCCGAAACATTAACCCTGAACCTGATTCTTTTTAAAAAGTACATCAAAAGCTCTCCCATCAAATGTGTGATCTTTTCCAGCTAAGCCAAAGCAGAGGGTGAGAGCAGAACTGCTGAACACAAGCACAGCAGGCATAGACACTAACACTTTCACTACGTTCACCTTGTTGCTAATAATACGAACTTAACGCTATATGTGGAGTCTGGAAAAAGTTGGATGCATAGCAAAATTGTCCCAGCAAAGCTTTTGTCATTTATGGCAAAATATACATTACCATTTAACCACCAATCTGCAAAATCACATTACAACTAACATTTTTGATATGGTTAGAATAATCACATCAAAAGAACAAATTATCTCATTCCGATCATGTCCTGATCCACTAATTTTGAAAAACTTGCAGTCCGATCCAGTCCTGATCCGGCCAAAATTGGCTTCAGTCCTGATCCAGTCCGATCCATTCCTGATCCGTGCTCATCTTTGCTAATTATGCTGTTCTCCGGCACTTACACACAGTTAATTCTTTAAAACGAACAACTGGGGAACACTTGAAAACCCAAGAATTTTAACTAACGGCTCCAGTTGCATAACCGCCGTCACCTTAGACCACTTTGAAAATTTTAGGAGTCAAGCTCTTTTTTGAGGTTCCACCCTACTGCACCCACATTATCGCCTTGCAATTTGTCGTTGTATTCTCTCACCGTTGCATACTAACGTCGTGTATATTGTAATCAACCATTTATTTGGCGAAACTTAGTAACGGCACTCCTACGTCGGGTGCTCCGCCCTGAGACGTAGTTAGTTGCGTTACCAGTCTGAGCTAGAACACGGTTAAGGGTAGAAACGTTTTAGTCACACGTTAAAAGAGTAGCCACAGAGCAACTCGATAAGATGACTTTGAAAGTTTGCACCCGGCCAAACTTTTATAATAGGTTGCATTGAAGTTTCACTAGGAGGCTGACTAACTGCAGATCTAACATCACAGTTTTTGCTATCTGTCTGATCGATCGTTATCCAGCTTGTAACACAACATGCTAATCAGGCAATCACACAACAAACTTGGCAGACCAACTGCAAACCAAGCTGAGTAGCCAACTAGGCAGCAGAGGTGGCCGGAATCACATTTTCAGACTCCGCTCTTGTTCCAAAGTTTTTGAAACCGGACCTGGGTTCAAATTTTTGAAAATCTGAGAATCTGACTCCTGTTCAGTCTGCGGCAACCATCGATGCAACCGCAATTCAGCAATGTGTATTTTGTACTGAAGCTGTGACGTTTGTAAAGACCGTACAGACTCTTGTTATTGCCAAAAATAAAACTGACTCCGGTCCGGGTTCGGTTCTTCACAAATGTTTGACTCTGGCTACAAAAACAAACGCAGAATCCTGCTGGAATCGACTCCGGATTCGTGGCCACCTATGCTAGGCAGTATTCCAAATAAGCAATCTGCAGCTCAAAATCAAGTACCACGATCCATTGAACAAACATCCTGGAGATGATTATTTCATTATTTATTTGAAAAAGGTTCTGCTTGCCTGGATGTTTCACGCTAATGTTAACTGTGGTACGCCGTATACGCAAGCCGAAATGAATGCCCTTAGATGCGTATAGGCTGTCAACTTTGACAAGCTGTATCTCATGACGTGTAGTGACGTCATCACCAATTTTGGTGTGCGACCTTCTCCAACCACCAACTTCAATCGATGACGTCATCACCGGGAAGTTGGGGTGGACGAATTGTACCCTAGACCCGGCTAAACAAAACTTTTGGACAACAAAGTAACTCAATTACAGTGCTTTTTTGAGATTCTAGTCTATAACGAAAGCAACAGCGAACCTTGGCGTACCACGCACAATACCCAACACCTGAGACTGCGCCTCCATTTCTGTACGCACAACACCATAACACCCGAGACTGCGCCTAGATTTCTGATGGCATCTGCCAAGTTCGGATTGCTTTTCGCGTTGTAGCCGTTGTGATCAGTGGCTGTCAGAGGAGCTCTGAAGGCAGCGGTTCGCTCAGGACGAAAAGCTGTCAGACAATAAAACAAACTAACTTGTACTGATGGCAGCGGTTTACTTCGGGTACTTGTGGCCTCGCCTTAAACCAAAAAGACGACTGTGCCCCTAGTCCTACTATGCCCCACCTTCCCCTACTTGTATAAAGTACTTGGAAAGTGTTTTATAGGCTATCAATTCTTTGTCCAAACAATTAACAAGCAAGGTAACTATAAAACAGATTTGGCAGAGGTTTCAGGCCCCATTCGGACAATCTGAATTTGTTCAGATATTAACTAAAACTTTTTGGCTGTCAGTGATGGTGTTTTCAGTTGATTCACTAGGAATCACTGCTGCAGGAAAGTGGCAGTTGGAAACATGCATGTAAATGTGCATTACAGAAATGTTGAAAACGTTCGTTGCAGGGGAGGATCCAGCTCGTAAGTTTAGGGGGGACGATTTCAGTAATATTTGGCAGTCAAGTCTCCGCTGGCAGCCAAGTGTCTTTCTGAATTGTACAAAATCATGGTGAAAAATGTTACTTTCGTAAGTTTGAGGGGGGCGATCGCCCCAATCGCTACCCCTGGATCCGCCCCTGGTTCGTTGTTTCTTTCCAGATTTGTGGTAGGTTGTTAGTAATTATTACCATGACAAGTCTACAATCCCGAAAACAACCATTCTGTCATCATGTCAGATGTGAAGTATGTCAAAAACCACTTGTGTAGGATGCAGGGGCGCAGGGAGTGCAACCATACCCCCAAAAGTTTTGATTTGATGAAAATCCGGGAAAAATCTGTGGATATTTGGGCAAAATATGTGAAAACATTCGCAAAATCGCTGTATGTGCTTTGGTTTTGCAAAAATGGCACCCAACATCAAAGTGCAAACTTTTTTTGGAGATCATCTTTGTATTTAGTTCTTTTCGGGCAAGTTAGGGGGGATTTGGGCAAGTTTAGGAGAAATTTGGGCAAAAAAGTTGCTTGAAGTGTTCTTTGATTTCAGAAAATGCACCGAACATGAAAAGAAATGCAGTCGTTTTTTTTTGGAGGTCACTTTCTTTGGAGTTTTTCGGGCAAGTTTGGGGAAATTTGGGCAAAAATCCTTCGCACCCCCAAAAATTCGCCTGCTCCTACACCTATGTCAAAAGCAACTAAATTCTGACAACAAAGAACATCATGTAGGTGAATTGGCGTTACAGACGAAGCCGTTATAAACGTATTCAACTGTATAGAAGAGACTTACAAGAGGGTTCGAGCCCCATTCGGATTAAACAAAAAAGTTAGTTTCAGGGCAAATTTTTCCGCTGCCACCCCCAGTAAAATGCCTTCCCATACGCCTATGCTTATAAGTTTTCATTACTCTCAACTCTTTTAATGCCCTGCCGCTGCTCCGGCGTCCTTGCCTGTCTCGCAGTCATAGGTGAACGGGAGTGCATATTTTTGGGGATGCAAAGGTTTTTTCATGCCTAATTAAGCCTACCAATTACCGGGGTTCAAAGCCGTACAACCCGAACTAGCAATCAATATTCTGCATAGCTACATGTGAACAATGGTAATATTTACTGCGTTGAAAAATGTTAGCTAATTACAATAAAATCCCCCCATAAATTGCTGTTCATGCCACCATGCGTGTCAGGTGTTGTTCAGAATCATAATTTTCAAGTTTTATTTACGTTCTGAACTTATTCTTCCAACACGATCATCCTAATAGCTAAGATCTGCATAAGTGAATTATGCAGTGCAATAAATAGTAGGCTACAGTTGCTACTGTTCATGAAAACTTAACTTCACAGCATTTAATTGAAACAATAAAATTTGGCAGGATGCAACATATGCAATCATTGCATGTGTTGCGATCGGAAATCCCGAGTGGCATATGCGCAAAGCTTCGCACCGTGGCAGCAAGCAACAATATAGATCACCCGACGAGATCACTCTATTATTGCTTGTTCGCGCCACAGACATATATTTTTGTTCTTAGCGCACATCCCGTTCGTGGTGAATCACACAATCAACGCAACACCACCGGAGAGGTTGCAACAACATCCCTTCGTTTTTACAACGAACCACACCGATCGCACGTTCTTTGTGTGAAGGCTGAACTCCGCACGACCTCCACATCCTGGTCACAGCACCATTTTTTTGACGTGTCTCTCACTCTGTAACACACAAGCACGAGCTGTGAATCTGATTCACGCTGTCCTATGCGATGATGAAGGCGTTATTCAGGCTCGCGGCTGTTAGAGACACGAAACAGGCAGGGGAGTTGAGAGGTGACACTGTACAATTTATTGCCTCGAGTTCTGCACTGGTTTTAATGACGCAAAACGGCAAAATCTATCGACCATTAACACAAACAGCGACTTGTCCTTTACGACTATACAGCAGCAAACATATCGCAGAAAACAGTAATGGATCAGGCAGACGACAACTCACTCACGGCACCACTGACGAAAAGAGCTCAAGTAAGGTTCCGCGAGATCGTAAATACATGCACAGAAAGGCGGGTAGAAAAACGCATTCAACGAACGGTGTGAATATTGAGTCACGTGTTACGTAAAACACTGTGTGAACATGTGAACGGTTTGTGCCCAGCCGGATGGCTCAATGAGCAGTCTATTACAAAGCACTG
>Ga0210059_1012260_pt1 | contig 12991 bp, 5 predicted proteins | sample Ectturendosymbi2_FD_188042 | JGI IMG/M metagenome (GOLD analysis project Ga0210059, IMG submission 188042) | Ecteinascidia turbinata endosymbiont from Florida, USA - Sample 2 (SPAdes) (version 2) | ecosystem: Host-associated > Tunicates > Ascidians > Unclassified | place: Key West, Florida...
ATGACTGTGAAAATGATAAGAATCATACAATAATTGCACCTTTTCAACATGAAAGGACAAATCTTTATTAAATTTGTTATTTTGGATCCCTAATTCGTTGTGCATATTTCATGATTATGGTAGGGGAGGCACTCCCTCCCTTGCCTCCCCTGACGGCACGTCACTGATTTTTATAATTCAGAACTTTGAAAAACTTGCCCTTGCCCTGAAAAATAGAGCTGCCCTGAACCATTCCACTGTATTCAAATATATTTTATCTTTCAGGATTTTTGAGCAACTTGCGCTTGCCCTGAAAAACAGAGTTTGCCCTGAAATTTTTCACTGTATTGAATATATTTTTTACCATTCACAACATTTTTGAGCAATTTGTGCTTGCCCTGAAAAACAGAGTGTGCCCTGAAATCACGGTATTGAATAGATATTTTTTGTCATTCAGAATTTTGAACTACTTGCGCTTGCTCTGAAAATCAGAGTTTGCCTTGAAAATTTTCGCTGTGTTGAAATATTTTTATCTTTCAGGATTTTTAAGGAACTTGCACTTGGCCTGAAAACAGTTTGCCCTGAAACTTTTCACTGTATTGAATATACTTTTTACATTCAGGATTTTTGAGCTAGTTATGCTTGCCCTGAAAAACATAGTGTGCCCTGAATTCACTGTATTGAATATATATTATTCATCATTCAGGATTTTGAACAACTTGCACTTGCCCTGAAAAACGAGTTTGCCCTGAAATTTCTCACTCTATTGAATTATTTTTTATCTTTCAGGATTTTTGAGCAACTTGTGCTTGCCCTGAAAACAAAGTTTGCCCTGAATTTTTCAAACCGGGGGGTCGGCCGCCCCCCCGCCTCGTACGCCACTGGTCACTCAGCAATAAATTTTACGACAGAAACCAACCGTTGTGGGCAGAGGCGATTTCCTATAGCCTATTGTTTGCAGTGATTGACCTGACTGGCTTGTTTTGTATCAATTCTTCATAGTGATTAATTACATCTGCGACTAAATGTAATCGTGGCATCTATATGTTCCATTGAATGCTCGTGGCTCCACAGGCGCTCAAGAGCTTGCTTCCAGTCGGAGATTCCTTTTCCAATAAGGAACCGCGCACATTTAGTCGTATCCACGCACATCAGTCTACACGTGAAAGAATAAACACAAGTTTGTGAAGGAGAAAAACAAAGCCAACTTCTGTCAACTACTTCGCTATTGTGGTTCTGGCGACGAATACGACTTGTGGTGCATTTCCGTGACAAGTTTCTGTCTTTTCTGTGTTGTGGAACATCATGTTTCAAAAATGACTTTTCATCACAATGTCAAAAAGAGTCTGTTTCATATTTCAAGCAATATTCTCGAAAATTTTCCGGTATATTGGCCGGCCAGAGGGCCCAGAGACCGATATCATTGCCTCCAGTGATAGCGTCAGCCATCTCATTCATCGTGTTTTTCGATGATACATCTTGACGTTCTTCTGCTACTGCACTGCTGGTTAAACTACAGGTCTACTTTCATTGTTATGTAGACCTATGTCTGTCACAACATGTTCTTCTATTTTCTGTCCTCAAGAAATGATGCTTTGGACTTCTCAATATTCTGAACTTGCTCATTAAAAGCAACCAGAAATGACTCCAAATGTTTTAGATAGAATTCTCTCAGAGAATTTCCAAAAAACGTTTCAGAACAACAGTTGGCTTGCGGATGGACATGAAGTATGAATGTGAAGTTGGGTATATGTGAAGCGTCCTTGGAAACTAAGATGAAGTGATAGCCACTTAGTTACACTGTGAGCAATAAGCTTTTCGTACACAATATCCACACAAGCACAATCGTCTTTTCACTCTCTTTGGCGAGCTTTGTAAATGCAACCACACGTAATTCACTCAGCTTCAAAATCATTTAGTCATTTTCTGAAACAGGGATACTTCTTACGAATTTTTTCATTTTTTAGCATTACTGATGAGACATAATTACTACAAAGTACTATACTAAGCTATGTACAATACATTGATCATCGTTTCACAGTTTATCAGCAAAGCTAGTACAGAACCTATACGGAGTAAGAAGTCCGCGCTCTAATGCCGAAGTCATTGAGATACAGTACTGAAAAAAGTTTTACCACTGTTATGTAATGATTGAGAAAGCATTCCAGCCTTTCCAGCTGAGAATTAACTCAGCCAAAACAGAGACTATTTAGACAACATGGAGGCCCTCCCATGACCTAAGCTACGGCACCAGCTCGTATCTTGTTGTGGTTGAGTAAGGACAACTTACTGCATGTAAATACAATATATCATAGCCATAGTCAGTGGCATAATTGAAGAGGGCAGAGGGGCTAATTGCCCCCCTGGCAAACTAATCGTGAAAACCGGTCTCCCATTTAACTTATATTTCGGTATTACCATTCTTTTGGGTTTCAGTACGTTGTTGTTTTTATTTATTTTTATGGATTATTTTCCGGTGATACAGAATTTTAGTTTAGCCATCCACATCCCGATTCACCATCATTTCTCAGTTTTTTTCTGAGTGTTGGCTAGTAGACCCCGTACAGTGGCCAGTGGGCCCCTTTTATCTAAGGTCACCACCCTGGCTCAATACTTTAGTTACTCCACTGATTATAGCTATGTAAAATACGAAATATAAAAAGGAGGATCTTTTGACATTTTTGAATATCCTCGGAGATCATTTCTTATGAAAAAAGTGGAATGTACTCTAAAAAGAGGGCGTATGGTAACCCTACTTGAAAATGTAACTCATATGCGACCTGTGCAAATCTAAATAAGGCAGACGCAAAATCTACCAGTAACGAGTAGAGACGTAAGCCTATGCGTTCTACGTGGCTTCAACTTGCATTTACTAAATTCAGGTACCTTGCCGACTTTCAGGAAAACAGTAAGTGTTATAGTTGTTTCGTCACAATATCAAACAATATTCAAGTGAAATACTGCCCTCTGGACGACCGGTAATTTAATATCGTCTACAAATGAACTTCTCTCGCAAATAAAAATGACTAAGTGGCACGCATATATTGTACATATGGCTAAACACACAAACATGGTGGGAGGTCCCTTTGTGGTAGGGGGCCCTGGGCCCGGGCACCTTGCCCCCACTCTAAATCCAGCGATGCGTGCTCCACTGCTTGTATTCGACAAGACATTAGTGCAGCCTCATTTTGTGTTGTAAATTGCTCTGACGCAGTGATGAGCGTGTTTTACTCCCCTGTTTTAACGCGCAGCCTGATATTTTTGCAGTTATGAACTGCCATGTCGTAGCGTTGAGTGAATTTTCATCCGACATCCTAACTTGGAGCGCTGACAGTTTATGTTCAATTCAGTGACACGAAAATTAAAGAGTGCATGTAGAAAAATATGCATATTATCTCAACAAACTTCGCCAAAACGTTGGTTTGGAAACATGAATATGACGTCAAATTGTAACGTCACAAACAGCGCACACCAAATACAAATGACCAGCATATGCGACTGAATGAAACTCCCTCATGAAAAATTTCTGCGTACGCCATTACTAATGAGCAATGCTAAAATAATGAAGAAATTCGTCATAAGTATCCCTTTTTCAGAAAGGGACTAAATAATTTTAAAGCTGAGTGAATTACGTGTGGTTGCATTTACAAAGTTCGCAAAAGAGAGTGAAAAGACGATTGTGACTTTGTGGCCATTGAGTACCAAAAACTTATTTCTCACAGTTTTACTTCAGCGTTATCACTCATTGCGCTAATGTTAAATGATTTTTTCCTTGATGCAGCCACAAGCCTAAAAGAAAGAGAAATGTTTCTAATTGAACCAGTTTTCACTCTATAAAAGCTGCGGTGTGCAATTTAAAACATCGTTCATGCAATTAGTATCATATTGTTGTTAAAGGCGATTTTACCTTTTAAAGAAATTTAAGGGAAGTGCAAAATATTCATGAGTTAAATTGGACAAGTAAATGAGGATTTTGTTTTGTGTGTTTTGACTGAAACATCGTCCACACTGGACGTTTGCTTCACTGGTTAAAAACTTATCAACAGGCCTAATTTTTATTTGACTTGTTAAGTGTAGATAATACATTCAAGTAAGTGATAGTCGTAAGTTGTCCTCCTTTTTGCGATTAAAATGTGGCAGCCTTATTGAGCTTATTAATAAATAAACATGAACAGAAGGGGACGTCATTTTTACAAGTGTAGAGCTTATCCAAGTGGTTCTAATAGACGTAAAAAATCAAAAGAGGCAAAAATGAGACAGGAAAAAGTTGCAGCAAAGTCAAGAAACATTCAAGTTATCATTTTACAGAGGCAATGAAGTCTAGTGGAGACATTTGTGCGTAACCTGTAAGAGGAAAGAAAATCAAAGAACATGTTGAGACAGCCTTAGATCTACATAGAGATGAAAATAGACCTAGTTTAACCAGAAGTGCAATGGCAGAAGAACGTCAAGATGTATCATCGAAAAACACGATGAATGAGATGGCTGACGTTATCACTGGAGGCAATGACATCGGTCTCTGGGCCCTCTGGCCAGCCAGTATACCGGAAAAAATGCGGGAATATTGGTTGAGATATAAAACAGCTTTTTTTAACATTGTGATGAAAAGTCATTTTTGAAACATGATGTTCCACAAAACGGAAACGACAGAAAGTTGTATCGGAAATGTACCACCATCAGTCTTATTCGTCGCCAGAACCACAATGGCGAAGTAGTTGACAGAAGTTGGCTTTGTTTTTCTCCTTCACAAACTTGTGTTAAATGTTTCAATTGTAGGCTGATGTGCGCGGATACTACTAAATGTGCGCATTTCATTATTAGAAAAGGAATCTTCGACTGGAAGCAAGCTCTTGAGCGCCTGAGGAGCCACGAGCATTCAATGGAACATATAGATGCCACGATTACATTTAGTCGCAGATGTGAATGATTACTATGAAGAATTGATGTAGAAATAGCCAGTCAGGTCAATCAACGCGAAAAATATGGAAAATCGCCTCTGCTTGCAACGGTTGGTTTCTGTCGTAAAATTTATTCGGATTCAAAGATCCGGATATTTTTCAAATTTGAGAATTCGGCTCCTGTTCAGACTCCGGCTTCCAAGGATCCAACCGAATTTTTGCCAATGTTTTTACGTAAGAAATTACCACGCAGAGTCCTGCTACTGCAGAAATTGAAAAGTGACTCCGGTTCAGTGTCCGTTTTTTCACAAAATTTTGACTCCGGATCCGGGTCGGAAAGAAAAGCGCAGAATCATGGAGGAGTTGATTCCAGCACTCCGGATCCATGGCCACCTCTGCTTCATAAGTGTGATCGAAAAGAAACAACAATTAAGACGGGAAAGATATAGAACGACGACCATATCTTACCCACATACCGTCTCTCCCACAATCATTGTATGTCAAGCGAACAATAAAAGTCAAAACACATTACAGGTAGCAGGCGATCTTTGCCGTTCGCTACACGTTATGTTGTTGCTTGTGTATCAGTGTTGAACATGATCCGGTTTCCGGATCGCGATCCAACCGGATTCTGCAATTCAGAACCGGATTCGGATTGGACTGGATTTTGAAAAAACTCAACCGGATCAGATATGGATATCCAAACTGCATTGATCACTGCAGTATAATGCTTAATCAGAGTTTTTTTCGGATATAAACCGCATTGGATCAAATATCTGGACAGGTCCACCGCATTAGGATCGGACCGGATTCCTCAATGAAAATTTTGAACTGGATTAGGATTGCAAAATCTCCGATTTGTTCAACACTATTGTGTATAACGTAATTGTTGTTGAACCTGCTACAGCTTTATGATATTCTAAGCCAGGCCTGCCCAACCTTTGTAGTGTTGCGGGCCACTTTCACATGAGGAAATTTATTGCGGACCACAAGCGTTTCTCGGACGTAACAATAAGCTATTATAACGTAACAAATACCTTAATTTTGATAAGTTTTACGCAATAACACGAGGTGATAATGAGTCCTACAGTTGCACGCAGTGTTGCCAGCTTGTATGGATGTAAACCAAATCTAAAAATTCACATATTTTCGAAGCGTTTGTTAAGTTTTTGGGTGGTACGCCCATAACAGAAACAACAGGCATAATTTTGGTGTGTTTTGATGGCAAATATACTTGATGAGCCTATAAAAAATACTAAAAATTTAAAAAGTCTGCTTACGAATTTATCACATCGCGGGCCACTTAAAACAACCTCGCAGGCCGTGGGGTTGGGCAGCCTTGTTCTACGCAATGCTGTGTCATCTATTGACTGTATGAACCATTTAATTTTAATTTATTTGTTTATGAGCAGACAGGAAGCCCATTGTATGAACACCAGGGCCGGCCTTAATCCGATGCAACCAATGCAGCTGCATTGGTCCCCACGCCTCTGGGGCCCCACGCCATGGTGTTTGGGTATATTGTTCATTTTTGCCAGATACACCTTGTGCTTTAGAATTCAGTAGAAACGTCATATAAATTCCATTGTTTACAAAGAACGCTCTCGTCAGAACTAGCAAATTTCCTCTCGAACGTTAGCAAACGTGCTCAATTCTGGTGTAGCTGAAGGGGTGGGCAAACATTTTCTGCGGAGGGCCACATTGAAGATTTTATTGCTACCGAGGGCAGCATCCTCGTATTACATATATTACCTCTATAATCGCTTTGAAAACTTGAAAAAAGTTTTACATGGGGTACCACAAAATGAGGGTAACAATAGTCAATTCCGGTTGAGTAAAAATGCGTTTTCGAATGAAAAGTGTGGAAAAAATTTGATAATTCTAATCTAATCGATAAAATTACTTTAACATAGACTCCAAATATGTACCATCTATGTACGTGTGACTGTCCTGCGGGCCGCACAAAATGCCCTCGCGGGCCGCATGCGGCCCGCGGGCTGTAGTTTGCCCACCTCTAGCACCAGCAGTTAGTGCTATACTGCATGTCTGCGTTCTGTCACGATCGTAACACGGTTGAGTGAACACCGCGCTCAGGTCTTGCATTGGGCCCCGCATCTGCTAGGGCCGGCCCTGATGAACACACACACTTTTTCGTCACAAAAAATCAATACACTACTACTTGCAATTCGATTTCGTGTATGCATCGTCTCTATATAAAAGGGGTGGCCAAACCTGTTCTACGTATGAGCCGCACATTGTAAAACCCAAGTTACAAAGAGCCGCAACAAAAGTCTAAAAACATGAATTTATTTGCAATCTACGCTTCTGTGACATCATAATATCATAATTCTTTTTGGAATGACTTGCAAAAGTAATGGTAATACCATGGTAATACTGTACAGCACGCTAGCTACCGCAGTACCATTTTACAATATTTCAACAGTTTGAAATAGAAATAAAAAATAAGAAACAAATAATGATTTTTCGGAAAGCTTAAAGAGCCGCATGCAAATGTTCGTAGAGCCGCAGTGTGGCCACCCCTGCTATATAGCGACTGCGGTGTATGAGAGAACATCTCGGAGAATATATAGGGCTATCTGCAGCCAATTTACAAAATCTGCTGTAACGACGGAAAGGCTAAGTTAGCAGCAAGCTGGATATTATGTGCATGAATCAGATTAATATGCCAAAGTTTTTTTGCAAAAACACAGATACTCTCGACGAAGCGACCACAGCCTGTGCTAGTTCATAGATGATTCGAGCCTCTTAGCAAGGTAAACCTGATGCGTCACAGTTTGCGTCACAGAACTTTTTCACGTCTGCTTATCTGATGCGCTTTGCAGTAGTTCTTGGAAGACTACGGACCTGTTTGAGATGTCCGTTCGGCGAGAGTTACGTTCGGCTACACCGCAAGTGAGTGGAGGCCTTGGTAAGAGAGGCAGGGTTGCCAGATTCAAATGGCTTTTTTGAAGCCAGATTTTGAAATTCTGGCTTTTTTAAAGCATTTGGCTGATTTTGAAAATCAAAAGAATTAAGAAGCGAGACAAAATCTGGCTGTTTTCTGTCGGAAAGGCTTGACACTGACAAAGCATTGTCTGAGGTGCTGCGTGATACAGATATTCATTACAAACCTCTTCTGATGAGAGTCTATGACCAAGCAAGGTGCAAATAATATATATTGCAAAGATTTTACTGTTGCCCTAAAAATGCTTGAATCAATAAGAAACAAATGTATGTGAGTTGTGAGTGTAATCACAAAGCAAGAATAATGCTGCCTCTAAAAATTGTGACATTGATGTTCCTGATGAATTTAATATCTGTTTTGTGTTTGGTTATGAATGTATGTTTTATGTGTGTGTGCTTAATGAATGAGAGGTAACCTGTTCTTCGCATGGTCCACAGATGTCTAAAGTACAGTACCTAAGTTAGTATTTTAAATTAAAATAGGCCTATCAGGTAGGCCTAAACTTGATCGTTCGTATACTGTTTATCTAAGACAGTATTTAATTATATTTCTTGGTCATCGTAGCACTGGATTAAGATGTACTTAGAAATCTTTCATAGGACATAGAACATAGTGAGCTGTAGCTTACACCAGCTAGGTCAAACCGAAATGTCTTACTGTTACTGGGCCAGAAATTATGCCACTTGTCTTTGAGGGACACACATTTGTTGACTTACTTTCATTTTAGCAAACAAAAGTTTAGCTTAAGCTACTGAAATCATTTGAATACTAACTCCAATGATAACAACTGTATGGTACATTTAATCACTCCCAAAAAAGTTCTTAACTGATGCCGTGGGCAAGCTTAGTGCTGATGGAACAACCAAAATTGTTAGAAATCAAATTAGAGTACAAACCGTAAACCTAAACCCCAAAGCGTAAACCATCAAAGTTATAGAAAGTTTTTAAAAAAGTACAAAAAAGCGCTCCTATCAAAATTTAACGGAAAGTTAAGTAGGGAAGCATATGCAGCAATGGTGAAAGGCAAACCCATGAGTACTTGCACAGCTGCCATGATGGACACATCCTTTTGACTACGTACGCAGTACCGCTAATGTCACGAACTCAGTGTTATATCTGGATAAAAGTGAATGCAGTTTCGACCGGTTCAAATGGCAAAATATATCCAGTAGAGGTTTTGCCGCTCTTGGCAAAATAAATGCTACCAGTCAGAAAACTAGTAGAAATCAGTTTTGCACCAAAGTCTCAGTATGGACACGTGGAAATACTGTACATTTGCAATAACGAAAAGCTTACCAAGCCGCATGTAGCCTTTGACTGGGACATATGCAGCACACGGGCTAGACGTAGCTGGCCTAATGCCAACTCTGAAAACAGATGTATAGGGTACAACTTTTAAGTTAAGACATTTTGGTTTTTGTGTATTGGTGCATGTGATGTTTCAAATTTTAAAGAGATTATCCCAGTTTTCTACTGTTGTCCATTTGTCTGTTTTGGTTTCCTGGTTCACTTCTTTGTTTTGTCAATGTGTGATAATGCTTATCCCAAATATTTATGCTTAGTTGAATAAGCCTCTTATTCGTAACATGTGGCCTAGATGTGCAGTCAAAGTTAACAAGATCAAAAAAACAAATGCTGAGATTAACCTTGCAGTGGAGAAAGAAACCATTCTTAGACTCACTAGGATACAGTAGGCTTAGGTTACACTTGTGCTGTATCCTGGGTCAGTCCAATTTAGGTAGGTATGCTACTGTTTTAGGTCATTTCTAGAATAAGAGAATGACCTTAGATGATGCACAGAATAAATTATTCTGTGCATCATCTAAGGCAGGGATATACAACCTTTTGCTATTGTCGGCTGTATTAATTTTATTTATATGAAGTACGGCCGCTAATGAATTCGAGTTATATATATATATATATATGTGAGATATGTTTACTTTTTTATCTGGTATATCATTATAACAAAGGCACAAATCAAATTAGTTTGTACCAAATGCAACTTCATACAAAAACCACCAATCATGTAAAGCAAAAAGACAAAAGGAAGCAAGAAAGATACACAAATCATGACAAAAATAAGCAAAATAACACAATATGTAACAAGTGTCCATAACAAAACAATTAATCAATACAGAATAAACACAAAAACACAGATGATAGTGGGCAAGCAATGCATGAAGAGTTGGGAGATACAGTTGAATAAGCGTGTCATGTGCATGTGAGATAAGTGACAATGGAGGTTATAAAGCAAAAAGTCATGTAGCAGCCAGACATTACAAATCAGAGGCAAAAAAAATTCCAACACAGATCATGAAAAAGCCACGCAGTTGCCCATTGACCAGTATGACAGAGTGCCACAGTTGCAAGTATGTCCTGCTGGGCACAGAGTGAGTGTTGTACCCAAATGAGGTTAAAAAGGCAAGAGTGGAAGCAGATTACAAAATGTTCAATAGTAAAAAGCAGATCAATAAATGTATGGTATATGAAAAACAAAAGATCATTAGTTAATCAAGGTAAGTAATAGATCTAGGAAAAATAACAAATCATTCATATTGCCATGACATATCCCGCCTGTCACACAAGTTATGTCAGACTCTTAACACCGACTTAAATTCTTCACAATCGAGCTTTAACAAATTATTGATCTTGGGATCAGGGGGTTAGACTGAAATCAATGTCCATGAGAACTTAGAGGTGAACATTATTCCATTTGCCTCAAAAGCCTCATAGTGCAACAAGGGTGCTCCTTATTAGTGCAAATCTGAGCTTTATTTTTTGTTCTAAAGTGGTTTGGACCAGTGTTTATAATGTACTGACCTTTGCAGTTAACTTAAATACTTTTCAAAAATGGTTGGTGGCTTGTTGGAGCAGTTTGAGTTGTGTCTGAAAAATCATACTTTTCATCAACAAGATTGTGGCAATTCCACCACCCCTTTTTTGAGTGACCTTGCAAAGAAACTTGTTGACAGGTCTGCCGACCTCAGGGAGCGATAGTGGTTTCACGAGCATCCATCTGTCCTTGGCTATGACCAGGGGGAATGTTGCCAATATGTTAGCCTGTGTGCAAGTTTGATTGATCTGATTTTAGTTATTCCTAGTGTATTAATCAGTATTACTGCCCAGTGCTCACCACTTGCCATTGTTTTAATGGATAGTCATTGCTTTTCAAATGTTTATACTTTCTGTAAGTTCTGTTCTTCCTTTGTGCAGTATTATGTTTATCAGTTGTTAGCTACTAGTACTTTGACTACCACATGGCCCGTGATGAAGCTGCATCGTTGTGATATATTCCACTTCGCTTGAAACTTCTTAGGTTATACTAGTTTTGGTATACTGATAAGCCTAGCTGTCTCAGTTTTGTCTACATAAAAATTATGACCAAGATTGATTTTGGGATTAAGCTTCTATTTTGTGATTCTTCAGTAACTGGATTATTAATCAAAAATCATGACACACTTTCTTTATCATATATTGTAAAAGTTACTGGTGTGATGACTTTAAGTTGGATCCATAATAGTTTCAAACTGTACCATTAAAGAATGCAGTATAAGATTATATTTCATTACCGAATATGGCATATTTAGTACCAGATAGACAATATCCAGGTTTTTTTAAGGAAAATGTTAGGTACTGGTATGGATCTGTAGGGACCCGATTTCTCTGATTCTAGGGACCCGATATTCTCTGATTTTAGGGACCCGATGATAATTTTCTTTGATTCTAGGGACCCGAATCAGGTCCCTACAACGTCTTAAAAAATCTGCAATATCATAAGTGACATTCGGCATAATTATAAAAAAAGGAAGGAACAAAACAAACGCGAAAATAATGCAAGCAACACATGAAGAATAGAAGAATGGAGAATAAACAGACAAACATAACATGTATTTACCTCTTGCCTATATTACAAGGTAAAATATGTGCGTGGCATTACAACTTAATAAAGGATAAAGCTATGCAGTATCAGAGACAATGCAGGGAGCAAAAGCAGTTGTGAGTAGTACAGACCATGAAGATGCACCAGTGTGCCCAAGTGACCCATATAGATATCATGAGACACAGCATACATGGGAGATATAATAGCATTGGTACCAGTATTAGTATATTCATCCAGTTAGAGACATCAGAATTCACACCAGCTGACACAATGTTATAACAGAGCTCCATCTGATTTTAGCTGTGCCAATCGTATTATTCAGTATCATATCAGATATGTGGAGGGTACATGAAAAACAAAAATTAGTCATTAAGGAGAAGTAGACAGCAAGCAGCATCAAAAGTGTCTGTTCACTGCATTTTGTGTTAAACGTAGCGAATAAAACATTTTATTCATGCGTAATTGGCTGTGTCTAATCATTCAGGAAGTAGATGTTGCCACAGCTTGTTCTTCACAACGTGTGGACCTAGGGATTAGGCTAAAGTTGCTTTTAATACCTAATCCCCAAAAGCAGTGAACAGGCAAGTCAGTGTCAATGAAGTCATAGAAGCTCACATCATCTATTTTGACTAGAAAGCCCTGAATTGAGGCAAGTTCCTCCTCAGAAACGCAAATCTGAACTTTGTTCTGTTATGTTGTAGTTGATAATGAGCGTAATATGGTTCCTTGCACTTTGCTATCAATCTTTTAACTTTGACACGTTCAGATGCCAAATGTAATAAAAAAATTAATGATGACTTTTCAATATTGAGGATCATTAGTTGTATGAACCTTTCATGTCTTTTTCAAGGTGGTGGTATATAATATATGTTTATACTATAATATCTATCCGCTTAAAGGGGCAGTGGACTTACCATACACACCAGTGGTTTCAATTGTGCCTGGTTGAAAGTCAGTAATTGTGAAGGTTTGTATTTTTAGCGTTTTGCAGTTGCAGCCTCTGTTGCTGCAACGCCTGCTTGAATGGTGCTGTTTTTGTAGTGGAACTGAGCAAAGATGTCCATAACTATCGCGTCCCATACTAAGCTTAGGGCTTAAAGTCAATTCATTAACTGGTAAAAATATTTCACCTAGTCTGGTGTAGTAGTTTTGCAAGCACCAGGCCCATAGCAGAAACATTAGCACAATACCAAAAGCCTACATGGATTTAGCAATGAATGGTGAAATCCATGATAAGATGTAGCAGAAAACCACATGGCAAAATAACTT
>Ga0210059_1012261_pt1 | contig 12990 bp, 15 predicted proteins | sample Ectturendosymbi2_FD_188042 | JGI IMG/M metagenome (GOLD analysis project Ga0210059, IMG submission 188042) | Ecteinascidia turbinata endosymbiont from Florida, USA - Sample 2 (SPAdes) (version 2) | ecosystem: Host-associated > Tunicates > Ascidians > Unclassified | place: Key West, Florida...
CATGCTCAACGTGGGATACCCCAACCCGGCTCGCGAAGCCATTTTGTCCGTCATGAAAAAAACAATATTTAGGAAAAAAAATTGTTGATTTGGCAGAATGTAACAAATTTCCAAACAACCACATTATCTGAGACGTGCGACTTCCTAACAAAAACTTTGGAGACCCCTGGTGTTAAAGTGGGCGCCACAATAATGATCATCACTATTGTGAGCAGCGAGCTCGTGTGGTTTTAGGGGAGGGGGCGGTCGCCATCCCTAAAACCTACAAAAGTAACTTTTTTCACCATGATTTCTACAATTCGGAAAACAACATTCGCGACATGAGGACATTTTGTCGTCCATTGTTTTGTCACAGCAGTATTGTGAAGTATGCTTCGTCTCTCTTACAAGAGCGAAGCTGTGATGAGACTGGACTGCCAAATATTACTGAAATCGTCCCCTCTACACATACTGGCTGGATCCGCCCCTACCCCTAACGATACGACCTCATGTACCAACCCTGGCAATCGAACACATCCTTTGCTAAGCAACAATTTCTTTCTGCAAGATCGTTTTGTATATACTTGCCAACACCAGTCCTCTCTCGAACCACAACGACCACGTGGTGCATGAGTCTGATGTTCTATGAAAATATTGCTGGATTGAAAATGAAGTCACTACAGCAGGGGTTATCAACCGGGGGTAAATTTTATGATGCATAAGTTACAATACTTAGCTCAGTGCAAGAAAATCGATACTTGTCTTCAACCCTTCATAATTTTCTAATCGACTCACGAAACTCCGTCAAAGGTAAAAAATCAGACAAAAACCAACATGGCTGCAAATCAGTTTCTCGATTTAACCACAATAGCGTTTATTGCATCACAGTTCCGTTTCTATGCACGCATTCTCGAATACATTCAATCAACTAAAGACCCGTAATTCACCTGTTCTTGGTCTTTTTCGACTTCCCCCCAATATCATTCACCAAAGTCGCATGCCCCGAAGATTTCAAATGCTGGAAAAGCTTATTTCGCGAATGATATTCTTTATCGCACGTCACGCAATAATTCGTCTTTTGTGACGTTACACTGCCAGCTGTCGCTGACTTCGCGTTCATTTTCTTGCCAGGTTTCGTTTTACTTTTCTTGACGGAATGTGACGGTTGTGAGTTCGATTCCTCACCCACATAGTTGTTTTCATTTACTAACGATCCATTAACATCCGGGTTAGGTTTGACGTCATTAACACTTGGCTCTGCTTCTCGGTTGCTATGGCAGCGATTTTCTTCATTCTGTGTTATATCACAAAAGTCTTGAAACTCGGAAGGTTCGTTAAAAAGCTTCGATTTCATTTTCTGCTGACGCTTCTTCTGTTTTTTGCTTAACCTGAAATTGAAGTAAACGAGTTGCTGTATTCCGTCACAATCAGCAACATTCCAGCCACGCGCAACTTACTTTTTATTTGGAATTTTTTCCTCATAATCATCGGAGTCGCCAGGAGCAGGTGAAGGAGGATTTGATAGCCCTGAGAAAACACAAAGCATTGTTGATGTCAGGTTGTTAAACTTTTCTGTGTATCGCAACACAAGGGTCACTGCCACAGCCTTCTGCCGGCAACTAATGAATGCAAACAGTTAACGATTCGAAGCGGGGATATTTTGTGATTGTTGCGGAATAATTGCAACTGAATGAATGATCAATGTGACGCAAGTACAAAAAAGCACCAATGCTGGAAATTACGAATGCCGTCGGGAATTTGAAAAACTCCGCTTCCGGGAGAAAACGGCAGCCAAAGCTGAGAGGACCATCTTTATATTACTGTCACAATAAAACCGCGACCTTCATCATGAGTAAACAAACATCTCTGCCAGTAATCACATAAACGTGGGGGGGCTTTTGAAATGGAATGTCGGTTCAAATCCTGGGAATCATTCAGCCCCATACCTTGGTGGGGCTCTTCTTCATTCGCCCCCATACTTTGGTGGGAGGTTTCTTCTTCTTCCTTCTCGCTTTGCATCTCCGCTTGAAGTTTTCGCAGCTTTTCTTTGTGTTTCTTCGATTTTTCATGATTTTTTATCCTGAAGATCAAAACCAAACCCGGATGAGAAGAAACCAACAACTCGACATGTGGTTTAAACTAAGAACGAACATTATCTACAAAAACCTCATCAATCCGCAGTTCTTGACGAAGTAAATCAAGTTTTGTCACTGAAAATCATTGAAAAAATGTAGTTTTTGTCAAATGATCAAGCAACCAAAAATCACCGCAACACCATTACTTCATTTTCATAATTTTTTCAGTGAATTTATCAAAACCAGCTCAAACGGGATTGGCTGACTAGACGACCTCCATGGTCTTTTAGTAACCTACTGTATGTGACACAGTTACAATCTTTGGTTACATTGATCAATTCCGTTGCCACTGTGTCTTGATTCATTCTGATTTCCACTGACAATTGATTTCCTTATAGCGCGATAGCTGTTTGAATTGTTTCTATTTATCAGCTGATTCATATGAAACAATAAACCAATCAAAAGAAGTTACAAAAACCAAGTTTTATTTTTATTCAACGGCCCTGAAACGCTCCCCCTCCTTTATTCAGCTTTGTACGAATTGAAGTCGGAACTCACGCCATTGATGTTTTGAACTGTTTGTTGCACGCGACACAATAGAGGTCTTCCCCATCCTCCTCATCCTGGGAAGCATCTTCATTTCTCTCCTCCTCCTCCTCCGATGATGAACTGAATCCGAACTCGTCCTGTGACGTAGCAAGATTTCAATGACGTTATCTATTCACTGTCTATCGAAAAAAATCTTTCCACATTCAAGAATCAGGCACTAAGATCTTATCCGATTATATATTAATTCAAAACTAGCCACGACTCCATCATTGTCTATTGATCTTATTCATCACCAGACAGCCGCCATTTCTTGCCTTGAGCATGTTCTCGAGTTCGGTAACTTTCCCAGCATGTTCGAGATGTTTCTCTCGGTGCTCCTGCTCATACAGAGCAGCTTCTTCCACACGAGCTCTGCAACATAGAAGCCCACGCGAACAGTCGCCATCATGCGGTCAACATACATCATTTACACTGGTCGCACGATGGCGCTAAACGAACCTGAGCAACTGAGCTCTTTTCTCCGCAGCTTTTGCTGCATTCTTCAGCGCGACCTCCTCGAGCTCCTCCCTGTGCGCTCGCACACGCGGATCGCGCTTTCGCACAAAGCGAACAAGATCCTGCGATGGGAGTAGATGTCAGTGGGACAGGAGGACGTGGCAGCTCAGTCACAACAAAGCATGTGCATGCGCACATGGCGCGAGGTCTGAAATTTCGCTTGACACCGGATTCGGAGTAAAAAATTTTTGAATAGGAGCGGAGGTGGAACAATGTGGTTCCGGGAACCTCTGGTGTGAACGCGCGTTTGATGCTTCCATAAGAAAAACCTCCGACTGGCGACCGGCTCAATGCGCGCAACGATTTTTCCAGTGTGAAGGGTTGAGGCAGAAATGAACGTATCATATGAGCTTTGTGGCGTAACGGTTGATGACGCAATCGAAGCAGAACGTGTATGCCGTAACGCGCGAGCATGAATTTTGGATGAGACGAGAAAGCGCAGCAATGGTGGGCGCGGAAGAACTACTGGCTGCTTCACAAAGACTTGCTTCAATCAAAGCGATGAGTCGGTTACTATGACCGAACCGTTGTGGATGTATCTCACGAAAAAGAACGACCACGAATAACCAACAACACATCAGGATTATTTGGTTGGAAAACCAAACGGAAGAAAGAAGATTTAAAAAAGTAACGCACGGAAAAGCCAGGAAATTCTTGCTATACATGTTTGCTTTCAGGGAAACTTGATGTAAAAGCGAATTTCGTGCCACAGACCAACTTACCCTTATCAACTCATTCCTCTTCTTCCTTTCTTTGTCTCTTTCCTTCTTATTTTCCTTTTCAATCAACCTGGCAACACGACGGTCTGGAGCCTCGTGGACGTCGTATTTGTCGACCCAGACGTAAGTCAGTTTAGTGCAGTAGGATTGCCATGTGGCGTAGAAAGGATGGACAACCTGCGATCGAATCAACAGCAGGTAGTGACGTTGCACCGCCTGACTCGTCACACAAACGCCACTGTACTGGTCCACAAGAAATCAAGGCTAGCTGCGCAACTGAAATATACTTGCTTGCGTGGAAGTGTTACAGACTCAACAGGCGTCATTGCTTTAATCCGATCCCAGAATCATCGCATGCATTACAAACGCAACTTAAGTTAACAAAAGTAACCGCAAAAATGTCAGGTACAACTGGATGCACAGCTCGCATCAACTTTTGTCTGCAAGCTGCTGTGATGTTCTTCAACCCAGACGCTGCAGCAACGAGAAGCGAATGGAAAAGTGAAAAACTGTTCTTTTTTTAAATGCACGCAACAATCAGCGGCGAATGTGCATTGTTTGCTAAGATTTCAAAACTGAAATCCATGAAAGAAACGAACTGCCGGACGGGCGAGACTCACTGCGTCATAATCACTGTCGACGTCACCGAAACCTGGCAAATCGACGTCATCATCCGAATCAGCGTCATCGCAAAACTTTTTGTCTTCCTCGCTAACTTTGCGGAACACGTCCCGGTAAACGGCATAGAATCCCTGCAATAATCCAATACAGTTTAAGGCCGAGAGGCGCTGATGCTTGGAAGAGCAATGGCAGAAACACATGCATGCGCTGGATGTCGGAGTTTTACGAAAAATGAAAGGGCAAATTTGATTCGAAGTCATGCGAAACCGTATTGATAAGAACAAAAACCAATCATTTAAATACAATCATGTTGGACGAAACAACCGCAGTCGTCGCTCGAGAGGTCCCAACACTTTGCCCCGCACCCCAACCCCCCCCGCGTATTGTGCCCTGGCGCTTCATACTTCGATCACTGCATCTACCTGATGATGAAAACAATTGTTTTTGAAAAACTATATCCAACATCCATTCACTTCAACCATTAGTTTTTGCCTCCTTTGTTTTGAAGTTTTATTGTAGAGTTTTTGAAACGTAACAGTCAAGATAAACAATGCACCGGACCTCTATGACGTTGTATGGTTTTTCGCAGTCGCACCAAGCTCAGAAAACCTCTATTGCAGCTATTCATCGAACACACCTTGGCATCATTTCCGAAACCTCTGTACGCTGACGGGGTGAAGAACTCCAGCAAATCTGATGAAGCATCTTTGAAATTTTCGAATTCACTTTTGTGCAAGATCTCGAGTCGATGTTTGTCGTACCTGCGAATGTACGTCGAAGGTTGAGAGGCCGCCATAAGTTGCATCGGAAACTTCGCACAAAACTACAGGCAGGCTGCAGGAAAATGACACATACCACGCTTTTTCTTGAGGATCGGAGAGTACGTCATACGCTGCTTGGATCAAACGAAACTGCTCAGTGGCTTCCTCAGCGTTTTCAATGTTCTTGTCTGTTGGAAAAAGACCTTTGTGATTAGACATTCGAACATGTATAGCATCATTAACTGATGATTGCTCTATCGACATCTATACAACTAACGTTGTTACTCTGTCCACGAATCAGTATCTCTCTTAAAAGCAATCTGGCAGTGGTGGGATGGCGTGGAAAAGATGAATGAAACACGTCAGTTGCTTCTGCTATGCTTTTAATAGAAAACAGCCAAAACAATGGAAGCCAACAAATGAATGCAAAGCTTTTGTTGATTAGCTGCTAATTGTATTAGCAGCGATGGTCTGACATGAATAACATACACTCCAGACTCTAGATTTTCACTTAAAACCACTTTTTGTTGCTTTCACAACTTAGTTTTAACCTTTCATCAAGATCGGTCAAAATTTGAACTGACTAGCTTTATACCAATATTTTTACAGTTTAACAGCAAAATGCATGCGGAACAGTTTCTGCGTATTGGTTGTTTACAGGCTGACTTTGGCAAGACTGACACACTGTTGCAGCCACTTTGTCAGCGTGGTGCTGGCCACGAACAGGATGTACGCGAAGACTAGTACCCATATTTAAGTGACACGAACAAGCAACAATAGAGTGATCCCGATGGAATGATCTCGGTGAGTGACCTCTAATAATGCTTGTGAAGCTGGTGAACAGGTGATTGTACTTACTAGAGGTGACGACAACAGTGATCACAGTATGTAATCTCTACTGTTGCTTGCTACCACAGTGTGAAGCTGTGCATGCTCAGGCCCCACAGATCGCAACAACACACCAGTGACGCAAATGCAGTTGTGTGTGTGAGCTTTATTGCTGTGGTGACAAAAGCCTTTTACCAACAATGCACTGTAAGTTGTACCTGAAATAAGACCACTACTATGTGCATTGAGGTTTGCTCTTAGGCAATTTAATTACAGTTTACATGTGCATAACACCTGATTTCAGAGGCAATAATTTTAGGTTGTTAGTGATGTTCAATGAGTTTACCACTTTTTCCCTAACTACAAGCTTTGAGTGTTACGCAAAAGAAACTGTTTCAAAAATTAATGATAAGAACATTTGGAATGGCAGCTAACTAATTCCTGGACAAACAGTATTTCTAGTGAACTCACAACCTTTTGACATAGGTACTACAGTAAAATTTGCCTAATTCGTCATTTCAAGGGGATTAGAAAAAAGTGACGATTTATGCAACAGGTGAAAACTCTATCGTGGAAGCTCCTATACTTTCTAATAGTATCTCATATAAGTAGTGCTTTTATTTGCAGTAAAATGCAAGTTCATGACGTTATGGTTGTTTACTACATTAAACTCTTTAATTCCTCTATCTAGAATCCTCCATTTAATGGAACGCCTTTTTAATCTTTAAAGACTTCATGCGTTCTCTCAATGAGGTCACGCTTCACACCTCGTGCATAAATTCAATAAACTAATTGCGAGGTGGAACAATTCTCAGGTAAAGATCCTTAATTTGTTTGAGTTCCCACACGTCCTAGCTGCTTAGACATCAAACCGAAACTGTAAATGACATATGGGCTGAACAAAACGCTTATCAGGGATAGGAAGAGGTGACAAATTGACGAATTAGACAAACAGAAATGTACACAAAAGATAGGTATTCTGCCAGGACTGATGAAAAAGTAACGAACTAAGCAAATTGATAAAACAAACGCTGACAAATTCTACTGTATCTCGTTTGGCTGGCATAAACATGCTAGTGGGAATTCAATAACAAGTCACATTCACCAAAATGTGTATAAAGAAAAAGTTTCATTTTACTTACTTTGCATTGCATGCGGAGCTGTTTTTTTCACTGAGACATTTTATCTCTCGGAAATAGCTCTGTCACTTTTCGTTTTAGGATATTTTTGTGTGATTTTTGTATGACGTACTAGTCAAGAATTAAACTGAGTGAGCTAACCAATCACACAGATATTAAATCAACATAAATAAAACCCAGATATGAAAACAGCATTGTCATACCCATACTGGTCACTGGATTGTGAGTTTCTAAAATAATGATGAATGGAAAGATTGCTTTTGTAACATAAGTTCTACATTGCTAAAACTGTTCAAACATTTTGATAGTTTCACAAATGAACAAATTCAGTGTTACCAATAGTTTTTTCCATTGAATTCAAAACATCACATAGGTATGACATTTTGCTGAAATCAAATTAACTCTCAGATCATTATTTGAACTACAGTATATTCATAACTTACTATATGGACACAGATTTATGATATTGTACATTAACTGAGAATGAATAAATGTTGTTTTCTTCTTGTGTTACTAAACGGCAACAGCAGTTTCAAGATAACATTTTTTCAGTATTCTTTTTCACATATGCAAGCAATAGTTTTGTAACATGGCTGCTGCACAAGACCTCATTGCAGTTCTAGGTGCAACTTACTTTCATGATGACATATCTGGGGTCTTACTGAATTTGTGCTTTGGTACAAAATTATGCACGAAAACAAGAAATTATACAGATATATTTGCAACTTTTCCAATGCACCTTCATACAGCATATTTTTATGAATGAAATTTGAGAAGCTGTTGAGGTTAATGATTAGCTGCTTGCAAACTGTAACAACTCATCCTTTACCTGGATGCCATTTCAGAGCAAGTCTTCGATATGCTTTCTTGATCTGATCATCATCAGCTGACAGCTGAATTCCCAAGACAGCGTAATGACACTTCATAACTTGATGCAATGCATCAAAAACATCAATAAATCTCCTGACAGAAAACTATCCCACATTTAAAAACACAACATAGATGAATTTATCAAATTGAGACAAGTGGTTGAAAAATTAACAAAAAACTTAACACTTTAGAGCTATTTCATTAAAATTGTATTGCCTTGAATGTGCATGTAGCAAAATGTGTGTTTGCTGATGTGACATAACTATTCATAATAATCAGCATATGCAAGAAAACAATTAGGTTGGCTTAACTACATCTTTAAGAGTTACCTGCAGTTGTTTATAGAATGATGCACTTGGCTGCACAGACACACATTTTTGAAAGCAAGATTAACCAATGAAAATTATTCTCAGAAAAGTTATACTTTTAACTAATAATTAATCACTGTCTTTTTGTAAATATGCATTTTAGACTCACATTTCATAAAATATGTCTGTGTGCTGTAATTCTTTTTGGCAAGTAACAAAACTGACTCTGGAGAGGGGGTCCTGATCGACCTTATCTCTATTTACTTACATAACTAAGGTTTTATGTTTGTAATTGCTGAATAGAAGAAGGAATTATACTGACAAATAAAAAAAAGAACAACAAATACAAAAGTAGCAAAGGTACATAAACACTGAATTATATACACAACATTCATTTACAGAACACAGATGATGGTGGGCAAGCAATGCATGAAGAGTTGAAAGATATAAAGATGAATAGGCAAGTCATGCCCAGAGGTGAGAAAAGTAAGTGACAAAAGCAACACAATAATTACCCATTGACCATTATGCAGTACCACAGACATTTGCAAGTATGTTAGGCAGGGCACAAAGTATACCCAAATGAGATTGAAGAGGCAAGAGTAGAAACAGATCAGATTACAAAATGTTTACAGTAAAATGCAATCCAATAAGCATTGGGTACATGAAAAACAAAATATGGTTAGTTAACGAGAGAAGTATATGGGTCTAAGAATAATAGCTATAAGAATTCATTCATATTGCCATGACATACACCAACTACACACAAATTATGTCGTAGTCTTGACACAAACCTAATTATCCCTAATTTAACCTCAATGAATTATCAGTCTTGGAATTAGACTGAAATCAACGTCCATGAAATCTTGGAGGTGAACATCACTATTTGCCTCAAAAGCCTAATAAATGCAGCAAGGGTGCTCTTTGCAAATTTGAGCTTGAAATAAAGTTGTATTGATTAAATTCGTAAAAATTTTATCATAACTGAAAATACCTCGTCGCTTTTGGTGCCGCAATAAAAACTACAGCAGAAGAAAATAAAATTTTTTTGTTTGGATATGAAGGGGTGCTGACATTTGGCAACTTGGGCCGAATTTCATTTTTGATAGGTCTACACTTTAGCTGTCTGCCTGCATTTGCATCAATAAACTGAACTCATATAGTAGTTTTACATCAAATTTTAATTGATTTTGACACTTGAAAGTCTCCAGCCAGTGCTCTTAGGACCTTTGGAAAATTCGCCATCATTATTATCAAGTATGAAACATATAACTCTTATAATAAAATTAAATCAGCACGAAACTCTAAAGAACCTAATTTAGAAAGACAATCAACTGGTACCAAATATTAAAGGAAGTGTCTATTTTACTGCCAACATTCTGGCGGCAACAGCTCGGTTGGAGCTATTGTGCCACCAGTCGAGGATTCAGTCTTGTGGCATGATGCAATTCGAATAAAAAGGTCAGTTTGTCATGCAATCAGTGTGCTGCTCATAGCCTAACAGTTATCCTTCACATCTGGTATGCCATTGCTTTTTCGGTTCGACTCTCAACTTGACAACTTCCCTTTTCTTTTTTTTTACTTTTTTCAAAACTTTTCCCTTAGGTGTTAGGTTTAGGTTAGCGTTTAAGGTTAGCTTTGGGGTTTATCTTTTGCGTTTACTTCGTTTCTTCCAAGCCTGTTGCCGCTGCATCTTGGCAGCAAAACAGACACTGCCAATATTAATCACTTGGGGATGTAAATGATGCAAGTGACGATTTGTCCATACACCATGATTCATCACCACTAGAAAAGGAATACAAGCAGCCTGGGATGACCTCGCCTGCAGGGATACACTCAATGCCCTGCTAAACACCAATAACCCTTGGAACTACTGTCGGTTACTTGCTGCACAAGAGAGTCACACTGCTGCCTGGTCAGAAGCATTGCCAATTGCCAGTGTTGGAAACTTGCTCAGTCCTGATGAGCTCCGTATTGCAATCGCCCTCCGAACTGGTGCCAAAATCTTTGAAAGCACAAAATGCTGCTGTGGCCAAAATTGTTGATGAGCTGGGGCTCCATGGCCTCTCCTGTAATAAAAATGCAGGCCGCTTCCCAAGGCATTCAGCTGTCAACTCCATCCTCAAGAGGTCATTGACCCGCATTGGTCTCCCCTATACCTTGGAGCCTGTCAGCCTGACTAACGATGGAAGGAGGCCAGATGGCCTGACTTTGGGCCCCTGGTACAGAGGCCGGAGCCTGGTGTGGGACGCAACAGTTGTGGACACTTTTGCTCAGGGCCACTATAAAGACTCTGCCAGACAGGCTGGTTTTGCGGCCACAAAAGCTGAGGTCGCAAAATGCCAAAAATATCATGACCTCCAAAGCAATTACCACTTTTAACCAGTGGCAATTGAGACCACTGGTGTGTATGGCAAATCCACTGCCCCTTTTTTGAGTGGTCTTTTGAAGAAACTTGTTGATGCGTCTGGCTACCCCAGGGAGCACCAGTGGCTCCACCAGCATCTGTCCCTGGCTGTGGCCAAGGGAAATGCTGCCAGCATATTGGCCTGTGTGCAAGTTTGATCTGATTTTACCTGTTCTTTTTCTAGCTGCTTTTAACGTACTGACCACCATCACTGCCTACCACTTGGTCCTGTATCAATGTGTAGCTATTGCCTTCCGAATCCTCATTCTTTCTGTAAGATTCATTGTTCCCTCAGTTGTGCAGTGTTACCTTGTGCATTGGTTAAATATCTTGTCAATCGCATGGACGATGCTGAGAGTACAGCGTGGTTTCATGTTCAACATTGCTTGAAACCTCTGAGGCCTTTTAAAAAAATCACTGGGAGAACATCTAGCTAGCTATCTATGCTGTATTTACTTTCTACATACAGCCTTAAATAATTTAGAGGTTGTTTTTCTAAAAGAAATTGTTTTCAAATCCTGTAAGCTGGTTGTTTTGACTAAGTAACATACTTTGAAAACATAAAATGTTAATGTTTCTTGAAAACTTCTAGTGTTTTTTTAAGGAAATGGCTAGGGTCTAGAGGACAGCCTCGCATTACGTGGCTTGAATAAAATGCTGAGTTTTTCATTTGGAAACACAGCTCTCCAGCCCGCCCGTCCCTCCAATTAGTGTTATCCTGTTTTCTTGCTTTCGAGTAGGAAAACCCAAATAATTTCACTACTTTTGCCACCCCGTTACACAACCTTTACAAAATTTTTTTTTAAATCCTCTAAATAGCTCCTTCTTTTGAAAAAATCCTTTCAACGCCCATGCCGTTAGGGTTACGGTTTACCTTTTACATTTTGTGATTTACTGTACTACGTTTCTACCAAGCCTACTGCACTCTCGTTGTGCGTTACTTTAACTTACAGGTGTAGAATGTAGTTTAGGTGTAGAATGTAAAATAGAATGTAAGTGTTTAACTTACACTTGCACAAAATGGTACCACTGCTTATGTGTCAGAATGTTGAGTGAACAATATGAGACATTTTGTGACGACTATGATAGACATAACGTGTTGCAATGGCTATGTGATAGCTGCAAGGAGCAGGATAAGGAAACCACCCAAAGTGAAATGCCCATCACATGGGGCAAGATGAAAGACTTAAAGAAAATCAGAAAAAGTCTTGATTCGGCATATCAAAAAATTGTAAAATGGAAAAAAAAACTATATGCAAATCCCAAGAGGAAAGGCTGGAAAAACACTAATTGCAGAGGTGACACATCTTATAAGACTCTTTAACATCAGTAAAAGATGGGAGTCAGTAGCGATACACATGCTTCAAGTACTTCTGCCACTAATACTCCAGAAGCCATCTCTCAAATAAAAAAAACAGAGAACATGTCAAATACCTGAACAAAAGAATGGAATGGTGGAAACACGGAAAGATAGAAGAACTGATCTCAGAGTGTGAAGCCATTCAAAAAAGACTCAAAAGATTAGTCAAAACCAAAAAACAATCAGACCAGAAAGCTTTCAGTAGACTAATGCTACAAGGACAAGTGAAAAAGGCCCTTAAAATTGTGAATCATGTCAGTGACATTGATGGAAAACATGACGTCCATCAAAACATGACATCACCACAGACATCAAAAAGAAGCTCAAAGAAAAACACCAAAAAGCGGCAGAACTAAAACAATCTGCCATTACTGATAAGCCTGAAATCAAAATAGAGAGAGTCATCTTTGAAAACATAACTCAAGATGACATTACATCCACTACTAAAAACTCATCGAGGTCTGGAGGACCAACACAGATTGACATGGATACTTGGAGAGAAATGATTTGTTCAAAATCATATGGCACCCACTCAAAAATGCTAGCTGATGAAATTGCCACCCTAGCCAAGCTTCTTGCGACAGACACCATTCCACACGATTACATATCAACCCTCCTCGCATGCAGACTGGTTCCACTGAAGAAAAAAGATAACGGCATTAGGCCAGTAGGTGTTGGTGAATGCCTACGGTGAATCATTGGCAAAACAATCACAGGACTGCTGAAGGAAGACATCATACATGCAGTGGGAACACTGCAGACATGTGCGGGACTGGAATCGGGCATAGAAGCAGCAATACATGCTGTAAGGAAAAGTTT
>Ga0210059_1012262_pt1 | contig 12989 bp, 9 predicted proteins | sample Ectturendosymbi2_FD_188042 | JGI IMG/M metagenome (GOLD analysis project Ga0210059, IMG submission 188042) | Ecteinascidia turbinata endosymbiont from Florida, USA - Sample 2 (SPAdes) (version 2) | ecosystem: Host-associated > Tunicates > Ascidians > Unclassified | place: Key West, Florida...
GTTGTTGCTACAGCACCCCAACCCAGCCAGAGCCAGCAAGCCGACTCAAGAGTGCGACGCGTGATGTCAGCTTTTTTGAAGTGACACGAAGTGTCGGTGACACGTCAGCGTCCTGTCCAACGTTACTCCGAGTTATTTGGGCGCGGAGCAAAAGGGCAACGTTTCTTTGTTGAAGTTGACTTTCGGTTCATAATTAGCGTCCTTGTAGTAGAGGAGAAAGACTGTCAACACCGTTTCTATAGTGCTGGGCTTTAGCTTCTCAGGTCGGGAGGTATTTACCTAGTTGCCATATCATTTCTGAACACTCCTTCCACTGCTTGCCAGTCTCAATCAACATGCATGATTGCTAGATCGTCAGCGTATGCAAACTTTTGGGAGATGGTGGCTGGCAAATCAGAGGCGTAAGTGTTGAAAATACGAGGTACTAAGACGGATCCCTGTGGGACGCCGTTTTTGAGGTGTCGTGACCCATATTTGTTTAATCAAGCGTGATGAACCTCGTTGAATCCGAAATAGAGCAAAGTATCGTTATTAAATGGAGAACTCGGTCATGCGTAACGTAAAATAGTAATCCCAACCCAGCGAAGATAGCTTCTTCATAACCAAACACACATGAGGGTGAGAGATTAATGAAATAAAGATTATGAATCTAACTTCCATTCAACCTAAACCGAGAGGAAAGGTGGAAAACAAACACAAACCCACTCAACATCAGGTTTGTCGCCAATTCATCAGACATCAGAAATTTCTCTCAAAATGTCGGATCTTATGTTAAAACATTAGAATGGCATCACTGTTGTCAGTGCTCCAAATTTAAACGATGTACAGTTTCGACGGACGTGAAAAACTCCACTGAAGCAAAGCTACAGAAGATCAAACACAATAATCTACAGTTTCGAAACATAACTGAAAGTTACAACAAAATTCAAAATAAGATTATCAAATCCACTTCCAAGCAGAATTTGTAAAATCCAAATCCATCATTTGTAAAATCCAAATTCATCTTACCTACAGCCCACTTCTTTTTCAAATCAAACATTTCCCTTTGATCATATTCCTTCCTCCCATAGCCATCTTTATTCCATACTTGTCTTAACCCTATTGTATATACTCCCATTATTTACACAACTAGGTTGTGTGTTGCTTACCTAGGTTTTGATTGTTTTGTTTTTTGTTTGTGTCTTTATGATTTGGTTTTCTTGTTTTGCTGTTTGTTTGTGTATTTTTGTGATTCGGTTTTCTCGTTGCTGCTGGTGTTCTTTAGTTTTGCAGGAACAGCTCGTCTTTCCCAGTATTCCCACACAGTGGCGGCTCGTGGTGAAAATGGCCGGGAGGGGTGAGAAATTTCATCTCTGGTTGAACATACAGGATTGTCGCCCTGGCTGTTTTTATAATTAGTGGCGTTTCCAGTCACTCCAGCAGTCCTAATCTTATCAAAGCCGTAATTTTCAGTTGTTCTTATTGATACATAGAAAACATTCACTTCAGTTTAGTGAACCCAAACTCTAAAGCGTAAACATGAAAGAATTAAACCGATCCCATCAAAAGTATGACGCATAACCACTGCCACCAAAGCGAAAGCTGCAAAGGCGAGGGTCATACCCAGGACCACCCGCATACTGAACTTAGAACATTCCGCTGGACTACTAAGGTGCTATTGCTAGCAAGACAAAGCATAGCATTTTGTTCAAACCGTGTCACGGCTGCAGACCTAGGCTAGAGCCACTTTCTTTGAGCTGGTAATTTAATCATATTCTTTCAAATGAAGTTTAAATTTTCCAAAAAATTTCAAACAGTTTATGATTTTGCACAAAATTTCTGTTTTTTTTAACTGGGTTGTTATGCTTTTCCAGTAAAAGTTTGTATCCTGAATCAGTGACAGCTGCAATGTTTACCTTACCAAAAAATAAAAGGTCTACTTGAATGCTTATAGGCTTGCCAGATTTCTCATGCTTCAAAATTTTCACACTTCAACGTTTCAAATCAGTCACACCTTTTGTTGTCCAAGAATGATATCCACCAACTACTGCCGTACATTTTCAAACGCCAATCCTAGACAGCTCATCAGCATAGCCTACAGTTGCAAGCTGCACTGGTGCGGATAAGAAGGGCTGTAGCCTACTTTCGCAGCCCGAGATTGGCGACCAGATTTGAATCCAATGCCGCCAATATCGCCAAAGTATTAGTAAAAGCATTGTTAAATTTAATTATAAAATTCAATATCCAAGAAAATCAGGTAGTAAAAAACACTCAAAATCATATTTCCTCCGTTTTTTCTTTAAAAATTCATCGTCAAAATAACAAAAACACTTTGCGATAGGCGGATATACCACCATGTTTCTTGTAGCCAATTGTTTGGTTTCTTTCCTTTAGGACTGTACCGAAGACAGCCCCCAAATCGCCAAATTCATCGGCAAGTGTGCTGAAAACGTCATCGCATAAGCGGCGTCGTTGGAAAAGAGCGAGACATTGGTTTCGTTGGAATCCTAGGAAGCGTTTAGCCAAAATGGTGTCGGGAATACCGAAAATGATTGTGTTGTGAAATTTCGCAACTAAATCCAAACTTAAGACGAGTTTGTCCGTTTGGCGGAATCTTTTGCCTTACATTTTTCAGGAAGGGCTGCAGCCCGGCAGCCCGTCTAAACGAGCCCCTGCTCCAACATATCACTTTTGGTGAACAAAGAAATTCGAAGGCTACATCTCTGCAGATTGGATTCCAAGAGTACCAAACCAACCATCATCCAAATGCAAAAATAACACTGCAAACAATTTGTAGAGCTTTCTAGATGCGAAAGGGTAATGACAACCCGGGCAAAGTTTCATTTTAGCTGGGTTTATACTTTCTCTGCCATGCCCAGAATGCCCAGATCCTTGCGGATCTGAGCAACCCATCCACCGAGAGAGACCGGTTGCGACCCAGCACTCCCTGCGCAACTGTGTTGATCATCTAGCAGCTCCTTCCCGCATATATGCAACACCACGAGTTGAGTCCGGATCCAAAAAATTCAAAATCCAGTCCATGCACACCTCTGGTAGGTGGCAGAACACAACCAGAGGTGGCCACGGATCCGGAGTCGACTCCGGCAGGATTCCGTGTTTTCATTCTGACCCGGAGTCAATAATTTGTGAAAAACTGTACCAGGAGTCACTTTTTATTTTTGCCAGCAGCAGGAGCCTGCGTGGTCTATTCAAATGTCATTGCTTAATTACACACATTGTTGAATTTCGGTTGCATTGATAGTTTGCGGAGTTTGAACAGAAGTCGGATTCTCAAAATTGAAAAAACTTCGGAGCCGGATTTAAAAATTTGGGGACAGGAGAGGTTTCGGAAAATGTGACTCTGGCCACCTCTGAACCAGAGATGAGCATTGGACTGGACTTGGATCCGGACTATGAAGAATTTTGTTGGATTTGGATTGGGACCGGACTGTGATCTTCTTCATAAACTTAGGATCAGGACAGGATCTGGACCGAGATAACGGAAAATTTGCGTAATTTTTGTTGTTGAAAAGCTGTAATTTGTCAATCTTTTGGATTTTATTTGGACTTCAAATTTTTACAACATTTTGGACTTTGACTGAAGTTTAAAAATTCCGGATTGGATCGCAAAATATGGCAGTCCACTCATCTCTGCTCTGAACACAACCGCACGTTAAAAATTTGTTGCAAAGCTGCAATGTTTCAATTTAACCCGCGTTGCAACTCAGCTTACCTCACCTTTTTTTTATCTTACAGCAAGTCAGTACCAAACCTTAGTCTTTCCTGTTCTTAGTGGCGGTTAAATCAGGGTTGCGGAGTCGGACGTTTTTGGATGGAATCGGATTCCTAACAACATTGGGAGTCGGATTTTTTTGGCCGACTCCGGATGTCCAATCGGATCATTTTTTGAATCACACTCCTAAATTGGGAATTCCTGTTGAAATGGTAGTTTCTTGTGAAACTTTTGTTGAAACAGATTTCTTGCTGTGCACCACGATTTCCATTGATTTTAACAGCCAAATTTCATTACCTTTGTGTTAAGGAGTCGGAAATTTTGGAAAGGCTGGAGTCGGGAGTCGGAAATTTTGGAAAGGTTGGAGTTGGAGTCGGATATTTTACCTCCGACTCCGCAGCCTTGCGTTAAATGCGAACTGATGGTGAAGCACACAACGAAAACGGTTTGTTTTTCAGACCACTTTGAACAAAGACAAGTTTGTGGCGACATTAATAAACTTATGCGAAGCATAACTTATAAAAACAACAATATAGTAAGTAGGAAAAAGTAAATACAAAAGTGTTTTTAACTAAAAGCAACAATATTTAGTGCAAGTTGCCTTTGACTCTTCAACGCACCTTTGCGCCACTTTACGTAAAACCGATATTTTCTGAGGCTGTTTCTGAACAACAGTCACGTCACATTTCTGGCAGACCTCGGGCTTTTCCAGCAACGACTTTGCTCCGTTTTCCAAACCTCTTCCAACCGTTACGTCACGGCGAAGCCGTGCTTGAAGGATTCGGTCATACACGTCCTCCACCAACAAGCGGAATGCTTTCTGAACGTTTACAGAATCCTTTGCAGATGTTTCTATGAAAGTTGAATTACTGTTTTTTGCCATGTTTATTCCGTCGCTTGGTGCAACCGACCGCTGTTGACGTTTGTCCAACTTATTCCCCACCAGCATTGAGGCCATACCGCTGCCAGTTTGAGAGGAAAATTGTTGAACCTGATCGAGACACTGCTTCGCGTGGTCGAAGGAGAGAACCTTAGTGATGTCATAAACAATCATCGCTCCGGCCGCACCTTGGTAGTAGGCTTGAGTCATGCTTCTGCAAAGCATATATAAAAGTAATTTGTATCGACTAATGCCTCACGTATACGGGGGTGTGGCGCTAAAAAAGAAGTGTGGGAACGCACCCAAAAAAAGCCATTTTCAATCACACTTCAAAATCATTTTTCAATCAGTATTTAATGAAGTATTCACTTTCATTACACTACCAACGAAAACATCCACAGTTTTTTGGGGCGCTACGCAAAAGATAGCTTGTCATTTATTCATTGACGCGACGTCCAGAGCTACACACAGGAAATCTGAGTAAAACTGCACATCTTCAAGCCAGGTTACTATGAAAAAGTGTGGGAACACGTTTCCACGCCTTCCTATCCCATTACACCCCTGCTCGCATATCAAAGCAGACGCTCTGTCCGCTTTTGCTTATTTTAAGATTTTCGAGATGGATAGCAGAATCATTTATAATCAGATCAATGTTGAGCCATTTAGATGCTGTTCTGGGCACAATGCAAAGTTATTCGGGGAAACATCGCCCAACCTGTGCTGTTTGTTTTAAGCTTTGTCGATTGAAATGTGTTCTATTGCTGTGTACTTACAGCGCAAACATGACTTGACTTGACATTGGTCACGACCAAATCAGCAAAAACAATCTTCGACTCAAAGTAAATCAAAAGTCATCAGTGGCCACCATTCATACACTTCGATTAACTAATATTCAAAGCTTCAGCCGAAACCTCGCAAAGTGTATTTAGAAATCAGCTGACATTGTTAGAAAGATTATGATCGTATGTCGAGACACATACTGTATGTCAACTCATCTCAAATCTTTTGATATAACTAGACTCCTTTACTGATAAAACAACGAAGATCATCGAATATTGACTACATTTTCAAGAATGTTACAATTCGTCAGCATCTCTTTACGCTTTTTTTGTTACGACATTTGTATTAATTTATCACAACTTATGCGCTTTTATTCCATGTTTTACTTCATCATCGAACATCAATCCACCTGCTTAAGTTGCCTGATGCTTTTCATTAATTCTCATTTTTTCTTTATTATGTGAAGTTTCTTCGAAATGATTAGAGATGGCTGAAACGTTTGACGTGGTCTCCTCAGTATTTATTTTTTTCAGTATTGCTCACGCATAAACTGCTCCAGATTACATCTCTTTTGTGTTGCCCAGCGTGTGCACGTTTCAATATGGAAACAATTTTCCTACTTTATTTATACTGGCTCGTGTGCAGTACACCTTAAATCTGAGATAAAGTTTTGAATGAAAATAAGAAATCGGGCTAGCAAAAATATATTCGATTTTGTTTCGATTCGTGTAATCTTAAAATCTTTGAAACTTGCTATACACCGTGCAACACAGATCTTCCAGCAAAGAGCAAAGCTGTTGAAGAAGCGTTGTCAGACAGTGGAGGGCAGTGTAGAAAAACGGTAAACTCTTCCAGATAATTAACTGCGAAGTGTTTGTGTGAGCTGTGACTCATGATTTCTCATCTATGAAAATCGTAGGTATTGCATAAAAAATAGAGTAATTTTGTTTTTCGGCGTAACTCAAAAGATATTTTTATCTTATGTAATGGTAGAACGAAATTGTTTGAAAGAAATCATAATATGCGAAATAAAATATCTGCCAGCAAGAGCCTATCGCAACTTGTCATCAATTTTCGTTCAGACTCAAAAGTCTACATCACATCATCAAACACGAATAATGATAACATGACATAAACCCTTCTGACAACATTCTTTTGCAGGGGTCCCTTAAAACCGTTTGCTTTTAGGCAATACTTTTACGAAGTTTTTCTTTGTGATTAACATATCTCGTTTCATTGTTTTTGTCAGATTTATTTCAAATTAAGTTTTCGGCAGTAGGGGCCCAATTGGAATTGGTGCCTCCATGCCAAAGTTGGGTGATGACTTTTCATGTCTTTTCGCTGATAGTGAAGCTCCCGTTGTTTGTTGGTCCCTTATCGTCGCGTCTGACTCAAATCCGTTACATCATTCACCTGAATATTGACCTTCCAGCCATATCCCATAGGTGGATGCGTAACACCTTGCCTTTCACTTCCATTATTTTCGTTGCATAATCAAAAGCTACAGTCGGTTCGTTTCCTTCGTTGAAAGTGTTCTTCAGAAAGCGTTGGACGAGTTGAGATTTTCCCACTTCTGAGTCTCCGACGACAATTATTTTGATAATGTAGTCATAATCTCTGAGAATAGGACATGCTCCGTTATATTGCAGATAAAAAATTTCCCAACGTACAGAATGACCACGATTTACCATAAATAGTACAAGCAGTTTGCGTGACTGTTGGTTAATTGAAATCAAGCGATGTCACGAACAAACGCAAGCCCAAAGAAAACCGATTTACGAACTTTGAAGCCAATGCCGTAAAAAACGCTTCGGGACCAAATGCACGCCAGCCAGAAATCACGTTTGTAGCAGAACAGGCGGGAAGGAAGCTCCGAGTTGGCAAAACTTTCTGAGAAGAAAAAACTCTCCCTAGTTCTGTTCTTCCTGGGCATGACCGAAGTCCAAAATACGCTCAAGGACCTAATCCTATTGTTTATGTACAGGCGGCGATTTCACCACCGTGATGAATAAACTTTCGACACTATCCAGAATCTTCGCTAAAATTTAATGACGAAGTTGATGCAAAATCTATTTCTTACAAGAATGGCATGTTCACGTCACGTGCGTTAATGCCTGCAGTTGGTTCGACGAAGTTATTCAAGGAACAATTTGCATGTACAGTACTACTGCAAGTCTGTGTAAAACGTAACGCAACTAAATATGAGTGATGTCTTTCACCTCACATTCTTGACAAAATAAACGTATCGAAAGAGCTGAACGAAGAAAGAATATTAGTTCCTCCTTCGGCGATTTTAGGTGCGTACGAAAACAGTCTTACACAACGTGATTCAATTGCAATATCAACGCCGCTGTGAGATTAGACCGTTTTACTGTCTCAAACGTGCTAGAACAAGCACCGTCGTGATAAGAACGTGCACTACGTTCGCCAAATGTCATGGTATGTGTAACTTAGTGTAAGCAAGCCTGTCGAAACAGGCAGCAGACACGATGCCACTCGTACTGCTGACACGCTCACCGATGACTTCGGTAGAGAAACAGCACACTACTAGATTTACGGAGCTTAGCTTAAAATATTGGATGTTGAATTTTCTTTCAAAAAGACCATGCGTTCAATTTCATGCTCCTTTAATGAGCCATTCCTGTCTGCCCTGTACAGGTATCGCATAAATTAGCACACTTGTACTTCTATACCTACTGAAGATTCCGGATGGCGGGTGGTGTGCTAAAGTTTGTACAAATACGTGAAGAAATATTTTTGAGCTAAAAGTTGCAAAACTTTTATTAAAAAAAGCAATGTCAAAATTGCACGAAGATTGCGAGAGTCTGCGAAAGTGGGTGGTTGATTTGCGTAATTGCGCTCTTCGTGTGTGATACCTAAACCGCCCGTTTACTTGGTCTTGCTTGTCTATCGGATGCTGGCTAGAAATGACTGCTCAACAAAAATTGTGCTATGCAGATCTGTGCAAAGAAGAATTTAAACCATACGGCAACAGTTTAGTGCAGGTGTCGGCAACCTACGGCTCCGGAGCCGCATGCGGCACTTTAGCTCCTCTAAAATGGCTCTCTCTGGATTTGACAAAACTTGGAATGTAAATTTGCATTATTATCAAAATTAAGTTGATTAAATTTTAGCCTATGCCCCTGTGAATTCGCATGAAAAATAAAACGGTATCAACGTTTTGTGACTCCTCACCGTTCGTATCTGCTGGGAGATGAAGCAGAATGGCTCTTTTGTTAACAAAAGTTGCCGACCCCTGGTTTAGTGAAGTTGAAGCGAAAGCTTGCTAACTAGCGAAAATGTGTGGTGCGGCTACGAGCATAACCAAGCGGCAAATTGAGGGTCATTTGAGGCACGAACCAGATAAATAATCTTGCAAGAAATGTTTGGGAGCAGAATTTGTCTTTTTTTGTACTGTCAAACCCAGACGTTGACCCTTAATACGAAGCATGGAATAAAGTCTTCTACTGTAAAAAGTGCTACGTATCACCGGTAGAATCCAACATCTTTCATGGTAAGCTAACGATTGGCGTTCGCTTCTCACAGGATCCAAAACATACACAACTGAATCGATACTAACTAGATCTTCGTCACTCGCACGCGCAGCCCGTTGTACGGTTTGGTCGAGATTGTGAAGTGCTTCAGACGAATAGCGAGATAACCCGCGTTGATAAACCTATCGTGTTAAAAGCACACTAAGATGCACATGGGCTTAATTGATTCTCATTCATCAATTTTTTAACTCACCTTTCAAACTGCTGCGTTTCTTTTTCGACGTTCGTCATTTCAGCTTCGGAAACAAATGAGTTACACAGAACAAAGCTGTGTAGACAAATAAAAATTCAACAAACTTTTCTTTGTATGTATTAAAGTTTTTGTTGAATTTAGTTGCACGCAACTGCTGTACAAAGAAGCTAAGTTTTTCACAGTGTCAAGAAATTCACCCGTTGCATTAGATTAGACCGGGTTGGCAACTTCTAAGCGACGAAAGATTTTACAAAAGTTTCTGAAACTGCAGTTTTCCCATCGATTTTGCCTTCGTGTCCTCTTTGACTTACACTGTCGATTTAAAAATTTTTGTAACACGTTATTACGCAGAGTGTTGTTTTAAAAGAAAAAACATCTGCGTACCATGACAACAAACCGAAATGTTCATGGGATGCGCACTCACGTTTTTAAAGTAAAATCAGCATATTCTCTGTCCTTTGACCAGTGTTTTAGTCTTGGCCTTTCGGAATTAATTGGGTTTATATAATAAACTTATCCGAGGTGCAACTTATAAAAGTACCAATAATGTACATAAAGAAGGAACAAGTAAATATAAAAGTGTTTTCAACTAAAAGCAGTCTCGGCTTTACGGAATTAACTAGGTTTATGCTAGGAGCCGATTTTGGCATCTGAGACCTCGGTTTTATAGTCATATGTTGATAACTAATTGCATATCAAAACAGTTCGCTACCCTGTTATTCATCTCTGCCGTAACATGCAGTTGTTGTGCACCACTGTTTTTGACGATTACCGTTTATCAGAAAGCAAACTAGCAAACTTCCAGCTCACCATTTCATGATGCTGCAAGTTGATGAAATTCATTTGAAACAAACATGGGAAGAGGAGTGATAGTTTTAATGGAAAACTAAAAAAACTGTCAGAGTTTTCCACATCTGCATCAATTTTACTCGCGGCCCTGGTCGCAGCCAGAGAAAGAGCACCTGGTGCAAACGATCAATGTTTGCAACCCGAGACGAACTCTGGACAGAGCAAAGTTCATGTATTTTCCGCGATAATTTTAATTACATCATGAGAACAAACACACTCATTCCTGCAATTTGGACACAACTGACTTCTTTTGGGGACCACAGGGCAAACTAAAAACTTGATATTTTTTCAAAGTGTTTCTTGTAGTACTGAACATTTTCGCTCGTTTGTTTTTTATAATTATGTTCATTCTTTCCCAAGTTCCCTGTTTTTGGTACCTCTAACAAACTTATGTTGCAGAGGTGTTGTCTTAATTAATTTTTTCCAGAACATATATCTCAACCATTTTTCTTGCCGTTGAGCGTGGTGCATCAAAAATAAAACTGCATTGAATCTTTTCAGGGTAACTTTTGTTGTAAGTGCTTCATGGCCTGTTAAAAACTAGAACAGATTTTGTCAACGCCTGCTTTGAGACATAGTTTGCATTGTTTAGAAATGACTACACTTGGTCACTATCCTTGATTTTCGAAACTTGTCTGCTAGCCCTAGATACACATGACCATCAAGGCAGCCCTTACGTTTGTGTATCTACGTAGAAGTTATTTACCACACATACGTCTTTTAAGCATTATTGCACTTAGGGAAATGCCAGTCAAGCGGGTCTTCCTGAAGCTTCTTTTATAACAAAACAACCTGCTTCTTATTGGCGGATGCTGTTATAGCTGCAGCTTTCCTATTAATCGCCTGAAGCAAGCCACCCTACCATGCCTAGGTCTTCCAGACTGCTTTCGCACAGTACGAGCAGTATTTGTTCTGCCTCCGTACGACAACATAGATTCAAACTGCTTTTATCGACAGCTCACTGACAGCTAGAAGCTAGTCACGTGTTGGCAATCGATGCAAAATCAGTTAGAACTTGGCAGTTAATTTATTTAAACGATTTTTTTGCTCGTTGTTACCTATGCACCTCAACAGTCAGCAAACACGGGAAAGACATGCAAGTGTTTTGCATGGTGCTACATTTTGCCTCCAAATTGGATGCCTCAGTATTTACTCTTTTCATATATCGCAATCTACATTGTCGCCTGCAGCGATGCAAATGATAAACACGCAATCGTAAGGAACATTCTGCATTCTTGTGTCATTCAGTGTATGCGATTTCTGCAGCTGCATTCAAAGACATTAAAAGAATTGAACCTTCCGTAGCTTGGCATTCACATGATTAAGCGAGCAAGCAAAAACTAGTGCATCTCTCCACAAAATCTACTTCAGAGGTGGCCAAACCTGCTCTACGTATGAGCCGCTTATCGTAAAACCCAAGTTATAAAGAGCCGCAACATAAAAGTCTAAAAACACGAATTTATTTGCAATTGTTGCGATCGGAAAGCCCGAGCGGCAAGAGCGCAAAGCTTCACACTGTGGCAGCAAGCAACAACAGAGATCACACGCCGCGATCACTCTTCGCGTACGCTAGTCATTACGTTCAATCGTTCACATGCTAGTATCGGCAGAGCGTGCACGCCACGATCACTCTCCGCGTATGTGAGTCATTATGTTCAATCGTTCACATCGTGAGAATCACCAGAGATTCCACGCCACGATCACTCTATTGTTGCTTGTTCGCGCCACCTATATATGGTGTTGTTCTTCGCGCATATTCCATTCGTCGTGAACCGCGCATTCAGCGCAACGCCAACCGGGAGGTTGCAATAATATCCCCTCCTTTTTTATAACTAACCACACCGATCGCACGTTCTTTTTGTGAAGGTTTCACACAGCACGACCTTCACATCCTGGTCACAGCACCATTTTGTTGCGATCGGAAAGCCCGAGCAGGAAGTGCGCAAAGCTTCACACTGTGGCAGCAAGCAACAATAGAGATCACACGCTGCGATCACTCTCCGCGTACGTGAGTCATTATGTTCAATCCTTCAGATCGTTAGCATCACCAGAGATTCCATGCCACGATCACTCTATCATTGCTTGTTCGCGCCACCTATATAAGGTGTCCTTTTTTATAACTAACCACACCGATCGCACATTCTTTTTGTGAAGGTTTCACACAGCACGACATTCACATCCTGGTCACAGCACCATTTTGTTGCGATCGGAAAGCCCGGGCGGCAAGTGCGCAAAGCTTCACACTGTGGCAGCAAGCAACAATAGAGATCACACGCCGCGATCACTCTCCGCGTACGTGAGTCATTATGTTCAATCCTTCAGATCGTTAGCATCACCAGAGATTCCACGCCACGATCACTTTATTATTGCTTGTTCGCGCCACCTATATAAGGTGTCCTTTCTTATAACCATGGGCACAATTTGATGGGGGCCACGGGGGACGTGTCCCCCCCGCTTTTTCAGACGAAGGGGACATAATATGCTATGTCCCCCCACTTTTTTCTCTTTAGGTTTTGTATTTAGAGAGGTTTCAAAAATAAAAGTGATGTTTCTCACGTTTTGTGTGAAGAGCTGTTCATGTTAGATCAGGGGTGTACAACCTTTTCCTATTGCCGGCCGCATTACTTCTCTTTATATGAAGTAGGCCTACGTCCGCCGATGAATTCGAGTTATATTTATAGATACGTTTAATTATAGATTAAATTTTATCCGGTATATGTCATTTACTTGCGCGTAAAAGTACAGGGTGTTTCACAATTGTTGAAACAAAGCGATTGGGCACAAATCCAGGATTTTAAATGATACCACAATGATGATTACATTTATTGAAAGATGAAAAGATAACATTTTATAATCTGCAACTGTTTGTCCTCAAATCAGAAATAATATGTCAAGAAGAGTCCTAGAGTACATGCTCCTTGGCTCCTTCGTCGCAGAGATTTGCTCGGACTCCGACCGACTGACTCTTGAACCCTAGTGACATTGTCGGGAGTTCGAATCGTTATTGGAGGCCCAGAGGGC
>Ga0210059_1012263_pt1 | contig 12989 bp, 6 predicted proteins | sample Ectturendosymbi2_FD_188042 | JGI IMG/M metagenome (GOLD analysis project Ga0210059, IMG submission 188042) | Ecteinascidia turbinata endosymbiont from Florida, USA - Sample 2 (SPAdes) (version 2) | ecosystem: Host-associated > Tunicates > Ascidians > Unclassified | place: Key West, Florida...
CGTAAACATGTAGAGCCTAGTAGACGAAAGGTCTGCAAAAAGTGGTGAGATGGTTTCTGTACCCAGACGATAACCCAGATTCCCACCGAAACCTAATCATTACTTTCTGGCCCATTTACAATGTTCCTTGAAATTTGCATGCAAATTCATTCCGTGTTATTTGCATTAAGTCGACAAATTAACAAGCAAAAAGTATGCGAAAACAATTAATGCCGTTTGCGCAGGTAATCAAGTTTTTGTAAATACCGAGCTTAAGCGGGAAGTTTAACCGCAACCCCCCAACCCCCTTGCGTACGCCCTTGGCACTGAATATAACTTAAATATCAGCGTCCCAAGTTAGGATATCGGAGGAAAATACACTCAACGCTACGACACAGCAGTTCATAACTGCAAAACTATCAGGCTGAGCGTTCAAACAGGGGAGTAAAAAACACTCATCATTATGTCAGAGCATTTACAACTACAATTTTTGCATGAAGTCGACAAATTAACAAGCAAAAAGTATGCGGAAACAATTAATTTCCTTTTCGCAGGTAACAAACTTTTTGTAACATGTCAAACTAAAGGGTGGTTAACCCCACCCACCATCTTTGCGTACGCCCTTGGCAGACAATATAAAGACAATGGTTTCAGATAAAGTGAACTGTTGCGGAACACGACCACATGCGTAGTGGACGAAAGGTCTGCAAAATGTGGTGGGATGGTTTCTGGATGGAGACGATAACCCAGATTTCCACCAAAGCCTAATTATTACTTTTTTAGCCCATTTACAATGCTCCTTGAAATTTGCATGCAAATTTATTCCGTGGTGTTTGCATTAAGTCGACAAATTAACAAGCAAAATGTATGCGAAAACACTTAATCTCCTTGCGAAGGTAATAAAGTTTTTGTAAAATATCAAGCTCAAGGGGGGTTTTAACCCCCCCTTGCGTACGCCCTTGGTTATAAGTAATGCCAACTTCCAACTGTTTTTATAACTTTAATGCAAAAATTTCAAGCTTATCTGAAAATGATTATTAGCACATTTAAGGAGCAACCTTTCCAAACTCTGCAACAACATGACGTTTCTTGAGAAAAGTCTGTTCAATTTTACGATATATCAACAAGATTTATCATTAATGTCTTTGAAACCAACCGAAACGAAAGCACAATGACTAAAAATCCACCGAAGCAAAATATTTCGGAAAAACCGAACCGGTTTCTGTCAAATTTCCGTTTCGAACACCTCTGCTCGTCTGCAGCTAAGTGCAGTAATCCTGACCATCCGGAACTGACACCACATTGTGCAAACTAGTGGAAACTTGAATTTTTCTTCTACTCTGGAAATGCATGTTTTTAGGCAAAACATACAGCTTGTGATAATGTACAAACAGTATGGTTCCGTCCAGGGATATCTAGAAACTCCTAGATATCTCTGGAGTTTCTAGATATCCCTGGTTCCATCACACGTTTGTAATGAAACTGCTGACTAACATTGCGTTTACTCACTGTTCAAGCGTTCAGTGTCTTGAAATATTTCCTTAGTAAACAGCCACTGCTGCAGAACTATATTTCAGGCCGCAAAGAAGCAGTTCACATTAAATATGTTAGCGATCTAGGCGTACGCCTGAAACTTGGTACCTTTAAGCTTGCAATAGTGTATCGATATCAGGTGTCAAATCCTGTGAAGAAGCCACTTTCAGGATGTCATTTTAGTGAGCGTTGAGCGCAGCTTTGTTTTATCGATGTTCATAACAGAAAACACTTGTTCACAAAGATATGTCGTCCGAAACATGCACAAAACTTTTGTAGAAAGGGATGTCACTTTGGGGTAGCCTGCATAGGCATAACCAGGGGGCAAAGGGACCATGCCCCCCCAAATTTTTAGAACGCAGTCATTTTTTGCTCAGAGAGGCGTTTTTCCAAACAAAATAGTGTTATTCGCCTAAAATCAAACATTTTGCCAACCCCCCAATTTTTGGGCTGGCTACGCCATTGGTAGCCTAGAAAAAGATACTGATAGAATGTGCCCAAGCTCGCCAAGACAAACTTGGTCTTCAAATTTGAATCACACTGCAAGTCAATTATTTCAAGTTGCAAGTCCGCGGGCAGATCAGAGGCGTTTAATGTGAATGGTGAGAAAAAGACTTGGAAGTCCGTCTCAAGTTGGTCAAAAATCTGAAACCGCTGCTTGAACTCCCGCAACAACTCTGTTATCTTATCTTTGTATTGATTCAAGTGAATGTTTAGTCCCGTGGTACGCATACTTTTTAGACAAAGGAAATGAATAGTGTCATCACCGGAAAGCTGTGTCTTCCACAAGGACAACTTCAACTTAAATGCAACCTATGGTGTCGTAATACTGAGTGACAAGTCTTTTGCAGCCTTGCAACATTTCGTTCAGATTATTCAAGTGCTGCGAAATATCCACCATAAAAGCAAGATTTTGCATCTATTTTGAGATGAAATTCTAACACTGCCTTGCATTTTTTTTCATGAAATTTTCAATTTCCTCACGTAAATAATAAAAACGCATTCGCACGGCACCTCGGCTTGGCCATCTTAAACTTTACGTAGCAAATTTCAATTAGAGTTATACCTAGAACTCCGAAGGTTTCGAAACCGACATTGCTGGAGCTCAAGGTATGTTTTTTCCCGGAGTTCCGGAGTTTTAGTGTTAAACTTTATCAACAGTAGTTGAATTTTTGCATGTTCATACCTGTTTGAAAGATCAAACCGGTGTGAACATGCAAAAGGAAACATGCAGAAAACGGGAAATTTTCACGTGAAAAAAACAGAGAAAAACAATAAAATATAAGCAATTACGTAAAGGCTGCAAGTAATAGAAATCTATAGTCACTAGTTATTGAAGTATAACTGGATAGGCTTCTCAAGCAAACAAAGAAGTTTTTATTTCACAAAATCATCCAGCGGGCCGGATCCAACCATGCAACGGGCCGGATTTGGCCCGCGGGCTGTATGTTTGACACCCCTGACGTAAACGTTGAAATCAGGTCAATGTGCGCGTTATGCTTAGAAGCCCTTGCACAGGGACGTCCCAAAGAATCTAGACTACGTCATCATCTCGAGTAAAAGTATGTAAAAACGTTGACAACCTTGAGGTCTTTAAAGAAAAAAATACCAGGTAACGTGAAGTCGCACTTATGATCCAGCTACTCAGGGACCGATTTTATGGGGGGACATGTCCCCCCAACATTTGGACAGGGGGGAAATAATATCTTTCGTCCCCCCCAACATTTTGTGATGAAACGTAATGTAGTTGTACAAATTTCATGGTTACATTACTGTTGGAAGCCTTTCCCCAGCATAAAACCAAGGACTAAATGAGAAAAATGAGCACTATCACTGGACTATCTGTAGACACAGTATAGGCTACAGATTTCCTATGTAAACTGAATTCTCGTGATTGTTGAAAATTGTGTTAGTTAATTTGAATTACTGAATTGGTGTGCACATGAACTTCGCTCAATCAAAAATTCCTGCGCTGTTCTGTCGCCTACAGTCACAATACGGTTGCCACCAGGCGCGTAGCTAGTGGCCATCCAATTCCAAAGTTTTCAGGTTAATAAAATATTTGAAGTATAAGCCAAAGATAAACTTCAGTGCAAATCAACGAAACTGCTTCAAGGAACCTATCTTACTTCAGTTTTTAGTCGAACACAAACTTGTATCTGACTTTTTGTAATCATAATCAATGACCTCAAGTAAAAACAATTGGGGTAACGCTTTCCGCAGCTGTTTCTCGCGCACCAGCTTGCTGTATCCCACCTAATGGTTATGCGAGCTTCATTTCAAGAGGATCGCAAATTCCTCTCTGATAACCGTGGATGCTACAAATATAACCTAACCTTGTTTCCAGTGTCAGCGTAGCCTTAAATCAATATCGTATATTTTTGTTATTGCACAGTTGTAAAACTAGATGCGTGAATATGGCGGTGATACAAATTTTATATGTCTTAAAGCTCTTTGGCTTAAAACTTTGGCTAAGGAGCGATTCAGTTTCAAAGTCTTCTTCATTACGCCATAGCAACTGTCTAGCAACAGTAGAATTCATTCTAGATGTTTATTTGTGATGACGTGTATTGCGGCCAGTGGCGGATCCAGGGGGGGCAGTTTGGGGCAACTGTCCCCCCAAACGCCTCTGGCGCCCCCTTGAATGCCGCCCCTTTGCCATAAATGCGCCCCTTTTTGGTGACCATGGAAGTAGAAACAGAGATAAAAATACTCTGAAATAACCAATGTTTTTCGCCGGATTAAACGTCAGGATTAACGTGCCGGACTTTACCCAACCTCTTACTGAATAGCGTTAACAATGCTATTGTTTCGTAACAGTACCACTGTTTCGTTTTTCTTTGTCGCGTGAGAACTGCCCAGCCTTCACAAACGCAGACGCTTCCGCTTATCACCGTTCTCGATTTGCCGCTGGGCTGTACAAAATTGGTCTGTTTTTTTTTACAAATTTATTTCTTTAATGCTTGATGACCGCCCTGAAAGAAAAAGGAAAGGCAGCAATAAAAATGGGAATGCAATATGGAAAATTTGTAACTGACTCAAGATTTTACAAGCCTCCAAACTGAAAACGAGAAACAACTTTCAGGGCTATTGCCAGTGCAGTTCGTGAGTCCGCGGTTTGTCTGCATCGTAGTTTTGCAATATAAAAGTAAGTGGATAAGTTTCTTGACGGAACTAATCTCCTTATTGATAGGGGCGTAGCGAGGATAGATGGCGCCCGGGGCAAGAAGCAAGTTTGGCGCTCCCATGTTCAAACCTGAGGTCTTTCGGAAGCAAATGTACTGTGTTGAAGAAAAGCGTGTGACATTGTTGGGACTTTTTGGCGCCCCCACGATCATTCGGCGCCCCCAGAGTGATCCGGCGCCCGTGGAATTGCACCCCCCTTGAACCCCTCGTTACGCCCCTGCTGATTGAACCATAATGCAGCATGTATAAAGCTACAGATGTTTACGTTAGCAAAGAACTTGCCGCTATGTGACAAAAATTCATTGAACGTGCTCGATTAGCTCAAAGAGTTATGACCTACGTAACTATATAATTGTGCAACTCCTCACTTCATATACATGGAAAACGCAGAAGAGTATTGAATTACTGCGAGGGGCATAACGGGGTCAGATGGCGCCCGGGGCAAGAAGCATGTTTGGCACCCCCATGTTCGAACCTGAGGTCTTTCGGAAGCAAATGTACTACACTGAAGTACAGTACTTGTGACATTGTTAAGACTTTTCGGCGCCCTCATAGTGATTCGGCGCCCGGGGAATTGTGCCCGTTGCCCCCCGTCGTTACACCCGTGATTACTGGGCGCAGCGACGCGCCTCAACAAAACCATGGTACACAGCTCTAACCAAAGGCATACGGGAACCTTGGGCTTCAGGGGGAGGGATTTTCAATTCGCCCGAATTTTTGCGCCACTTTGAGGAAAACGAATAGAAAAGTTTTGCAGGGCGGTGGTTCTGCTTAAGCAACTTGCTCAAACATATCGGGAAGTTTTTCCTGTATTCTAAAATTCTTGTCCAAATCATCCCCCCTCTTCGTACGCCTATACCTCTAACGCAGAAACTTTGGCGAAATACTAGGTATCTACAGCTTGGTGGATTGATTAATTGGTTTTACGTGGTCATAACAATTTTTTCTCAACATTTGAATATTTGCAGTAAAAAATTGGGGGAATGACGGTGCCTTTTGCCCCACCTGACTACACGTCAGGCAAAAGCTACTGATGGCTGTGTGGTTTTGATCCTTTTGTTGCAATTGGAAATCCGTAGACAACTCACGATGGCCACGAAGACAAATTTGGCATGGTTAGCGAAATCTGTAACCGACAGAAAAATGCTTAGCTTGTTGGTTGTTAGTTCATTCCGCTTACATCATAATAAATTTGAGCAGAAAGGCAGTCTTATGGCAAAATCTTTAACTTTATTATTGGTGACTGTGGTGTTGGCGAAGATTCGTGGTTTCAAACTGGTGATAGGTTGATTCTCCTGTGTGTTTCCTGGCCTGGGTGGATAGAAGCAGATCCATCGCCAGATCAACAGCATTGGGGATGGTTTTCAGCTTGTTCGGGGGCTTCGTAATAGTATACAATGAATTGAAAATTAAAAATTCCCTAATATCCATCCTTGAGCTTGCAATCTGTCTTGTTGGCAAAACGCATGTGACTAATATGAAACTAAATTTGAATTTTTTCCCATTAGGACTTCAGATTCCGCAGATAAGTGATTGTATTTTCAAGAAGCCCGTGATTTGTACAAATTTAATTACGTGCAGTGCTAAACTATCATTACCTGCAGCTGAGCGCGGTCAATAAGTTTTGTAATACTAGGTTTACTATTGTGTTTACGGTTAAATTCCATCTTATATTTCGATGAAGTCAGTTAAATTTAGCAAAGTCTCATCAAACAATTTAAATGAAGTACGTTCAAAATAGTTGCAAAGGCCTTGTAACGTTCGCAGAATCGTTGCGTGTCGCGTGTCGCAGAATCGTTGCAAACCTTTCACAAGAGCCCCCTTTAAAATAGCCTATGGCCCTGCAAACGATGCAAAGTATTTGTATCAGGTTTGCTATTTTAGGGTATGTAGATTGCAAATACAGTATTAGCAAGTAGGCTATAGTATGAGGTGTTAAATTTAGACTACTCAATTTACATAAGTTGCATTGCCTGAACCACTTCCAGAGATAGGACTTTTGCCTAACGCTTTTTGGTTGATTTTAAAACGGTTGTTTTCAGAATGTACCGTACGTTTTTTGCATTTTTAAAATGTACAACACATGGTGGACCAAAAGTAGACGTGCTCTTGATTGCTTTTTTATATTTATGGCTGAACTTTGGGAGGGTATTGACAAATACTGGATCGTTCCGGTAAGAAAATTATTCTACTTTCACCATTGATCAACAACCAAATCTCTCTGTTGTGTGTCGTTAGGCTACAAAAACTCTATTGCAGTTTTGAAATACATACTGTGGTGAAGCTGTTTTTCAATACTACAACTATTTTTAAAACCAAGCACCGAAACCACCTTCAATCAGAAGACATCAAGCACCGAAACCACCTTCAATCAGAAGACGACATCAGATGTATGTTGAGGAACAAAAGCCCTTGGTTCGACAACCTTGTGAAAAAAATCAGACAAGGTTCCTATTGAAATTTGTGAATGTGGGCGATAAACCAAATTTGCCAAAACCAATATATGTATTCTTCTAGTCTTAGGTGTATCTTGAGTCCACAAAGATTTCTACTGGATCAAAAATAGTCCATGTCTTAAAGGTTGGAAAACACTGCATTAGATCCTCCTAAATATATGAATATGGTCAGGACTGGGAGAGAAAAACGTGCCTATTTTGTGTTATATCACTCGTAGCATATTGTGTAACAATTCTGCCATAGTGATATTGTTTTGCAGTGGATTGGTAGTTGTAAGAACATAAGGTAAACTGCCGTATAGTAGCGCTTCTTTGTCGCGAAAAGAAACCATTGAGACTGTCAGGAATAACCTACTAACGGTCTGTCCAGCCTTTCGTTCGGGGTTGATGGGTGGGTACAAGAGAACAGTTCACGCGCGGTGCTGCCGTTGACTCGTCATCAGCGCAGCATTCACTGCGAAAGCAACCTCGTGGCCCAAGGCACAAGCAAGCGGAAATGGGGTCCGCAGACCACTCGTGGCACTCTGAAGAAGTACAGAGACCGATTACAAACAAAACTGGACTGAATTGTTTGAATTATTTTTAAGTAAATATCTCGAAACTTGTTTGTTATCAACACTAGTTTTTACTTATTTCAAATGCCTGCATTTTTCACGTTCGTCAATACTAGAATTGGAAGTGGTGCATATAATCAAGTAGTTGTCCCGAGCATCACCAGACATCTGCACGCCCCTGGATGTTACGACAACAGATTTGATGTTTCGGAAATTTTATGAGCTTTGATGGCTTGCCAAACGCCATGTTGAATTGGATTTAATGTGTTTCTACAAGTAGTTATGATGATATTTACTTGTTTGATGTAATAAATGCCAGCTACTTTTGCAAGTTGCAAGTGTGTAATAGCGTTAAGTATATTAGTTATTGTGAACTTTCCAGTTACTACGTGTGCTTCATATTAATTTGACCTATAAACTGAGCATCTCTGTGTACTAATAGTTCGCGTTTGTCTAATTCTCCGAGTGGAGACGTGTCTGTGTTGCCTAGGACACCTCATGTACAATCATCAAGATTCCAGTCCCGATCGGACTTCGGAGACGTTCTGTGATTCTGTGCGCACACACTTTACATGTTACGCCCGTGTTAGTTGCTGCTGCATGGTCAGAACGTGTCTTGTCGTTCTGTCAAGCTTGTACCGTACCTACGTTTATTCAACACTTGTTTGCAGGTATGAGCGCGTTTGTGTTCAGTAAAGCTACATGTTATAGATTTTTTAGTACACTCTGTGGACATGATTATCGGCATTCAGGTCACAAAATTGCTAATTTAGAACACCGTCCTTAGATATTTCCTAGTTTGATGGATGTGAAACATTTAAATTATGACAGTTATTTTAAGAAATAATTAGTACATTTGCAGCACCAATAATTCGATGAATTCTAAATATTGTGATATAGATATTATGATCTATCGTTCTCGACTGTCGCACAACACAAATGTGCCAGCGAGGGAGATTTTTGGGTCAGAGTGACTTTGCGTTTCGGATTTGCATTTCATTGACACAAAAAATAACCCAGCAATAGTGCGATATATTCCGTAGGTTTTGATATAAATTTTGCGATCATATTGTTGTCAGAAACCTTTTCATATTTTGGTGAAAACGACCGTCGCACAACACGAGAACTTGACAGCGAGCTACAAGGCTCTGGAACAAATGCATGTGATCTACCAAAAATTTTGTCGTCAACGCTGGAAACGCATTTGCAAACTGTTTGCGTAATTTTGCTTTTACAAATCAATGACTTTGAAAAGCTTTATAAATTTTTTACCTTTTCTGTAAATCATCTGAATTGCTGAACAAATCGTGGCTTTGCAACAGTTATCGGTTATTTTGTGTTTATGTGTATGCTTTTTGAGAGGAATATACATCTTATGGGAGAAACACAACTTATAAATGATTACAACTTTTTAATTACAAGTGACATGCTTAATCCAAAAAATGACTAATCATACATTAACGTTTTCAACAATCTAGAAATATTTTGAAATCGATGTGAAATTGTTTAGGTGTTAAATTGGTTTTTGTATCAGAAAGTTTACAAAATAATTTAACGTATTTCATGGTCATGTGCACTGTGTCCATTATAAATTATTTCCGCTTAAATATTTTTGTACAGGATCGCTGGAACTGATTAGTTTGTTTGCCAACGTTTGTAATTAGCTCTCAACAATTTTTGACGTGTAAGTAAAGTAAAGACCATTCGATCATTCACGTTTTCTGCAATCTAGAAAGCTTGTGAAATCAGAGTGAAATTCTTTCGGTGACAGAGTAAAACCAAGTACTACGTTAGTTTGGCTTGCTAAAAGCTTGTAGTCATGCGACATGTTTGACGATAAGAGATGGATAATCTTGCTAGCATTTTCAGATTTACTGTGCAAAACATGGCCGGTTGTCGTGTGTTGAGCAATTCTATGATGAATATTTTCATATTGAATTGTGACCTTTGCCCAACACGAGAATCTGACAGCGATAAACTTGTGCTCTTGTGTTTTGGCTTTGCATTTCGTTTCATGCTGCGTAATAAAGTTGGCGATCTGATACGCCTTACGACTGTAAATCGATTACGTTTGTTGCGACACCAGTTACGGTTTGTCGCTTACTTACGTTCGGTCAGTTTGTTTTCACAAGTGCAATTCTACTTTCCTTACACGCATTAGGTGAATCATTCAACTATCATCCCAATAACATTGCAAACAAGAAAGTTTTAAAAAAATCCATTGAAAATAAAACACGGCTTCGAGTTTTATTCTGTGTTTGATATCAAAAAGTTGGCACCAAAACTATTTGCAAACAATTACATATTTTTGGAACAATTGAAGGAAAAAATATTTGAAACTGAAAGGCGAACATGGATTTTACACGTGTAGTGAAACATCTATCGAAAAACACTCTGAAGTGCTGAAACAAAATGCGGAAATATTTTAGAAAAACCTTGCGTTACGCCGATGTTTTTAATTTTTGTGTCGAAAGTTTGAAAAGTAGCAACTCTGCATAGTATGCTTCTCCATGTTTTTTTCTGCGTACTGCGTTTTTCAAAGTGGTTATGACATATGGTCAGTTTGCTAGCATAGTTCGAAGCTTCGCGTGGCGTTATCAGTCGTGTTTAAGCTAATTAAAGCTAAAGTAAGTCATGTTACAATCAGGCGTTTTCAAGTGGACGAACATTAAGCAGCATTTTCCACATTTTTAATGCGAATTTCTCTGTAGCAAATTTGAAATAACCCGTATGTCGTTTTTACTTTGTGTTATGAACACATTTACAAACTAGCAAACGATAAAAGCAAATTTGAAACACCCCGTGTATGTCGTTTTACTTTTTGTTACAAACACACTTAACAAACTAGCAAACGATAAAAGCTGTTAAATCTTGCTTTAGATTCAGTGAAACCAATCGGATGTCAACTAACGCCGCCAAGCCCACGCGTGACATTATCAGTCGTATCGTATCGCATCTAATTAAAGCTAAAGTCGCAGAGCACAGTGGTGATTCGCGTCACATGCGAGGTGAAACAATCGATGCATGATTCCCACAGAGTAGCTCGTTTTAGGTTTCCAACGGACGAAGCATGCTTGACAACATGTAGACTTAATTTTTACAATTTAAGCACAAGATGTAAACGCATGTTTAGGCAGCCTGGTGTCAACACCGAACAAAACGGCCGCCGTTGTGACACATTATGTTGAATTGACGTCACCAAAAAGACCGCTGTGTTGACAAAATTTCTACCGGTGTGATGTCACCGGATGTGACGTCACGTCATAATGCCAGATCCGATGCCAGAAATCTAGATTGAAGTTAATGAGCTATACTACTTGCGTGTGTCTTAATATCTTGTGTTTCATCAAGATAAATATATTAGCGCCATCAAGCTTATCCTCTATACCAGTGCTTGTCAACCGGGTGTATCGTACACCCCGGGGTGTACCACAATTTTCTAGGGGTGTACCACGGTGATGGGGTGTACAGGGGTGTACCAGATGTGTGCTTTTCAAGAATAGTCACATTGTCTTACATGTAATTTTCTTGCTCTAGCTCAGTGTGGTAACTTTTCACAGTATCTATCGGAGAGCGTGGATTTTCTTGCCTGTTTGTTTGTCATGTTGGTCAGATGACCATCACTTGATCACGAATCCTTTTTTGTACGTTCAGTGCAGCCAAAAAAATAAAAATGCTGGAATTACTATTTATAATATTTCTGATCATTCACCAGTTTTTGTAAATCTTAAACTACACCATCCAACCCAACAGAAAATTAAACCTGAATTCAGATGCATGAAACATTTTGACCCAAATACTTTTTTAACTGATCTCAGTCACAATCTAAACAACCTCAATACTGAAGCTGGTGAAGTTAACACACTCAGCGATAAATTTGTTGAAGTCTTTGGTGACAGTCTTGATAAGCATGCACCATATTGTTACGCCTCCAGCAAGGAACAATGCTCCTTTAACAAACCATGGCTCACCAAAGGCATTTTAACTTCCATTGCAAAAAATAATGCCCTCTACAGAAAGCAGTTGACTACAAACAACCCAAATATTATTAGACAATACAAAACTTACAGAAATAAGCTTACCCACTTAAAAGAAATCTCCAAACAAAATTATTATAAACAAGTTTTCCAAAAATGCTATCATGATATAAAAAAACATGGAAGCTTGTCAACGAAATAATAGCAATAAAAAGCAAATCTCAACAAAATAATAAGCTTTCTGAAGACTCAGAATGCCAAAAACAATGTGAAGATTTAAACAACTTTTTCTCAGAGGTTGGAAAATCCCTTTCTGCAAAAATAAAACCATCCCCTACCACTTACAGACATTTTCTTAAACATATAAATTCAAAAAATTCATTCTTGCTAACTCCTACTGATGCATATGAAATCCAACTTCTCATCAAAAACCTTAAAATGAAATCTAATAGTTCTCCCAATGACATTCCATCCAAATTTTTGAAAATAGCTAGTTGCATTGTGTCAGAATGGTTGTCCAAATTTTTCAACAAATGCATGACTACTGTTGAATTCCCGGACTCCTGGAAAATTGCCCACATCACTCCAATTCCTAAAGTTCATAGCCCAAGTTCCTCTTTTGAATATAGACCAATCTCTGTTCTTCCAGTATTATCAAAGTTGTTTGAAAAAGTTCTTTATCACAGAGTATACTCTTATTTGACAGAACACAATATAATTGACAAAAGACAATATGGTTTTAGAGAAAATCACTCAACAGAGCTAGCCATTACAACTATTTATGATGAATTACTCAGAAACTTTGATAATAAATTAATAACATGTTCCTTATTTCTAGACCTATCAAAAGCATTTGACTGCTGTTACCATGAAATTTTACTTGATAAACTTTACCACTATGGTATCAGAGGTGTTTCTCATAAACTATTCTCAAATTTTCTGCACAATAGAATGCAGTGTACTAAGATAGGGGCATTTAAATCTTCATACAAAAGGATATCTTGTGGGGTCCCCCAGGGTAGTGTTATTTCACCTTTGCTTTTCCTTATTTACATTAAAGATATCACAAAAGCTTCCTCTTTTCATACTACTTTATTTGCTGATGATATTAATCTCTATATGTCAAATTCCTGTTCTAATGTTCTTCAGACAACTGTTATCCTTGAATTATGTAAAATTGACCACTGGCTAAGAGCCAACAAGCTTTCTCTTAACTACAATAAGACTAATTTTATGCTATTAACTTCTCGAAAACACAATCCTGCCTCATTTAAAGTTACCATAAATAACCACACCATTTCCCC
>Ga0210059_1012264_pt1 | contig 12987 bp, 9 predicted proteins | sample Ectturendosymbi2_FD_188042 | JGI IMG/M metagenome (GOLD analysis project Ga0210059, IMG submission 188042) | Ecteinascidia turbinata endosymbiont from Florida, USA - Sample 2 (SPAdes) (version 2) | ecosystem: Host-associated > Tunicates > Ascidians > Unclassified | place: Key West, Florida...
CCCAACAGCACTGTGGCCACGGCCAGGAGGGCTCCGAGAATGCCGGCGCCCAAACCCGCCGCGACGTAGATCACACGCGGGCCGTCCCCCCCTTTCGTTTCGCACCATCTCGCAAAGATCGCGCGCTCGGCGAGAGGTTGTGCGTCGGTGCTCAACGTGCAAAGTCGACTGTCGCGCGCTGCCATTACAGCGACTGTGTATTCGCCCCTCTGGCTGCAGCGGAGTCTTGTGCCGCTCGAAAGGCCTTCGCCAATCAGCGCGCGCCACGTCGCGCAAGCGCTCTCCCATTGGTTGTGACTGGCGTCGATCAACAGTCGCGTGACGTTCGTTACGAAAACGACGGGTCGCTTCAGTTTGTTGTAGGAAATGTTAACGAAGGAAAGCTGACGATATCCCTGGAAGTGAGTTTCGGACAAGTGCGTCAGTTCGTTGAACGAAAGGTTGATGGTTCGAATCCGAGGCCAGTCCATGTTCAGCGGTAAACTGACAATTTGATTGTTGGCAAGCAACAAGTTTTGTAACGTCACCAGGCCGCCGAATACGTCTCTGTCCACTGTCGTCAGGGCGTTCCCGGAAAGATCCAAGGTCAGCAAACGTGCCAGGCCGAGAAAACATCCGCTTTGCAGTTGCGATATGTTGTTGTAAGCAAGGTTGATGGTCAGCAACAATGGGCTGTCCGCGAAGGCCGCTTTGGCCACTGACGGTATGCTGTTATTGAACAAGTCCAGCCGGGTCAAATTGCCCAGCGACGTGAAGTTCTCGCGCGTTAATCCCTTGTCGATGCGATTGCAACGCACCGACAATGTCTTTAAATGCACCAAGTCACCGAAAGCACTTTTTGTTCCGTTCAAAAGAGTTAGTTCCGCAATCAGATTGTCGTCCATCAGCAAGATTTCGGTTTTCTTGGCCAGCTGGAAGAGCATGCTGTGCAGCGATGAGATATTGTTGCGGCTGAGGTCGATGCAGGTCACCCGGCGAAACGGGTTGAAATTGCTTGGTCCGACCACAGTCAGAAAGTAGTAGGCGAAAATGTCGTCGGTGAACCGTAGCGATTTGACCCTGCGAAAAAATTAAGTTGGCTTTGAAAAACTAGAAAATATTGCCCACTGTCTGTTTTTTCAACGTCCGTCAACGGTTAACATCGTTACGCAAAAATGTAGTGAGTCTCTGGGTCTTTATTTCAGCAAGCGAAATTAACTCTTGTAGGTACATGAAACTTCGGCCTTGTTTTGGATCCATGCTTTTAACATTCGCTTGGCTTACTTCACTATTTTCTCCCTGAAATCAGACACTTAGATCTTATCTATATTTTTTATCATTTAGTAAAAAACTTAAGGTGGAAACAGAAAATTTTGTGTTGTTCCTCGAAATAAGACAGTAATTCAGATTTTTTCTGAAAACCGTTTGACAGCGCCTGTGGTCAAAGCGTCTGTTCCTCCATCCGGCAAGTTAGTTCCGATTTGATTTTTATGCAAATTGCTGCCGGAACTGTGTCTCAACACTAAAAATAATTTGATGCTGCAGCGTTAAACGTCTCCTATCTTTGTTCCCATTGCAGCATCTTGCCAGGGATTAACGTGTAAGTTGCGGCGCCTTCACAGCGTTGTTGCTGACTAACCCCCTTAAAGAAATCTAGAACTACCACTTGATCTTCGGCGCTAATTTGTCAGGTGATTGGTGGGGTGGCAGACTATTTTACGGTGTATGTTTGCAGAAATAAAGTTTTCAGCCTTCCGTGGGAAGAAGTAAGTAAAGTCATCATCAGTGTTAAATGCTTTTGGGGGTTCACTCCATCCTAATGTATGCCCCACAGTTAAAAGCCTAAATACTCAGCTAAAACAAAAGTTGGAGAAAAACGACTTTAAGGAAAGGTGTTGCTTATCAGTCGCGCACGTGACCCGTTTCGTCGCTTTGAAGAAATCCGCTGATCGTATGGGATTGTGTGGTTCCTATTCAGTGTTGTTTAAAGTTAGACCTAGACCTGAATTGGCGTGTGTTCAGCTGTTGGCGATGGGTGCGCGGTGCTCTTGTGGGAGGTTGTGAATGTTTCGCTTTTCCAAAAATGATTAATTTTGTGAAAAACTTCCTGAAGCAATGGAGGTTAGGAAGACTTCCAGCATTTAATGCGTTAATCTTCAGACAAGATGTATTTTGTGAACTGCGGAAGATGTCTAAGATTGGCTTGATTTTGATGTGTAGCTAAGACCGCAAGCAGAACTTATGAAAGATAGACAGAGGGTAATTTTCTCTGGCCCAGTCATAAAAGTTCCGAACAGAAATCAGGAAGAAGTTCACGAGTGAGTCTAACGAAAATCTGGTGCAAATCACCCTATTCACAAGTATTTGCAAAAATTGTTTAACTCGCCGATTTTTTGGCTTTGTACTAAATACAAAAGTGGCATTGAAGAGTGAATAACCGAATGACCTGGTTTTGATCTTTAATAAAACAGTGCTTTTCTGTTTGGAATGCGATATCCATGAGGTTTTAAACCTGCTTCTCATCGAAATCTGCTGCAGTATTAATTTGCCTAGCACAGCCAAAGTGGTCCTGCTGCAGTGTGTTGTAGCGGAAAGAAATTTTCATCTCGTGCTACCACAACTTGAGTTTTGCTGTTGGTAATAAACATGAGGTTTGAAAAAAAAGACCTTTTACGTGGTTCTAGTTGTGCTTATAGAAAGATTAACCATGCACAATCGCGTTGTCTTAGTTACTTGCCTGTTGTTAGCGAGTAGCAATCTCTCGGTGTCTGGAGGTATGAGGTAAGGCAATACGTCAAGTCCAGCTTTTTCACAATTCAGCGTCTTTTCATTGCACTTACACTGACTTGGACAGTTTGCTCCGACCAATGCAAAGGACAAGAGCGTTAAACTTGCTTGCAGAAAGCTATACATTCATATAGTCAAAGAACTACTTCCCCCGAAAAAGCTATCTGAACAATAAGAAGTGTCGTTATTCTCAGTAAATAACTAATCCAAGTTTTTGACTTCCCGAAAAATCTGCTGCCATCCTTTTGCGAAAATACATTGAATGTTGTCGTTTTGTTTTTGTTTGTGTGTTACCAATTCTTTTCAGATCAATTCATTGAAGACTTTATAGGAGCAAAAATAATGTTTATTTTCAAACCGCTCGAAAATGTATATGTAGGATACACTATGAAAATGTTTTTGAGATTCGCCAGATACGTCAACCACTAAAACTACTGTCTAGTCCTGCTCCAAATCTTTCTGTTTTGCGATGATCTCTTCAGTATTGTGACGCATATCTTTCGTCACAAACTGAACGGTTTGCCGCAGGAGAAATCCCCACCATTTCATCGCGCACTTCAAATCTTCAAGCGCTGTACAACACATGCCGTTGCATCAGTGTTTCTCAAACTTCTTTGTTCCATCGCCCCGTTCCACTCGCGACACATCGTTGTCGCCCCCAAGCCTGATAAAGCAAACACAAGGTGTATTTTTAAAGAAATTTATTTGAAGAAATTGACACATACCATGGTCCTAAGTTCAGTGTGATGGATGTGCTTGGCGGCCTTCACAAAGCGTCGAAATATTGGGGGAGATTTTAGTGAGGTGCAGTCGTAGATCACCTCGCTAATGAGTCAACAAGTGGTCTCCATGCTGTGAGCATCAAATTCACAGCCGAAAATTCCTTTTCAACCAAGTATGATGTGAGAAACGATAGAACCAACATGATGAGCGTTTCCCCCCCCCTTTGTGTTGTTTGACCCCCTATCGCCCCCTTGCCCCTCAAAATTCCGACTACTTTGACAACTACTGATGTAAGCCTTACATTCTGGTTTTGAAACAAAGCAAGCAGGAACCGGTGAAAGGCAGTGAACTGAAACGTATGTGCGGATCACTAAAGTGAAGCGTGTGGCCACTGTCTGTGTGATGGGAAGTTATATACCTTTGAAATCTCACGTCCAAGCCGGAACTGGATCAACAGGTCGTGTTGCGTTGGCCTCCAGGACGTTGTATTTCAGCGTCAACAGTCTAGGCCAGGGGTCACCAACTTTTTTGAAACTGACAGCTACTCCCTGAGTACCGATTAATGCGAAGGGCTACCAGTTTGATACAAGCTTATGAAATGAAAAACGTTCGCTCAGTTTTCCTTTAATTATGTTATTATTAACGATTTTCATCTATATGAAGACACTGTTCATGTTAATGCTACTTTTAGAACAGGCCCGTGGGCGACCCACTTGGTCCTTTCGGGGGATTTGATGCCCGTGGGCGCCATGTTGGTGACCCCTGGTCTAAGCAGAAGTTCACATTGGCTGACAGGGGATCAGGCTTTTGCGTTTCCTTGCTGGGATTGTCAAGACAAGAAACTCTTTCAAGTAAAACAAGCCAACTTTGAATTTTCAAAATAACTCACCGCTGTCTCAGCAGAATTGTGATGCAAAACTTGAACCGAATCGTAACCGAGCTATGAAACTTGATACCAGCTGCTCAGTGATGTGCGGCTCCTCATACTGTCTTTTCCTAAGCGATTGCTACAAAACGCAGCTTGCATTCTCTGACAGTTCAAGTTATTTGCACTACTTGCACCCTAAAGCACATCCGTCCAGGTACCACCCAGGGCACCAAACCAAGCAGTTGCATTGATATCGAGTATGAAGAGTCATGTACGTTTCCTGGATCGTTCGTGCAGTGCTTCATTCGGGAGCGCGACGACAGGTTTACGGTGCATACAGTCACTAGCTTCGTTCATTGCGTTTTCTATTAGGTCATGTTGACGAGACACAGTCGTGCGCATTTTTGTATAAATACCTACGAGACACAGTCGTGCGCATTTTTATATAAATACCTTTCCTAAATGAAAGTGTAACTGGTGTGTTCATTCAGTAATATTGCCAAAGAGCGGTGGTTTCACAAAGTGTCTCTAAACGTAGGGTAGGGAGGCTTGTAAGCGACCATCGCGGAATTCAAACCACGTATGCTTCCCCCACATGATAGTATAATTTCTTGACCAGGTGTAAGCTAACGTGTGAGTCAGCGGTTTTTCCGGAGGCTGAGTCTTGTTGTTGGTGCTGTCATGATTCCATTGCGATCGTGCAGAGAAATCAGTGCAAAGAAACTTCTCGCTGCCCGAATCTTTGCAGCACCTTCACGCTGATGGTCAGAAAGTGCAGAATCCACCAGAATTCTCGATATTTTTTGGAATAGTTTGTTCTTTTTACACCGGTTCCTGTTCTGTATCCAGCGCTTTGCTGTTCACCGACAAATTTTTGGCGCATGGTGTCAGTTGAGCAGTGACGTGGTCAGAATAAAGCACATGTGAGAAAATATTCTTTTCAGGGTTTTGCGTTCTTCCCATCTCGCTCTAGCGCACGCAAATGACGTAAGCACCGCTGCGGGTCGATCTCCCCCCAGGCCTGATATACTTGCCCACGACATGTTTTGTTATGCCGTTGCTGTAGCAATCATGTATTGTATTGTATTGAGTAACGTCTTCAATCCCACACGCAAGGCGCTTGAATTTAAGCATGCATCGCAGTACAGTAACATGGAAAATGGAAATACATGAAGAAAGACGAGGATACATACATGGCGGTAGTAGAGAGTATACGCTTGGTGGCGCAAATACATTTACTTTGATGAAACACAAGCTTTTGAGACATACGCATGAATGACGTCATCATGCTTATTATAATGTAGTACTGCGATGACTTCCAAGTACATCGATTTATAAAATGCATGAGGCAGTGGGAGGCTGCGAAGGACCAAGGGTCATCGAGGCTGCAGACCTCCCAAGGGCGAAGCTGCTTATTGTGTAAAGGGAACAGTGCATAATAGTTAGTAAAAGTCTTTTGCACTGGGTATGGAATGTAATATGGGTAATGCGGCTATACGGTAAATTGAAGTTAAATGTATTGCAGGCAAAGCCAAGCCACCAGAAGAAAATGGTTTAGAGTTATCAAATGAAGCATTTACTGTTTTCACACATTCAAAAATATTCGTGTGTTCTAGAGAGGAAATGCGTCAAAAGCTGCAGATCGCTGTAGCACTACAATGGTGTCACGAGATTTAAGCAGGTTGAGAACCAGTCGCGAAATCATGCTTTGCGGAAAAGAACTTGCTGTCATTGCATGCTGAGAACGGAAATTCGCCACTCTGTGTCTACAGGCTACAGCATCCCACTACTTCATACACTGGTTTGATGCGACCAATTTTTGTGAACAACCAAACGATGTAATATTTAACGGAGATGCTTCATTATTTGACACTTTCCATTGTAACAACGTTACGTAATTAAATCAAACCACTTGGTTTATGTACACCAATCAATAAGAACACAGAGTATATTTCTATTATCCGAGTTATACATATTTCTTATTTCGTATAGTCCTCCGAAAAAGTGCCAAACACGTATTATTTTTTATTTCTAGAGGAATTCTTGACCAGATTTCTATTGCACTATGTTTTATCATTTTAGCACCTGAGTTCGAACGTGCGTTTGTTAAAGCAAATTGCAGATCGCTGTCAGAACGGTTGTTACTTGTTAAGCATTCACAATCAGAAAGCAATTGCGCATTGCAGTGTTTACAGTCTATTCATCGGGAAGCTCACTTTGCACTGCTGCGCCAGCAGCCATATATTCAGAACAGAAAAAGCATTCCAACATAAAATTAACACACTTACGTATGCATTTTACCTCTGGCAGTTTGTTATTCAAGTATAAATAGTCGGTTGTATTGGACGTTTTGTTTCAGAATTCACGGAAGGTAATGTCTTTGCGGTAGAGTTAGTTAAGTATTTCACCACAGCCCATCTGTTTATAATCAACATCAATTCCGTGTTTGAAGAGTGAAGAGATCATCAGGTGAAGTGACGGTGACCCATTTTTCAGATGTCTTGAGCTTAGCTTTTATACTGCCATTTCGAGTGTAGCAAGAGGTAAACGTATCAGAACAGGATTTTTGCATGTACTTCAGTAGCTTCTACCGTAGAGGTGTGAGATCTTCACAAACGAAGACGTGCTGTCTTCCTTCGATATTTTTGAGTTCCCGTTTGTTAGTAAGTAAGAAACTCGTTCCTTTTTTTGTATGACATAAATCGTGCAATGATTGGGCGTGAATTCTCATTGTATCTTCTTTTTTGTCCTAGTCGATGTACTCTTTGTATCTCATTATCTTCGAGATCGATTTCGAGCTCATCTGCTATTTTGAACAAGACCTTTTCCCCATCATCGTTGTCTTCTTTATTTTCTTCTACTCCATAAATTATAATATTTTCTCTTATGTATTGTTCTTGTCTGTCAAGTTGGAAGACAAGCAGATTTGTTTTCTGAACCATCTCATCGCGTAGTTGTTCTTTTTTTTCTTCAAGCTGATTCAACTTATTTTCATAATGAACCATCTTTTCTTGTATTCCGTTTAGCTTGTTCTCAAGATTTTGCGTGATATTAGTTGGCTTGTCCAGTTTTTCATTCTGAGTAGCTCCGCTCATTGACAAGTCCGTTGTCCACTGTCGCGTAAATCGTAGATTTGTTCGCATTTCCTGCAAGTTCCTGGCAATTAGACCCTTGTTTATTTCCCTCCGCAGCTCGATGACGCGTCTACACGATACCATCGTCCAAATAATCTGGTCCTGCGTCATGCACGACGTGACGTCAGTGCGGGCGGCCGCCGCGTCGCTCTCAGTCGTCATGACGACCGAGGACGTCGACGCGACCCTCTTGTCGTCAAGGGTGCTGCCTGCCTTGATAACCCTGTCAACGGACGAGAACACGTGAGCTGTTTTGTTGCCATGCCTACGCGATACAGCGAAAGCGTGTTTCAAATTGCGTGTGCTGGCCGGCGATTTTCTTATGTCTCCGCCCAGTGCTGCACCGTTGCTGAGCTGTTATTGTTGTGGTCATCGGAAGGATTTTTTCCAAGGGGTGGATTTTTCCAGGGGCGGCCAAAAGTTTTTTTTCGAGCTGGGCCAACAGTGGTGAAATTTCATTTTACCAACTCGAAACAATAAGAAAAACATTTGCCTGCTAAAAAGTTTGCAGGAAAATATCAAATTTCATTATCCAGGGTGGGGGATAAGTACCCCTTGTCCCACCCCTTTTCCGATGCCTGTGCTTATTGCGTTGGTTAAAAAAAAAAAAAATTATAAAATTTTAAATTTTTCATAAATTTTTTTATATTTTTTTGGTCTGTTCGTAATATTGGAAAAATAATTTTCCAGACTTGATCTTTTGACATACATTTTCATAATATTTTATCCAAAATCGACAATTTTACATTTCATCGTGTTTTAACTATATCATGCCCCGATTTTCGCATGTCATTCGGAAAAGTTTTAAGTCTGGAAAAAGTCTGGAAATTTATATTCAAAATTGCGTTGGAACCCTACAACCCATCGTTGTCGTTCTTTGCTGCTTTGTCGGTGAATCTTTGCAGCTTGCCAGCCGTTCTTTTCAAAAGTTTCTTTATTCGTCAGTGACGTGCGGATCGCCACCATCCCATCGCTTGCTGCTGTGGTGGAGAACCCGACGGTGACCGCGGAATCGGTGGACCGTGTCGTCGTGCAATTGGTCGACGTGATGTCGGCGCACTCGACCGACGCCGAAGAGGCGTCGAACGACGGCACGCTGCTCGGTCGTCACTCCGTGCGCCTGCTAGTGGTCGAAATGTCTTGCCGTATGGCGGCCACCGCCCACCCGAAGTTCGTCGACGAATGTGAGTACCCCCCGTCCGCCCGGGACAGTTCTGTGGCCATCCAAGCTTCAATATTTACGCCCCCGTTACACGCCACAGTGACACGTGCATTAGAAAGTTGTAATAATAGTGTCTGGACAGGAGCCATGTAATAATTCGCACGCGGACAAAACAATGTAAGACTTTTTTGAATTAATCTGGAAAATCGAAACCAAGAACAAAGCGTTTCTTCGCCGCCTGAACCCCTTCGTCGTAGGGCCGGCCCTGCGTTTAGGTCCGATTGGCCACGTGGGCAAGTCATTTTTCAACCTGCTATCTTTTGAAGCTGATTTTTTCATCAGCTGATGATATATACGCGCTCTGCCGAGCAGTCCTATCGAAATCTGCGTAAGTTTTGTATTTTTCGAACAAAGGAGGGAGGGGAGTTGCCAGTGCTGCTAGTTTTTTAATCGTCGTTCGACTGAAGGTTGTTTTGTCGAAAATTGCCTTCGTGACGTCATCCGGAAGCTTTTGCTCAGCGGAGCGTGTCGTTGCCGTGAGTGGCGCAGAGCAGAGCAGAGGTTCTTATTAATCCTTTCTCTCGTTTTACACCCCTCTGGCAATTTGCGAACAAAGTTCACACCGAACAATATTTCTCCATTGCTACCTTCACGTTCGCAAACGCACATATCGACTCAGGGGACTTGGAGCTTTGAAATAAGTACTTGGTGTTGAGGCCAATGCATCACTGCTGGTCCAGCGTCATTTCAATCCGGTTTTTGACAAATGTTCATGTTAAGTCGTGGGCGTGAACAATGCAGCAGCGTTCGGTGCTGAAGTAAAACCGGTCGCCTGCACTTCGCTAGAGACTGGTTAGGGTGAAAAAGGTAAAAAGTTGATGACAAGCATCGGCTTCAATCGACCCCGTGCAACACTGGCCACGTTTTTCACTTTTAAAAAACGTACCACAAGTCGTGATTCAGTAAGTTCACCTCTTTGGTAGTCGAAATTTACCCCCCGGTTGAGAACCCCTGGGGTGGAGGGTGGAAGAGTTGGGGTAGCGGCGCGTTTTTCGGCTGGTCAAGGTTGTCATCAACTCGACATAGGTCAATATAAGACAGCAACGCATGATTATGAGGAAAAAATGTAAGTGCTGTTGTTTCGTTTAATCTTAGCAAAAATTTTTGAATTCCTAAACTTTCTTCTTGTAGATCACTTGTCTGTACGGAACACTACTTAAGTTTAGTTCATGCACGAGTTACTCATCGACCTGTCTTATCTTTGTTGCAGTTCTCTTACCCCATCTCGTGGTGATAGCCGCGAGCAACAACCAGCAGAGCGATGTCGCCAAACGGTCGGAGATGGCTCTCGCTTTACTGCAGACTTACACAAACCTGTCCTGCTGCTGTATCCTTTGCTTTTATCAAATTAAAATTTAACGAAGCGCTTTGCTGCAAGCGACGCATCGTGTTCTGCAATGCACCGAACAACGGCGATCGTTAGCGTTCGTATCTGTCGGAGATAATAGATGCACGATTTCTTGATCTCCCGGGGCTGATGCATGCACACATGCATTATACATGCACGATCGTTTGAAAATGACTCGTGACTTAGTAGTGACCGATTTGAACCTGTCTTTTTGCTCTGTACTCATACTGATCCTGCGATGAACTCTGCTGACCTTTTGATGAACTCTACTAACCTTTTGATGAACTCTGCTGCAAGTAATTGAAGCAAAACTGAACCAAGCTTTTCCACTTCGGAAAAGTAAAGTCCCGAACCGCCACTTGCCCAGGAAAGTTATATTTTCGCGAGCAAAGATGGAGCAATGGGGATTTATTTTTTGCAGCGCAGAGACTTAGTATACCCGTTTTCTCCTTAACCAGTCGACCGCTTCAGTCATCTCAACCAACCTCCTACAAGGTTCGTTTCTCCCTTCCCTCAAATACTTGCTCACTGACATGGAAGCGCTCCACCCTGAACATGTTGTAAGCACGAATGTGGTTGTTTTTTATCATGTCAGATGTTGTTTTCTTTCGAATTTCGAATACAATTGTTTTGGTTGTTTCGTAACAGTGGCTTCGTTTCTGACGTTTTTTTTCAAGGGCATATATTTTACTTCCTCGCGCAGAACACCGTCACGAATCTCATACACGAGGCCGAGCGACGTCTCGAGCAGGGGAGCGTGGTTTCGGAGGGGAGGTGAGTTTGCTGCTTGTGCCCGGGCCGCGGGCACCCGCTGAACTCGACGATTCGTGTTCACCCACCGACCTTTCCGACATCACCCCTGTTCATCTCAAGCTTTCGCGCAACTCTCTCGAGCCCCCCCCCGGCGGTGAAAGTTGCGCAACAGGAACGCAAATTAAACTTTTTCCTGGATTTTGGCAAAGTTAAACTTTTCCCCGAAAATTGCGACGAGTTTTAAAACGCTCGGATATCGTGTAGATTCTAATGCGCCCCTCTCACATGTATAGAGGAAAAGACTTCGAGTCCATTATTCTCTAAATCTTTATCTCTACTGGATCGTTCGGCCAGCAGGTGGCCAATCAATATTTCAAACCTCACTGTTCGTTAGGTTCTTAAATCTCTGCTGGTGATAGACGCTGAAAAGTCGTGTTTGACAGATAGTTGGGTGGCTTCCTAGTCTTTGCCCACCTGCTTTTCTCATTTCCAGCCGATTGTGCCTCTGAAGCTTGTCCATGTGTCGCAAACTGTCGTTCACAGCACTGTGTTCTCAGAACTCGATCAGCTCTCGCAGTGCGCATTGTAAAAAAACATGTCTAATTGTTTACGAAAGTTTTTGTTTGAATTTTGATTGTGTTGATTAATTTGTTGTTGTGTGGAATGTTCTGCTTTTTCAAATGCCGCTTGTAACCATGCTGCTCACGTCTCTGTCAACGTTCTCCGTCCAGCGATGCTTCTGTTTACGCAATAATTTCTGTTTGTTTGCGTCATACTGTCGTCCATTGTACGGAATGCCGCCTTTGTTTTCTCATAACCACTTCTGTGATGTAACCGGTTGTTCAGCGTGGAATCAAGCAAGCGTGACCAGTCCACAAGAGCGGGCATTTTTCAAAGATTTTCGCGGTCGTGAGGCGCTCTATATCAGGTATTGTTACGTCACTTATAAGGTATTGTTTCAACACTTAAAAAATTTGTGATAGCAGTTGACGTCTGGAAATTTCACGTTTCACCTCTTGAGAGTTTATTCATCAAATAGAAAAGCATAGCCTGTTCGGACCGGCTGGAGACTTTTAAGTTGGTTCTTCGCGATTAAGTTTTTGTACAATTCAGCCATCTTTAACTTATCTGTAAAAGGTTGATACTTTTAAACACATCAGGCTTCGTCAGTTTGGCGCGGACTCTAAAAGCAATTTGACCCTTGGGCCACACGGCCAGTCAAGAAACTACCCAGTTGTGCAGCAGCTCTATGTTAAAGTTTCCGAGAACAGAATGTTAAGCAACAAAACAGGCGTGCTTCTTGGCTGGGATAAAGAGCGTGGCGATTCACCGGGTATTTTAAACCAGTGATTCTCAACCTTTTTTGACACATAGACCATCTTTTGAAAAATATCCGTTGGATCACGTTGCTGCGGTAACACCACGTGTATTGCACAAAGGTCAGTGAACTCACAAGTAAAGGTTATAGTTTACAGGAACGTTTTATCAAAAGGCTTTATGGAACTCTCTGTGGACCACGTTGAGAATCACTGTCCTAAACTAAAAGCATGCCTCTCCTTTGCCGCGTAATATTTCGTGCATGCTTTGACTTCCGGGCTGTCCCCTGCAACTGACAGCGCTTGCTTGCTCGTGCACGTCGAATGAGGCTGTGAGGATATCAGCGGTTGACGCTGGTTTTCTCTTGTGCGCCACCATGCGTACGCATTCCAGCCGAGTTCTTGTTCGAGCAGTTCGAATGATGAACTTGCTTGAACAAGAAGCATGTTTATCAGATCTTTTGCATGAAGCATCCCTGCTTGTTGAGCATTCCATTTGTTTCTTTGCGCTTCTTTTATTGTGTTTTTCGCAAATATTACCCGAAAATCCTGAACAGATCTTGGCCGCGAAACTGTTCGAGTTGGAAATGGGTCTGCGCAATTTTCGTAGCAACAGCCCCGAAACGTGCGTGGCAACAGCGAGAATTTTGCTGTTGCAAGGCAGTAAAGCATGTTTAGGGTTTACTCCTGTTTTTTTTCGGTCATAGCATGATTTTTTGAAATGACCAGAAAAATTAAGTCAATTAAGCCGTAATGCTTGCTGAAGTGATTAAAAAATGTCCGAAAACAAAAAAAAGTGACAAAAGCTTTTTCGAACGAATGACCGCAATTCTCAGCGAATATAAAAATCAAGGCTT
>Ga0210059_1012266_pt1 | contig 12985 bp, 11 predicted proteins | sample Ectturendosymbi2_FD_188042 | JGI IMG/M metagenome (GOLD analysis project Ga0210059, IMG submission 188042) | Ecteinascidia turbinata endosymbiont from Florida, USA - Sample 2 (SPAdes) (version 2) | ecosystem: Host-associated > Tunicates > Ascidians > Unclassified | place: Key West, Florida...
AGCGAACAGGAGCGGAGATATTCATGCGCAAAGCCACGTGCGTTTAGGTGTTTTTTTTGCCGAAAATCCCCAAAACCAGCCGGACGTCAAAGTGTTAAATAAACAAATTAATTAATTATCTAATTAACTGATTAGTCATAAATTTTTATTAACTTAGATCATAAATTTTGAACCTGCAACCCCAGCAGGCCATCCAAAGTATTAAAAGACTCGGATTGTAGCCTACTTTCCAATAAAAACTTCAGTGAAATACTACCATCTAACGGTTGGCGCCCAGGGCCAGGTGAAGTTGGCCAAAAAGTCCTCCACTTATGACGTCACTCACAAAAAACCTGCACTCCCCAACCAAAAATTTTTTTTTTCGAGTGCTAACTACAAGACTTGCCACATCTTTTGACACTTCAACCAGGTCCGTAACCCGAACCGGAGATATTCCCGCGCAAAGCCACATGCGATCCAGCTGTTTTTTTTGCGAACCGCTTGAATTAACCCAGACGTCAAAGTGTTAATGAAAACTAAGCTATAAACCGAGTTTTTAGAGCCCTTGATTGACAATGTAACGTTTCTGGTTCAAGTTATGGCTAAAAAAACAAGTTTTGAGAAAACAAAATTTGATTTTTTACCAAAATTTGTTTTTTTGGCCATAACCTTTGAAATTTCATTTTTTTGACCATAGCCTGGTTCATGACAATTCAGGATTGACATAATTTTCCACATCCCACAAAAGTCAAAAACTCACCATGTTTTTCCAGAATGAAAATACCTATAACCAGTGGCGCAACTAGAAACAATCAAAAGGGATTGGCAACAAATTACGAGATCCTAGTTTTGAATGGGTAGACTCAACAAGGCTAGGCTAGTTTAGCTCAAGCTAAAGCAACGAATGATGATCTTATAGGACCAATGGGAATGTTACTTAACAGAAGTGATAAATTTTCAGTAGAAACAGCTAGGCTGGGTGACGGGAACGAAAAAGAAGACAGTTATCCAATAAGAACAAAACGAAATGTCAGCAAGAAACAATCCAATGGCTGCTCAACACCTGCCTCGAGATCTAGTGTGGCCACGGCCAAGCAGTGGTTTGAAGATCTGACTCAAACGATGAAGGAGAAAGAGAAACAAGAAACTCGCGAAGTAAATGCAATGTTGGTCCAAGCATACTAACTGTAGCACTTGGGACAATGTTGTGTTTACGCTGTGAGTTTCTCGCTGCTATTCCACCTTATTCTTTTCACATAATTTTATCATTTTTGGTACTATTATCAAGCCTAACTTATATTGAAAATTTATCGCAACTGTTACATAACAATCGATTGTTCCGCGACAAGAGTCCAAGAGAAATTTCCAACCATTGCATGACAGAGTGACAAGTGGTCCACAAAAAATACATTTACAAAATCTACGAATTATTTTATGTAAAGTGAGGTTATTGGAAGTTCATAAATTTGTGAGTTTACAGCCTTTCACAGGGCAGTGAAAAATAATTTTTAAACATAATGCCTCCTCCACCTCGAAAAGTAAGAAAAATAACAGCATATTTCCAAAAGCCCAACTTGACTTCAAATGAAGGAAACTTGCATGAAACGTGTTCCTACAGATAGTTCTCCAAGCACGTTTCAGCTGTAAGCTTCAGAGAAGTCGACATCATGTGGTGGCCTGTAGCTGCCAAGCCACATTCAAAAACTCATTCTCACATTCAACAAGAGCCTGTCGCAAGTGCAGTTGAATCATCATAAATGTACAGTATATGATCGTATCACAGAAAAACAAGGCGGGCGAAGAATATGGTCATCATGCAGGTGCATGGCCACATCGCAGAAAGCTCATCGAATTTCTAGGAAGCCATAGCCATAGCCATATCCCACACTACGTATGTCAGTGGCAACTAGGGCTAAGCCCGAGTCTTCAATTAAGATTTATACTGCAGAACGTGAGCTTGTTTGCTATGTATATTTGTGCCACCACCCACTTCACTTATCAAAGTTGTTAAACCAGTCTCCTTTCATTGGGCCTTGTCACTGTTCATATATTTTCATTCCATGTCTGGCCTTTTGCATTGTTGCAGCCACAGTACAGCGTCACCCTGAGCCAACTAAAGAGAGTCGAACTTATGACCCTTGGCATAACAGCAAGAGATTCCCCACTCAACTAGGTTCACTTTGTATTGTGGCTACGAATTCAATATTATATGTGGTGCAATCACGTCGCCACAGCGTTCATGTTGCAGGTGACCTGAATCAAAAACTATCATTCGTAGTGGGTGTTCTCATGACTTCGTTTGCTCACGCTTTACTCAGTCTCATCAGTTAGAGCCATAGGCAATTAAGTATTTTTTAAAATATAATTCATATCAGAGGGAATGTTTTTCGAAGCAATGGTTGTGCATTAAAGTTTGGATTTGAATCCAAGAGTAAGTTCCCAGTCGAAAATAATTTCAAACGAACAATATATTTTACAGTAACTCAGGCTAATGAATGAGCTTAGTATGCAGAGGTTTACTCAGGCTCATCCGTTATAGTCTGAGCTACCCTCTGCAATAAAGTATTTTTTAAAGTACAAATTATACCAGGTTCAATGTTTTTTTTTAATCGAAGGATTTGCATAGAACATTGGATTTGAATTCCAATATATGGACAGTTTCCATTGGAGAATAATTTCAAACAAACGATAAACTGTCCAGAAACTCGGAGCAATATGAATGAATCTATTACGCCGAGGACTATGTTAACTGGCATTATCATTGCCATGTGATGTACATTACGCAACAATGGACAAGTTCTCATGAGAACTTCTCATTCATTGCTGCGTCACTGACGTCACACAGCAATGCCAAGTGCCAGCCAGAATGAAAACAAATGGAAATTTCAGTGACACAAGTCATAAATGGTTGCATTTAGTGTCAGTCAATATAATCATGTGATGAGCCCGAGTGACACTGTTGACCCGCAGTCACGCCTGGTGTATGCGTTGATGTTTTTCTGGAATTAGGCGAGCCACTCTGTGATGCAACGGGCTACCTCTTTGAACTTCTATGTGCACAATGCTGTTGTCAAATGCAAGACCGTCACAGATGTTAAAGGGACTTGGCATGCTGACTAAAACAGTCCCCCTAGTTGCGCCGCTGCCTATAACAACTGACTTCACCAACTGTGTATTTCAAAATTCAAAGTTTAAAGCCTTAAAGGCAGTCTCAGCAGGCACTTTGATGTGGAACAGTACTACCATATTTATTCGAGCATAACGCGCAAAATTGTATGCCAAAAACACCAACGCAAAGTTCGGTGCGCGTTATAAAGGAGGTCTTAGATTTTTATGCCTTTATACGAGAGGGCACATGAGTTCAGGTGCGCATAATAAACAAGTCATACGCAAGAGAACACACAAGTACGGTATATTTTGTATAGCCTGTTTCACCATAGCACAGTGCAAAAACCCAGTCGAGCACTCGCACTACGGGACTAAAATTTGGTAAAAAAAAAATTTAAGCCTTCGTTACAAAATGGCAGCATGCCTAATTTTCACTCCCGCTGTATCTGTGTTGCACGACATTGGGTAACTTCGGCAAGCGGCTGCGGTTTTCTAGAATTTGATGAGTCGTTGCACGATGCATGACCTGGCTGTAGAATGCTGCCTTAGTTCTTTTCATACACTAGAGCTTCTGTCAATTGGGAAAGCGCTTCCTAAAACCGGTGTGTTAGCGTTTTACCGCGTGGTATTTGTGGATACAATGCGCTGTAGATAAACTTCCCTGTTTGCAGTTTCAATGTTACTTAGGGCTAGGCTCTATGATGTAATAATACAAGATGTTGCAACATAAATGATATGTTCAGTTTGAGCATTTCAACAGCATTTGTCACTTACAATCCTTGGTCTGAGCTGAGAAAAAGTGAAAAAAAAATGTATACCAATTTTCAATCAAAATTAAGGGTGCGGGTTATACTTCAATAAATACGGTAATTTTTATTTATTCTCATAGTCCCCTTTACTCTGGGCAAGAGTGCGGGGCAGCAGCCCTAGGAGGACTCGAAATATCTCACTTTTCAGCAACCTCATTGCGTCATGCCAATAGTTTTCAGCTTCCCCTCTCCTAACGTTCACTGGCACCTAATTCAATTTTTACAATGTTCCTTACTCTGGAAATTCCTAACCCAATACATCAAATTATATTCTAGTTTTGCAGCATTTAAAAATTGCATTATCCACTTTTACCATGGCACGACACACAATACATGGCACTTGCATGGGTCAAATGCATCTGCCACCACATTTAGCTGTATGCTTCATCTTGGTCATAGTCCTTTAACACTTTGAGAGCCGGGCTACGATATATAGTAAACCTCAGCTAATCCGGATCTTCGCCAAAACCGGACAAAACTGGTGGTATGAATGATCTCTTTCGTTTTTCTTTATAAAAATGTTCAGTTTATCTGGATTATTTAATCCGGATCTTCGCTAATACCGGATAAAATCTGCTCTTTTCACATCTTGTAATCTGGATTTTTCAGTGAATTAAGTGCACTGACTGGTCTCTAGGAAAGATTCAGCAGCTTTTAGACACAACACATGCGTGCTCACGATCAACAACGAACATTTAGGATTATTACAATGGCAGCAACTGCACGCAACATTCGACTAATCGTAGAGACGATTATTGCATCACACACGAGCATAGCTTATCACGTTGAACATATCGCTGAAGGGACGCCGCCGCACCACGGTTTCAGTGTATTGATTAGTGTTGAGTTTGCGTGTGAAGTGTAGAGCATTACACCTGAGTGTGTTGTACTCGGTAAGATGTTTGGAGGGCATTACCTTCCAAACAGAGTAAAAGGTATATGCATCAGTCCTAAACCCCAGTTTTTTCACAGCCAAGCAATCTAAAATTATTAACTTAAGATTGTTCATAACTGCCTGGATATGGCGATTACTAATCTGATGAGCCATTGTAAATACATCAACCAATTCGTTTTGCTCCTGCGAAAATCTGCTTTTGTGTCGTAAATGTGTTCAACTTTAAACGATTCTCACTGATATCTCAGTACCGAAATGACGTCAGGCTATAGAAACAGCCATCTTCGGTTAATCCGGATCTTCGCCTAAACCAGATAAAATCACCGGTCAAATCGAATCCGGATTAACCGAAGTTTACTGTATTCGTACTTTGAAATAGGCCTAAAGCCAGCAGTTGTCAGCTGCCATACAAACGCAGTAGCTCGTCCGCCGATTACGCTAGAGAGCTGTTCTAACCCTCAAACGGATCCGCCAGTCTTTTAGTCTGCACTTGAAAAAGATTTTTTGGTTGGGGGTTGCAGATTTTTTGTGAGTGACGTCATAAGTGAAGTACTTTTTGGGCCATTTTGGCTCATGTTACCATTCTGGACATTGGACATTTTGGATCAGGTTACCTGACCCTTGGCCCCCACCACCAGATCAGGTGTTCCCAACCTTTCTCTGACCATGTACCCCTTTAGCATTTCAACAGTTGAGCATGTACCCCTAAAATTTCTTATGACAAAAAGGCTGACTGAAATAATAGAAATTTACTGAATTTTCAATAGAACTTTCAGAATTTTATAACTATAAAGGTACACTCCGTTTTTATGTCTCAAATTTCATTTGTTGCAGCTATACAATAAATGTACCCTTAAGGGTACAACCCAGTACATGTACCCCAGGAGTTTTTTTGAGCATTTGATTGGCTTTCTAGCATTTCTGGTTCGTAAGTTATGGCTTAAAAACAACAAAATAATCATTTAATCCCCCAATTACATAATCAATTTGTTGTTTTTATCTGGTGCATTCTACTGTTATATTATTTGCCTGTTGATGCTTCGTGTTTGGTTTCTTTTGTTTGTTTGTTGCTGCCATTTATTTTGTGCCTACCAACTTGCCTAGGCAAGAGGCATCAACCAGGCCTCGGCCTGCAACTAATCATCTTTCAATAAATTCGCCGCACTGCATGTGATCCAGCTAAAAAAAGCAGATAGTTCTGCTGGCTTCATGTCAAAGCGGGACCAAGCAAGGTCAGAGATCTAATCACACCACAACCTGGACCTTGGTCGACTTATTGGTCTTTTTCCATGGGTGTAGTCAGCAGGACTCACATCACCATTCTTGCAGTTTACTGGTCATCTTTCTTTGAACTTACTGGCAGGGCTGCGGAGCCATCGTAAAAATGACGCAGCTCCAGCTCTGCTTTTCATGAACATGGCTTGACTTCAGCTCCGGAGCTCTTGGTTTTCATGATTATGGCTGCAGAGCTCTCTTTTTTCATGGCTCTGGCTCCAACTCCGGATTTTGTTCATTTTCACACATTAAGATTTTAATTGTCTTAATGTGCCTAAATTGAATGGAAAATGATTAAATCGAGTACACAAAATTATGAGAATATACCAAATACTTTTGAGAAAATTACTCTGGTAGTTTTTTATAAGCAGCGCTCTTACCATGAGGAAATCAGTGAAAAAACAACAATCACAGGTTCAGACAATTAAGAGAACAGTTAGTAGCAGAGACATAACTCAAGAGAATGGTAATATAAACAATTTTTTAGAAAGGCAGTTGCTGGTTTTGTTGTCAATGCCTGAAGATCTTTCGTTATTTCTTACGACCAGAATCAAGAAAATGGCTGTTTGGAAAACTACATTTGTGTCCAAGCATTTAAACCCAGACCAGTCCCAACTGACGAAGTGTTTTGCACTTGCTGCCAGTTTTGCTTGTTGCAGTCTTGGCGATTCCAGCTAACAGCGCTGCCCAGGCAAACCATTGCAAAGAGCGCAAAACACATATATAGTTGATTACCTATCTGATGTGTTCTTTTAAACAAGCACACATTTGCATTAACACAAATGCGAAGATGTGTATAAAAGCCCTTTGTTCAAAGAAATAGTATAACTTCTAACAAGAAAATTCAAATTTTACTTTTTAAAAATACCTGAAAACTTCTCATTTCCTTCTGATAATTTATTACTATGAAGAACACTACTGCTAGTTTGCTACCAATTATTTATAACTTTCATGCTCTGCTACTGTTTAAGATCAACTGATATGGATTTTAGGCCGATACCGACACATCGGCCATTCATGGGCTGATAGCCGATAACCGATATTTCCAAAAATTGTTAAGTCTTGTTTTCTGCTTCCTATCAAAAATATGATGTATTCTAAACCTTACCTTTTTTTCAAAAATTTCAAAAATCAAGATTTATGAGCTAAAATTTTTCAAATACCACCAATTTCAATATTTTGCTACGATTTTTAATGAATCTGATAACTTGTTAGTGTAGTATTAAGTATACACTGTCTGCAACAAATAAACACAGTGCCAATGAATTTTGCAATGTTGTCAAATTATCATATCAGCAAAATTCCGCCAATATATAGTTTATCAGCAATAAAACCCGCTATGCTAGTTTTTTACATGAAATGTTCAGAAACCCAAGTTGTTACTTCATCTCTGATTGATTAATACAAATTCTCAGCACTGTTCTTTACGACGCGCAACCTTCTGACTGCAACAAGTAGTGCACAATATTCAGACCGCTGCAATTGTCCCAGTAAACCACTTTATGACATAACATGTGCTCACAGGTTTTTGCATAGTAGGCAGATGATTGCCTGCGAACAAACCAATGTAGCCTATGTGCCGTGGTGATTGAAGTCAACTGTCTTTGTGGCCCAGGTTTGCACAGGATTCAATGTTATGCGCTTCACTGCACTGATGTATCGTCTTTCAACAGTGGTTTGAGCGGTACAAAATATCAGCATGGGTTATCAGCAATGAAAAATAAAAACATCAGTATCAGCCCATCTCATCGAAGCACACAAGGAAAGATTTCCAAGTTATCATTGCTTTCAGTCACAGCTCATTTATTACATCACAATCGCTGTTTGTTCCTGTGAACATGGTGCTGAAGAGATACTTAGCTTGTCGAACATTCAGCAAATGTTAGCCACACAGCAATGAGAGCTGATTAGCCATATGTACACACACTTATGAAATCGATGCTGACAATCAGTTGCACAACCGTGTCTGTGGAGTGCTTTCTATCAAGATGACGTGTTACAAGTATGCTTGCAAAATCACTGAACAATTGAGTTGCAATTCCTCTGATGATCTTTATAATGTAAAAGTGAATTATGTGAAATCAATATAGGAGTTCATGCGCAGCAAACAACATCGTCAACTGCTCAATTCTGAAAAGGCTATTTTGGAAATAGAACGCTTGAGTGGTATTTTGTTCAGACAATGCAACAACATATCTGAGGACAGCTATCACGCCTTTCAATGAGAAATTCCTTGTAAAAATATAGCTTCAGTGGAAACGAATCCACGTTACTTGGCATGACCCTGAGGAAGCACTAAACTTATTTAATTTTGTCCTAACCTAGTAGGTGTAAACAGCAGATAAAATGTAGACCGAAACTGCAAAACAAAATGACCACAATTGGAGACTATGTCTTCTTGCCATGAAGCGAAATATTCCAAAACAGCTCTGCGTGATAGTGTATGAGGTTCTGACAGCTTTGCTTGCATTGGAGCTGGCACTGCCAAGTAGGAGATTCCAAAACAAATGCATTCAACACAATATCAATTTGGAGTGTTAAAAAACGTGGATCGTTTCATGTCATTGCGCAGGCACTATTTAGACAAAGCAGGGACATTGTCGTTTCATAATAATTATACTATGCAACGTTAGAAGGGAAATGCTGTTGCCTGTTCCAAATCCAAACAACCCACATTAGAGACCTACAGTGACAGCGCTTGATAGTTTATTGGCTTCGATGCTGAATACCTGTGGTACAAAGGGGCCTGTCACGACAGCCAAACAGACCCCTGTAGATACATATATATATAACAAATAAATTCACAACAATTGAAAAATACACTCAGACATGAATAGCATCAAAATATTTCAACAAAAAAGAGTGGTCCAATGCACAAACAAAAAGCAATCGAAGGTGGGGGTACACAACTACATCAGGTTCTCAACATCAGTGGTTTTGGAGTTATAGCATTTTTAGTCAATTTGTTTTACAATAACCTTTTGTATGAGAGTGCCACACGATTATAATCGGCAAAATCAATAAACACTTTTGGAAAAAGGTGTGAGACCAAAGAGAAGTGTTCAGTTAGTTTTTTCAGATTTGTGACATCTAGGTGTTGACTACAGAAAATATTTGACTTCTTCATACAGCATGCCAGGCCATTGCCATCATTTTTTGTCTCCACCCTGTTGATTTTTGCAAATTACCCTCAACACTAGAATTCCAGATGGTGTTCTTAGATCCCACCATACAGTAGTTATTCTGCAAACTATGCACTATGTCTCTTGCAAGACACCAATTTTGCCTGGTTTATCATGCCTGGCTGCCTTGCAACACAATGTCACACCTAAAAATGTTTCCAAGTTAAACTTGGCATTTTTGTACAATGTTTTCCCAAAAATTTTCAGCACATGGAGATTTTGCAATGATTTTACCAAGGCAAGTCTTGCCTTTTGCATGTGCCTTCAAATTATGTCATGCACGTGGATACTCTTTGAATGTCACATGCTAAATGTTTGTGCCACATTGAAGTACTTGTCAAAAAGGCCTTCCATTCCAGCACAGAAAATGCCTGTCACACATGATATCTTATCAACAATTGTCACGACCAGATTAGCCACCAGTTTTTCCTGTGCTTGGCTGTGGTACTTCACCATGTTCCATATTGTTCACTATTGGCTTTTGCCTATATGATGATGAGTTTCTGCTGTTCACATCCTCATTGTACTATCATGATCATGCATTACCACAGCTTGCACTGCTGCAAGGCTTTCAATATCATGATACATTGCCAGTAATTTTTCTTACCCATGTTCATTCCTCACTTCTTTTGATTTAGTAACTCTTCATGCATTGGTCAATTTGTCTTTTTTTTATTCTTTCTCATATGACAATTTAATCACAGCAATGGCTAGGTAACCATTGATTCAATTTTTTGTCATTTTTGTGAATGATGAGGCCAACTGCAACTTTTGACCAACTTACGTAGAGATCTGAGACATTCGCCCAAATTTGGTACAGCCTAGTAACCAACCAGTGCTAGAAAAAATGCAAATTTTCTGGGAATCGAACTTTGATTTCCTGCAAGCTGTCATGGAGTTTTATGAAACTTACTTTCCATTATTATGAAAGTTTTGCATATGAGCTGCTCCTTTAAAGTTGCTGTCTTTTTGAAGAAAAAGTATTACCATTTGGGATTTGATACCAGAGATAGACCGATATATTGGCCGATATTTGGGTTTTACTGATATATCAGTATCGGCCTCAGTAAGTGTTGACAAAACACTGTTATATTCCTCACGCATGCAGACAACTTGCGCAAGAAAGCACAGCAAACAAAGTCAAGACAGCTATCTTGCAGTAATGCTAGCAGTTGGGTTTTCGTAAACAAGCAGTAAAGATATACCATGAGCATGCGTCGGCCGTTGCAGACGAAACAAAAGCAACATCATTAGCAACCAATTTTTTGACCTAAAAACTAATATTTTTACTCTATAATTTACAAATTTTGACTTTATTTTGACTTATAAATTTCCTGCTTTTGCAACTGCAAAATAAATCAGCTTTAGGTGTAGAGCAGTGGTTCCCAACCGGGGTGCCATTTGCAATACCCAGGGGTGCCGCGAGCTAATACGTTTTTTATTATATCATTGAAAAGATATTTTCAAAATGTCGCCAAAACTCAATCCAAATTGCCATGGGTTCGCCACTAGGTGCCAGAAATTATATTTCTGTTTTGTAGGGTGCCGCAAGTCTAAAAAGGTTGGGAACCACTGGTGTAGAGGATAACCCAAAAGCATATTCATGCACTCTATGGTTTGAAAAAAATTGGTTATTTAACTTTGGGGATGATGTAGTGAAAGTACATTAATAAGTACAGTAGAGTCAAACCTGAAAACATCGTAAAGTTGAAACACTATATGTATGCATATATACATATGCTTTTGTTGCGATCGAAAATCCCGAGCGGCATGTGCGCAAAGCTTTGCACGTTCTTTTTGTGAAGGGTGCACCTGGCACGACCTTTCACATCCTGGTCACAGCACCATTTTGTTGCGATCGGAAATTCTGAGCGGCATGTGCGCAAAGCTTCGCACTGTGGCAGCAACCAACAATAGAGATCACCCAACGAGATCACTCAATTATTGCTTCTTCGCGCCACGTTCATATAGCGTTTTTATTCGCGCACATCCCGTTCGTGGCGAATCACACAATCAACGCAACGCCACCAGAGAGGTTGAAACAAGTCTAACTTTGGTCAAGGCCAGGAAGAGTATGAAAGTATTGTGGCATGGACACGACATAAACAAACGCTATAACATCCGAGCACTCAGTTGCAAAGTAAAATGCAGGTGTAGTGTTGAAAGAATAAGGAATATAAACAATCTGACCATGGGCGTCGGAAGGGAGGGCAAGAATTTGAAAATTGACATTTTCCTATCAAATTTTTAGCAAAAAAAGGTTGTTTTCTTAGTTTTGAGAGGGTAAAATGAAAATTTTCCACTTTTGGCCCTCTTGGAAAAAATCCTTCCGGCAGCCATGAATCTAAATGTCACAAAAAACAATTTTGCATATCTTAATGTATACTGAAAGCAGACATGGAGCGATTACAGCACAAATGTAATCGATTACGATTGCGATTACTTCCCACCTGCTCGATTACGATCACGATTACGAATAAACAAAATCACAATGTAATCGATTATGATTACGATTATGTAATTGAAAGTAATCACGATTACAATCACGATTACATTTGTCTTGAAACATCTTCAGAACGAAAACAAATCCTATTTGTATGGTTTGATGTATAAGTATATTAACGAAAACAAACCCTATTTGTGTGGTATAATGCATAAGTATATTTTCAGACAACATATGACATGAATAAATGCAATAAACGAAATTACTAATCTGTAAGGATCAAGCACCGGAAAAATGACATTAATTGTTTAATGAGATGTTCGTGCAATCAACAAACCAGTGGCTAGAGATTTGAGCCAGAATGGAAACTTAGCTGAACGAGGCATACAGGCCTCTGTAGGTGACGTACTAGTGAACACATGGAAAAAAAACTTGAGAAATAATGGTGAATCCGGGTGTGGATGGCTGTACTAGAAACCCAAATCAACGGAGTCGGAAGGTTTTCAACCTACGGAGTCGGAGTCGCAAAAAATTTTCACACTTCGCAATTTAGGCAGCTTGACGCTTCAACAAGAGATGATCATGGCTGTTCAGACAGGCGGCAGCGCACTAACTTGCATACCTTCACTCAGGGGCCATTCCAGATCAGCAGGGTCCCTTGGGCTCATCACGCAACCTACACTTTGTGAATGCAACCGTTCGGGGCTTGTATCACTGAAATTTCCATTTGCTCATTTTGGTTGGCACTATTGTTGCTCCGTGACGTTGGCTACGCAACAATGAATGAGAGTTCTCATGGGAACTCGTCCATTGTTGCGTAACGCACGTCACAGAACAATGACAATGCCTGTTAATCCTCCACGTCTTAGGCTCATTCATATTAGCGCGAGTTTCCAGACAGTTTATGGTTAGTTTAAAATATTCTCGAATGTGTACTGTCCATTGGATTGGAATTCAAATCCAATGTTCTATGCAAACCCATTGCTTCAAAAAAACATTCAATCTGATATTAATTAAATTGAAAAAATACTTAATTGCTGAGGGCAGCTCGGGCGCCAATGGATGAGCCCGAGTAAAGAGCGAGTGAACGTATTCGAGAGAGCCGTTGTTGCGAACGATATTTTTTGATTCACGTCACCTGCAAATTGAACGCGGAAGACCAACCTGAAATGAAAATATATGAACACTGACAATGCCCAATGAATCTAAATGTCACAAAAAACAATTTTGCATGATTTTTTGCATGATTGATTTTTTGCAACAATTTTGCATGATTCTATTTGAATAAGGTTTG
>Ga0210059_1012269_pt1 | contig 12983 bp, 7 predicted proteins | sample Ectturendosymbi2_FD_188042 | JGI IMG/M metagenome (GOLD analysis project Ga0210059, IMG submission 188042) | Ecteinascidia turbinata endosymbiont from Florida, USA - Sample 2 (SPAdes) (version 2) | ecosystem: Host-associated > Tunicates > Ascidians > Unclassified | place: Key West, Florida...
CCTCATAAAATTTCTTGGCGTTCCCTTAAACCAAACCTTAAAAAAAACCTGCGCGGCTATATTAGCGCACACTTAGTTTCCACATCAATAAAAGAAACGGGAAACTAGAGATGCATCAAAAAGCCAGCTGAATCAAGCATGTTGAAATAGGACAGTTTTGAAATTTGTTTCAGATAACAATCAATTAAACCCCCCTAATTATCTTTCAATCTTTTTTGTGATTTTCCTTTGATCGCTCGATCTGGAAAAAGTCACGTCACTATCAGTTTGATTGGTTGTGCGACAAAGGTCCCTGGTATTGAAAAACGTGAGATTACTTGCAATTGAGCAAGTAAAAGTTAAACTCGGCAAGAAAACAAGTTTCGAAAAATTAAATCCAAGCAGCATGTTTCAGTCGCCTTAGCTTACGATAGGAAAAATCGTCTAGTTACAGTATCTTAATTTTTGTAATTTCACTCTTCGGATGGCCCCTTGTCTTGTGTGCCAGGGGCCGTCTCCTCGTACCCTCTGCACGCCACTGATACCCGTAGAGCGTGTTTTGCACAAGGAGTTTACTCACTAAAGCAGCAGCCTTCAAAATATGCAAAAGTTTACTTTTAACAAACATATATCTCGTTATACTCCATATTTCTATCTGATTGGAATGAAAGATTTCCAGCTACCACAAAGACAGCACTTCATGTGTGCTGTGGTTTTGGAAATAATTTTGAAAAATCAGATATAACGAACTGCAGAGTTTATTGCGTCACATTGTTAATTGTCTGTGGAGTGTTGTATTGCAGACAAATAAGAGGAAAGTTTGTAAAACGAAACTGTCCTTGCGAGGATAACAGCCAAACGCACAAATTTTACAGAGAAACAAGCACTGGATGAATTCTCGTTTGACCTACGTCATCATTGTATCATTGTGAAACAATTGCTTCTTTGCAAAGCATCAATTCAACGCATCTTCGAATGATACCCACTTCAGCGTATTTCATCTTTCCCTTCCTTTAACTGCGCGTCACCGAGTAAATGGCAACAAAACTAAACCAACGCAATTACAATAAGCAAAACAATTAGAAGTACAGTTGAAGTTACAGCCCAGCCAATGTACCAGTTTTGATACGGACGTTTGCTGCATTTGTGCCTCAGAGGAGGCCACATAGCTAAGGCTGTTGCTGGAGCTCCACTGGCAAATGTGAAAAAATGTAGAACTTTTTCAGGAACCCTGTAACAGCATGGATCGTCTTTCTTTGCAATGCATTTATCAACAGAGTTAACAATATACGTCAGCAGATTTACTGCCACGAAATAAGCCAGGGCTGTGTATCCGCGTCCACCGGCATGCACAATAATCCAAAAGGCTGTTTGAACCACAGTAGCCACAATGCCGATGAAAGTGCTCCATCCAAAAATAGGTTGTTCACTAACGCTTTTTTGAAGCAGATGATCACTATGCATGACTAAACAATACCAGAAAATTAATGCAAAGTATTATTTTGCTTTTCCGCTTTTACGCGTTTAAACAAACCTTTCAAAAAAGTAAGTATTTTTTGAAAGATGGTACAATACACAGCTCATTAACAAATTGCCGTTCAGCGAATTCGCATGTATACTGGAAAATTGCCCTGAAGAAATGTCTTTGTGAAGCTGGCTGTTGTACCCTCTCACATGCAAACAATGTTGTACTCCAGTAAACGGTGGTATGTTCAAGGGGATGCCAGAGAGGCACTTGCCTGGGGCCCCCCTCTTCAGCCGCTCTCCCTTCAGATGTTTCGCACATAAATTTTCCTCATTTTTGGTGATAAACGTATTATCCACTCATATAATATACTCCGAAGAAGATGATATGTAAGTACTATGCTCTCAAACGGCCCCCGACGGCAACTGTAATTCGTAAGTACTCTGCTTTCACAGGGGCCCGCAACAGCTACTGCCGTGTGAAAAAATTCGTTCAAAGGGGAGCGCAGTAGCAACCATAATGTGTAGGTAGGCCTACTCTGCTTTCAAAGGGGTTCCGATAGCAACTGTAAGGTGTAAGTACTCTGCTTTCAAAGGAGACCGCAATAGCAACTGTAATATATGAGTACCCTACTTTTGAAGGGACTTGCGACAGCAACTGTAATGTGTGAGTACTCCGCTTTCAAAGGGGCCCCCAGTAGCAACTGTTGGCTAGTGCGTAAGTACTCTGCTTTCAAAGGGGCCCCTAGTAGCAACTGCAATATGCAAGTAGCCTACTCCGCTTTCAAAAGGGCCCCAACAGCAACTGTAAAATTAGAGAAGGGGGGAGCGATGCCAGCTTGCTATCGCTTAAACTGTTACTTGTTTTTAGCTTCGTCTTACCAACTTTTAGTGTTTTCAAAGTTGTGTATCATGAATACTCTTGCATTTTCTGATATGTCGGTCATGCTGTAGTCTCAGGAACGTGTCCTTAGGTGGTCCCCACATCCCCTTCCTAAGCTTGATCAAAAGGTTTTATCATGGTTGGCTGAGTATAATGACTTCATCAGAGGGCCCCCTTTATCAGTTTTGCCTCGCTCCACCAAATCTCAGTCCACCACTGCTAGTAAACATTAAACAAAAACGTTGCACCCTAGTATATTTTGTGTAAAAAAAGTTGTATCTTGCTGTATTTTTACATAAACGATATTTTTCCTATGACGCTATATTTCAAGAAACCATCTATCTTACCCTTATTGAAAAATGTTGCAGCAAATCCATGCAAATTAATAGCAACTGAAGCAAAAGCACGTTTTTGGCAAAAATCAAATACGATGTACTACATATAAGTTTCAAAATGAACAAATCAGCTTTCTGTACTTCGTACTTTTTTAAAGCAGCGTGAATAATTTATGTTGAGAGAGGTAAATACTAGAGGAAAGAAGAGAAAGCTTGTGACACAGTAATTACTTTTTGCAAGATACTTAAATTCTCGTTCTCGTTTTGGGCTGACTCGCGGAAATCTGTTGCTAGTAGGTGCTTTTCAGATATCCCTACTCATTTTCATCAAAACCAGAGTACAGAACTTTACCCACAGCCTTCGAGCAATAAACTCATACACTCCGCAGGCAATTAACATCTTTCACAGATTTCAAGTACCTGATCACCGTGTGATTGCTTGCAACCAAGTTTGCACGTAAAAGTTGATAGTCTACTTTTACCATAAATATAACATTGCTACTTTGACATTTTTATTGACATAAAATATCAGACCTTTGTTTTATGTCCAAGTAATCTAGCAAGATTTCAAGTCACTGCGCTTCGTCTCTGTGCAGCCAACAACTGCCACGCGTTTTTCGAACACACACCATCAGAAGCACGTCACATCCGGCATCATTGGATGGCCTTTGACGCAATTATGGGGAAAGCAAGTGTTTCAGCTCTCCAGTCGTTATTGCCAATGTTTGACTGTGAGTACTGTTTAGGAATCAATTTTCACTAGCGACATTTCAGGCTACATGTTTATGTGTTTGCATTGAAAGCAACATTTCAATTTTGAAATACCGAGTGTTGCATTCCAACAGCATTTCCAGTAACGACAGTATGTTCCCGATATTTTGAGATGAGTATTGCCGGAAACAGCAAACACATAGTGGTTTAAATGTGAACTGAGTGGATCTCAAGCAAAAGAATGCTTGTTATAACCTTATATTTATAAGGAGAAGCTGTCGATTTCCCAAATGTTTCAAAGAAATTGAGAAAAGATCGGAAAACGCACAAAAGGTAAAAAAAGGCTTGTGAATGAGTCGTATCGTTGGCAAGTTATAGTTATTTTTTATAAGTCGCTCACTTCCGATTTACGTTCCACTGATGTTGTTTCCTAACTTCACTTCATAAAAGTAGTTGACAGAAGGTTGCAGTGTCTCCATGGTCAACTTTAACAACAGTACAAACCAACGTTCTTTTGTAGATTTTCGAATCATTACGGTCGTTCGATTTATTATGTGTTTGGATCTCCATTGCACTAAATGGAAAGGTGACGTGTGTTTGTTCACTGAACTGTGGGGCGCTGCACTATGTCGCTCTTTGTGCTTACGACGGACTGCAGAGCACTGATCGTACGAAATGGGTTAACTTCAAAACCTTGCCCTAAGAAGACTTGGAGAACTAAACAATTATAGTGTTCTAATTCGATGAATTAGAGCAAAATGACGGTAATTCTAATTCTAATCTAATTCGCTAAAAGCTTCAGTGTTCTAATTTTCGTTCAAATCTAATTTCTGGTTTTGCCAAAAATGCTACTTTGTCCAACGACATTTTTTAACATCTGTCCAACGATATTTAAACATGAAACGAGAATGCACCTTTGTGCCATGAAAGTGTGACAAAATGGCCACAAATTCAACGCCGCCATCCCATCACAGAAAAGCGACAACAGTAAAAACTAATACATTGATCATTTTTTTTTCTAATTTACAGCTGCAGTACCAACCATGTTGTCTTATCAGTGATTATTATTGACGTCACATTGCCTATCCACTCACACGCAGAAGTCACAAATAGTCATCTTAAATATGACAGTCAGTCAGCTGTGGTGTTTTAGGGCAGGGGTGTGCAACCATGCGGCATTGCCGGGCCAAATGGAAATTGCCAGGTTGGTCCATGGCCCACAGCAGCTGTATGTGTCAAGCTCTGTGCGTTAGACATGCGCTGACAACCCACAGAAGATATACCCAATGTCAAATAAACTATCAAGCTACTAAGGCTCTATAGCCTTAGGCCCTGGAAAAATTCGGCCTTCAATTTTCCTTGATTGTTGTTTAATTACAACTACCGAATGATCTCCTAAAATTTATCAAATTTGACGAAATATCTGTTCAGCCCTAGGCCTACTGCACAGTACCTTTAATCTGGCCCTGGCAATACCTTTCAAAAACTGCAACGCTTGAAAATCTGGCTCTTTCCGTGGACCACAAAACTTCAGCTCCCGGACCACTTCTGGGCCTGCGGGCCATGGGTTGCACACCCTTGTCGTAGGGTTTTGGAGAAACATACATCGTTTCCTTTATTTGAAGGCTGCTGCTCTAGAATTGGGTATGACAGCAATATCGGCTCCGTCGGAACGAGTCTTTGGTGTTGCAATCGCAATGCTTGCGCCAACCGATGAGGGAATCGAAGCAAGGACCTTCAGCATAACAGCAATAGAGATTCAACTTGAGCAGGTTCACACCGCTATTGCTGTCATGACCTCAACGTTATCTCTGGCGTAATCAGTCCCGTCGTCACGGGGGCCTTTGGTGGACTTATCCCAGCCCAAATGAAGCTCCACGCCCCCCAAACTGAAAGGTCAAACACTAGAAATAAAGATTTTTTGCAAAATTTACAACGTGAAGGCTCCCTACACAAACCTAAAGCCCCCTATTGAAGAGTTTCTGGTGGCCGTTCTGGGCGTAACCACCACGCCACACTAGCCACGCAAGCGAAATGTACAGCGCGAAACGTACCATTGTGGTGTACGAATCTTTACTCTTCTCGTGTTCATGACTATGAGAATGAATCCACGTTTGGGCATAAATTGAATTTGGATTAAAGTTGCTTTGATTTGAGCAAATGTAATTCTAACTCGAATTTTAGTTCAATTTATGGTTTTCGCAAATCCGCTCATTTTAATTCTAATCTAATTTATGATATTTGAGTTAGCTCTAATTTCAATTCGAATGTAATTTAGAAAACCTAAAAAAATTCTAGTTGTCTAAGTCTAGACCTAAGTACGGGCAGAATAACACTAATTTTGTACAAAAAAGAGTGGAACACCTTGTTTCTATACTGCAAGATTTCCAAACTTTTTAGGCCACTGACCTCTATTTGTGAATCTGTTTTTCTCGGTCCCCAATCATGTCGCATCAAGTGCTCCGTCCAATCAGCGTGTAAGGATAAATATAATAGAAAACGTAGATAAATGACACTGAAGAATGTTTATTGAACAAAACTGATAACATCAATGGGTTTTACTCGTCGAGCAGTAGAACGACACTACCAGAAGCTGTTCTACGAGAGAATGTCAGCTGTGTGCGTGTTGCTGCGTATTATTCAAGTCCTTTAGTCCTTTTCGATAGCTTTCTGTAGTGTCTTCAACGCACTGCAAAAACTAAGAATAAAATGGAGATTTTTAGATATAAATAAGTTTGTTTTGTGTAAAATCGTAGGTATGATGTCTCTTGTAATGTACAATAATGTACACATTTTCAAGGTTTGGGAAATGTCAGCATTAACATATAAACGAGTAAAAAATCTCGAGGGCAACCATGATATCTTACATTAGGTTGCACACACTGAAGGTGGGCAAAACTTGAATTTGTTAGGACAACCAGTTTCCAAACCCTTGGAGTTTGAATCACACCATTGAATTTTTTATCTAATACTAATTAAAATGAAGCAAAAAAAACTAATGAAGTTTAGGGACACTTTCATTCTCGCCGGTGTGTTCAACTCCGCACTAAAATACTCATTTGCAGGTTTTTTTTAAGGTTTCGCTTTGGTGACCGCAAGGAAATTTTAAGAGACCGCAAATATTTCAAATTATGACGTAACAGAGTCTAGCATGGCCTAGAATTGAGCGTAGAAATAAACGTTATAGGACTCGCTAAGGCTAACAAGCTCTAATTCTCTGCTGTAGTTACAAAAGTTGGTTATATTTTGAGAGACCGTTGGAGAAATTTGAGAGACCGTTTTGGTCCCTCAAAACACCTTAAAAAGAACACTACTCATTTGCATGAAGCCGCAAAGATCAGTCAACGGTGATTCAAGAATAGGCTACATAAAAACCAACTGAGGTTATGCAATAAATGTTGGGAATACAATAAGTCCAAATTTCAAGATTCATGCATATGAAGTACATAATCAGTGGACTAATCAGTCATGAATGGCTGTGAACTTTTGACTTTTAATGGTTGTTGCGACGAGGCTCGACGTCCTGGAAAAATCATTTTAAAAGTATATATAATACTCAGTAGCGTAGCAAGGTGGTCTGTGTGCCGCGACGCCCGAGCGGCACCTTTTGGGGTGCGGCACCTTGCTGATGAAAACTTGGGTTTTGAAAGGTGTATGAAAATTTTAGCGTTTCGTTATTATTTTTGAATAAATTTATAAAAGCTTCGAAAGTTCTAACTGTTCTCAAATTTTGTGTTCAGAATCGCTAGAATGGTAGTTTAGCCTAAAATATACGACATGTGGCAGTGAAGTGAGCAAATTTATGAAATTGTTATTCAAAAGTTTGGGTCAAATCTAATGTGCTAAAGTGCCCTAGTATTTGCCTTGAAATTAGGGTGTTTTTAACACACTTACTTGGGAGCAATTGTACCCCAGCACATACTCCTTCCTCTCCAGAAAAAAACATTTACGCCATCCCAGTCAAAAGTCTTTTGAACAAGGGAACGAGATAACATTGGCCAGAGGCGAATTTTCATTTTCGGGGTCCATAGGCTATTTTAAATTAGGGGCCCTTCTGGAAGGTTCGCGACGACTGATGCCATACAAATTAGCACTACACGTGCTCGCTACATTCACTGAACAAGTTGTTCCAATTTAGAAACATCTTACTTTCTTCTGAAATTCCCTCGATATCAGGAACAAAAACAGTAATAATGAAACTAACGAAAAAAACAGGGGTGAAGTTATCTGATAACACTCCCATTACATATTTGTTGAGTTCCCTGTGCAGTTGCACGGTTTGCACGTGTCAAGAGCTAGCTCTGAGTAAAGCATCTGTACTTTTGTCTGCAAAATCGCTGATAATTTTGTCGTACTTTATCTTTCTAGATAAAGCATGTTCAACATACAGAATAACAAAACTTTGCAGCAAGGTCTCCCCGAAACAAACATGCTAAGATTAGTTTTACTGATGTTTCATGTTAATTTTCAACTGTTAGAAAATAAACAAAGGAGGAGTCAGACTTAAAACGACGTTAATGACTAACAGCATCATTGACTGCCCCTCCGGAACAAAATCCTTGGCTGCGCCACAGGTAAGCTGAATCTGGTCCTTTCATACCTCCGTGCCTCAATGACGAAGAGTAAGTCAGGGCAGATTGTGTGATGCAGATTTGATGGGGAAAGGGGTATTTTTGTGTAACTTAACCGGAAAAGGCTGGATATATTAATGTTTCGATAAACTGTGTTTTTCGAACGCAAGTGATACATGACTGGCATTAAATGATATATTGTACAATCCAATCGAATGTGTTTCTTGAAACTAATTGTCGTTTCCACTTGAAAAATGTTGTTTAATTTTTTGTAAGATGTACAAATTTGTCAGGCAGCACTATGTAGGCCTATAAATTATGATAACGTTACTATTTGAATGACCTGATACTCTTCGTAATAAAAATAAATCAGTATAGAAGAATGGCATTTTTGCATCGCTTATCTTAAATTATGGGTCTTATGCAGGGGTCCCCAACCTTTCTCTAACCATGTACCCCTTCAGCGCTCCCACAGATGAATATGTACCCCTAAAATTTATTTTGACACAATATTGTATCATGATTATTCACAGATAAATCTAACAATAAGCATCTAATGATTTTTGAAAATAATATTCACTGATATGTGTATAAATATTTGGAATGAAATAGCATGCAAATATATTTTTCTCTTCTACTACTAGCCCTAAATGTACCCCTGGGGTACATGTGCCCCAGGTTGAGAACTCCTGGTCTTATGGATATTTATATTTAATTGCTTAAAATTTTAAAGCGAAAATAAACACAAATATTTTCCGTTTCAAAGCATTTATTTTCTTAATGATTTAACTTTCGTAAAAATTGTGCCTATTATAATATATAAGTTATTAGAAAGGGCGCACACCTCAACTTTACCATTGGCGCCATTTCGCATAGACACGCCACTGCATTTTGCGCCATTTAAAGTCGTAAAAGTCATATTTTTTTTCTGTGCTTCAGGAAGATATGAAACAAATTTTAAAACAAAATCTCACCCTTACGAAATCTATATAAAAAGTTACAAAGTCATAAAAAGTCATATTTTCCATGTTGGGTCATAAAGTCATATTTTGCATATCTTCAACCTAAATAAATAAGGAAACTGTTCCAATCTGTCGGTTGACGTTGCGCTGAATGTGCGATTCACCACGAACGGGATGTGCGCGAAGAATAACATCCATATATAACGCGTGAACAAGCAACAATAGAGTGATCATGGCATGTGATCACTATTCTTGCTTGCTGCCACAGTGTGAAGCTTTGCACACTTGCTGCTCGGGCTTTCCGATCGCAACAAAACCATTGAAATAATCTCAAAATGTGAGGTGTAACTTCTATGTCGCTAGGTCTAAGCTGCATTCTGCAAATTGAACCCACTTGGGCACCCAGCGAATGTTGGCAAAGACTTAAGTGAACCAAGTTACTTGGATGAAGTGTAATGCACTGCAGTCCGATCCAGTCCTGAGCCGCCAATTTTCAAAAAAAATTGAAGTCCAATCCAGTCCTGATCCGACCAAAATTGGCTTCACTCCTGATCTAGTCCGATCCCGTCCTGATCCGTGCTCATCTCTGAGAACTACCATGATGGTGCCATTAAAGTGGCAAACTCAGCATTTTGTTCGAACCATGACACACCCAGAGGACCTACTGCAGTTTCCTTTTTTTGCTATCAATTGGCGATCAACATGCTGATATGTTGCCCAATAAATGACAAAATGGTGGTCAGTGTTGTTTCAGCATGTTTGATTGCAGACTATTTGTATCCATTTTTTTTGTGAAAACCGTTTGCATTGTACTTGTATCTTTCATTCTCATTCATTTCCACAAGTCTAGCCCAACCTTACTGCATGCTATATACTTCCTTGTCTTTCGCATGCCCAATAAATTAAAATAACCAGAGACGAACATGCAACATATAGTTGCATATGCATTTGGATTTAAATCTTGCAGCATTCTAGCATTTTGATAGATTTGAATGTTATCATTTTTACTTAACCAGATTTGGATTGGTATTTATGATATTCTTTTGAACTTCTTCACAAGTTTTGATTCATATTGGGGAGTGTAGGTTAAGCTACTGCATTGATAAGAATTTCTCAAATTCGCTGCAATTGTTTATTGTGGTTTTTTAATGTTGAGCTCTGACAATGACCAGCAAAAAAGTCAGCTCTATTGTGCATCCTCATCATGTCATCAGAGTTACAGAATTGTTTGAACAGTCATTGATCCAATCTCTCTTTTTGACTCATCATTGTTATAGCTTACCATGTATATACTTTTTAATATTTACCACGGTTATCACGTCGCAACACGGGCTTAGGCTAAGAACAGTGACAGGTAATTGGATATGCGTTATATTGAGCTGTATGTTTTTGCATTGGATTTGTATTTAATCACTTTATCTGGAAAAGACTCAAAGTAACAGTATGTACTTAAATCACTTTATCTGGAAAAGACTCAAAGTACCAGTATGTGACCGACTGACATTATCACGATATGCAAATAACTGATTGGATCATGATGATGTGTCAATAGGTCTACATTGTGCCCTTCTGGCCCCTTAGGGAAATTCAAATCTCAGGTCTACCTTTGTGCAAGTTATGAATATTTGACCCTTAAGATAAAGTATAACACGACTTGAAAATCAAAATAGAAAATTTGCACCAATTTTGATCATTATGGACCAAAAATTGATCATTTCTTTCTATGCAAACAAACTGGGTTTGTTGATCAGAGTCTCTGAGATTTTGCAAAAATGACCCTGACTTGAGTCGAGTCATTCCGTGAAAAATGTGACTGGTGTCGAGTCGAGTCACCATCTTTCTTAACGTGACTCGAGTCCAGTCAGAGTCACCAAAAATCGTGACTCTATTCAAGTCGAGTAGAGTCATTGACTCGAGTAACGCTATCACTGGATCTTGTACACCTCTGGTGCAAAAATCATGAATAAATGGCTTTTTGACTTGTGATATGCGCACCACAGGCGTTTGGACTCTGATTTGTTTGAGTCTGGAACCAATCCTGTTTTTCAAATTGTGAATCCGAATCCAATTGGGATCCGGTGCCAACAAGATTTAAGAGATCTGACTCCTGTTTGAGTCCGGGTAAATACAAATCAAGCAAACAACCAATAAGTTTTTTTCAGTAATGAAATCCAACTCCAAACGAAATCCAACTCCAACCCGGATCCGGGTGCAGAAAAGAAAGCCTCACTTCTGAACCTGTTGGATGCTGCCGGAGCTCGGATCCAAAAATTCACAATCCAGTCCAAGCACACCTCTGATGCACACTTGCATGTTGCACTTGCTGTAACTCAGTGTTGCCGTTTCACTTTTTAGGTGTTTTGCTGCTAGATTTAGCATGTTTTTCTCACTGTTAGCTGTAAATTTTTCAATCCAGCAGCTAGCAGGATATTGTAAAACGTTTAGCAGGTTTCGTAGTTTTCAAATTCTTGATAAAAAAATTGTGTGAACAGTTTTTGGTGGTAATCTTTTGACATTTCCTGCTGGTGTATCAAAAATACTATATGTCTTCTTGACGACGCTATGAAATGGTCGAATCATTTCGCTTTGAAATGCTTCAAGTTCAATCATTTCGAGTTTGTGCTGTGACGCAACCAACATGCTTCAAGCATAATTGCGTCATAATAACAAGTAGCCTACTGTAACTAACTGACTTGGTGACTGGTGACATGGTGTTGCCATTTCAGCTGGTTTGCTGCGAAAACTAGCAAGTTTTTTCACTGTTAGCTGCCAAATAATATCAATATTGCAGTTATCTCATTTTTTTGGCAGGATTTAAAAAGCCGGGTTAAGTAGGTAAGAAATTCCTGGCCAAATTGTTCCAACAGTTTTTGGAGATAAAGCTTTTACACCTTCATCAAAAAATTCGTCAGGCGTTCCTTCTTTCTGATGCTTTATAATTATACTGGGCAACACAAGGACAACCAGGCACAACTAGAACTACTGAAGTAGCTGCCTTTAATCATTTGGATGCATAAATATACCATTGCTTTAATACCATTGGAGTTTCTATTATTATGACACTGCGAAGCTGCTTCAAGCAGATAAATTGCATCATTCATACAAACGAGTAACTAAATGGCTTGTTGAAATCTAAATGATTTACTTCTGTGCTTAGCGCATTGGGTTTCAAAGACTACATTGGCAGAATATATTTCCATCCCACAACACATCATTTTTCCAAGTGAGTGGTTCAGCTACGCGAGGAAGTTATTGGCCTAATGTCTGATTAATTGATAGTGAGTCCAAGACCCAAAAATTGATGCATAGCTTTACACGTTTATTTTAAACACCTCAAAAATAGCAGTTTTTTTTAAGCAGAATTTCACTAGTATTTTATGTGACATGGTTTTTAGCAGGATCTAGCAGTTTTTCGTAACGTGATTCAGCAGGTTAAGGTGACAACCATCTGACAACACTGCTGTAACTTTACACTGGAGTAGTGAAGCTATTTTCGTGGTTCCATCGCCGCCGAAGTTCCCAAGGAATTCTTAAAATGGTGTTAAGTGCAACTACCTTGCTAGAAAATATAAGGAAAAGTGGCGAAGAAAAGATCAAAACCACACTTGTAGAAAAAGACATTGATTTATCATTTGACGTTGGGAATCTTCTGTCAATTGACCCCAACAACCTTGATGAAGATTGGCTGAAGTGAGCATGTAATCTGTTGCACTAATTATTTGACTTACGTTTAAGTAAGTCCTTAGTTGCCCTACATAATGAAGGGCCTATTCTAAACAACGTACCTTATATTTATTCTTGTAAGCAGTGCATTATAAAGTTGATTTTTCATCATTTCATGTGGCTTACAATCAAATCAACAAGTGTGGCATACAATCGTGGGTGGCTTACATTTTATTCTTCAGCTCATTGAAAAGTCTAGATCGGAGGTTTTCAACCTATGGGCCATGTCCCAGTAGTGGGCCATGACGCTGTTTTCAGTGGGCCACAGAGCTTTTCTACCATAAACTCAAAATTGCGTGTTACAACTTTTCTTTCTTTATCTTGGTGAAACTTACAACCGTACATTAAACACTAT